>Ga0116231_10008557_pt1 | contig 17894 bp, 10 predicted proteins | sample S1TSphgellanicum_2_FD_89695 | JGI IMG/M metagenome (GOLD analysis project Ga0116231, IMG submission 89695) | Host-associated microbial communities from peat moss isolated from Minnesota, USA - S1T2_Fd - Sphagnum magellanicum MG | ecosystem: Host-associated > Plants > Peat moss > Unclassified...
AGAATTGAGGGAGCTATTGAAAATTGATAGCACAATATCAACTCAAATTACTTGTAACAAACATTGAGTTGTTGTGATGATAGTGAACAAAAAGACACTAGAATTTGCAAAGTTAATTCTTTTTTTGCATAAGGAAACTTTGAAATTAATTTACAAAGCCATCAGGAATTGCACAATTTTGCTGATTTTTTATGTAAGTTACCTATAAATCTATCATTTTGTACCTATGTGAGGTGCAGGCAACACTATACCATGTAGTTCCTTAACCTTTCTTGTTAGACCTGTGTATTGAATGCATTATACACATTTTTCATAATGTTGCTATAATTCAAGAGACCATTCACATTTTCAAATGTTGTTTATAAGACACCAACAAGATTGAAATTTGAGTGAAACATTTTCTATGTTCTTCATATGGATAGTTCTAAAACATCTTATGTGATTTTGCAATTCTTTGAACATTTTTTTTTTGTTAATGTGTAATATAGACAAGATGGTTTTAAGTCTCACTATATAAGTAATATGCCATAGTTTGCAAAAATAACTTAGAAGTGCATCCACACTAATAGGAATCACATGAACTGTAACTAATACTTAATTTTTCATGTTTTAAACTAGTATTTTAATCTAGTGTTGAAGTTTTTGAATTTACTCATATAACAATGTTTATAATATATCATGGTAACATGTGAATAAATTTGAAATTAATCTAATAAAAAAAATGCAAATTTTCTTTCAAAACATTGTACCCAATTTTATTTTTTAAACATACTTATTTAATAGTAACTTGAAAATATTTTTAAATAAAATATTTTAAATAATTTGTAATACAAAACTTAACATAATAATATTATAAATTGAACAATCAAGGATAAACAATGAAATAAGCAATTCAAAAGTGGTAGGTGTGGCTCCAATTAATGTGGATGCAGCCTTAAAAAAAATTGTACCCTATAAATCACAAGAGCATTGACCATTATCAATTCTTTATATTCAAGTTTACACATTTAAACAATTTTGAACTCATTATTTGATAAAGTGTTCTTAGCCATACAATCTATGTGAAGACTTTTGAAGCATAAAAACCATTTCAACTCTATCAATATATAAGCAAAATTCATGCATGAAAAAAAAATTTAATATCAAGACATTGGAAGCCCTTGGCATCTTTTATGAAAGGGAGGGCATGGTATTCATCACCATGAATTTGAAGGGCAGAGGCCAAGTTCATCTCCAGACCCACATCCACTTTCATTGCCTATTCCACCCAAACACACAAGTTGTTTTATTAGACAACTTCGAACAACCAAATCATTGAACTAAATTTCTTAAGTTAATTTATCTAAAACTTTCAAGATTTTCATTGTTTACAACATTGTTTTTTTTTCAAAAGAACATTCATATATACAAAATCCCTAAGAAATTTACATGCATAAGTTATGTTGTATTCAATGGAAAACTTGAGACCATGTTTAACAAAGAAATAAACCATGAGCCTAGGGATGGGATCTATGAACATTGTAGCATCCTCATGATCAAGGCAATCTCCTTGATCATCTAGTTGTCAAGTTCTATTTTTCAATTAATTGCAAACTTGTCATCTTCACCATCACTATCACCTTTGTGATTAGATTTATGTTTGTTTAACCTAATTTCGACATCTTCAACGAATTAAGAAGTCCAAGAGCTCCACCCATCCTCACCCATGGTTGGCCATGCTGAATCATACTTAGTTACCCCATCAACATATGCAACATTTAAGAATGAATTCATTAAGGCAATTTTTGAAAGCAATCCAAAACACCAATTTTAATAATCTCATGGCCAAGATCTTTTTCTTCAAGCCCAATGCACAAGCTTATGAGGCTATTGCAACATTGAAATGCTAATTTCCCATAAAAAACTTGATTCAAAACAATTCAAGGTTCCCCCAATTTCATTGGTCATGTAGGTTTTTTTTCACCTTTAAACACCATCCCATTCCACAAGCCTTGTATAGTTTGTGTATGTTTTCTACACTAACAATATAACCATTGTCTATATATAGAACATTTTGAAGTAATCAAAATTCATGTATCCAGTAAATTCTCAAGAAGATATTTTATTCACCATGTATAAATTTGTTCCAAAAAACCAAGCACCTTGAAAAAACTATATAGTCTCGTGGTGGTTCCACATTTGGTGCAATCACAATTTAAATGGTATTGAAAAAAATGTTATATATATAGTGTACCAATATTATATATAAAGATAATTACAACCACGATGTTATGTGACGGTCCATAAGTTTGTAACTATATTGAAGATCTATACAAGACTATTGTCTTTATTTATAAATCACTTCCATTGTTAACCAATGAGTTTGCTTTTTCCCACATGGTATTAGATTGTCCAAAAAAATAAGTTTAATGAATCTCTTATGGGTGTTTTCTTTAATAAAATTATTCTACATTAAATGGGAATGTGAATTGTAAATACTTTGATTGTCAATAATTAATGAAATGTGTCAATCTCTAAATAAATAAAATGAAGAATTTTTTTATGAAAGCTATATGATTTGATTGAAATAAAAAAACATCTAAAAGTTTCAATTTCAAGAAATAATTACAACATTGAAATTTATGATAATGTTAACTAAACTCCTACACAAGACATTTTCACAAATTTAAATTTTTCTTTTAATCATAATATTTGTAATTTATTTTTAGCATTAAAAGAATGGATTAATTTTAATTTTATGGTTAGAAAATAATGGATGTTCTAATTTTGCTTATAATGTATGGATCCAAAAGAATGGATCAAAATTAAAACTTGTCATCCCATAATCTGAATTGTTGCACAAATTGCTATTGGGATCCAAATTACACTTATTAATGGGGTAGATAGTATAAAATTTGAGAAGAATGAAACAATATAGCTTTTACAATTCTAAACAATTGTTTGGATAACAATGTCATCTTTCATGTACAATCAAAATGGACATCTAAAGAGGCATGAGAAGAATTTAAAAATATGTTTGAGTCTAAAGATATTCTAACAAAAATGGGCTTGAAAGATAAATTATTCAAACCTTAAAATTGAAAGAAAGGGATAATATGACAAATTGAAATCATTGTTTGAAAATTATCATTAACTAGAGCATTGGTTTTTTATGATGATATTTTGCTTTCATAATGCGAAACATGTTTATGAATTTTTTTTTTAATTACTTTTTGGCAAAGGCAACAACATTGAACAAAATTATACCACGATTGAAAAGGAGGCCCTCGCAATGGTGTATGCTCTCCATAAATTTTGTCATTACTTGTTGGACAACAAATTTATCTTCTATGTCGATCATATGGCATTATTATACTTGGTCCAAAAACCAAAAGTTTTAGGTTTAATAACACGGTGGCTACTTTCTTCTTAAAATATGATTTTTTGGTAATCTATAAACCAAGGAAATTTCACTCTGTGGTAGATGCCTTATCCCAAATGCCTAATCTCACATAAGAAAGTGGAGTACCACATCAAACAACGGATGTTTTTTTCTCTTATTATAACCAATGTGGTTATAGGAGATTTTCAAGTACTTCACTACCAGAATTTTTTTGGTTCAATATGACCACGAGCAAAAGAAAAAGCTAGCTTTGAGAGCTTTATGCTTTTATTTGATGCAAGGAAAATTATATTGTCTAGGTCAAGACCAAGTTTTGAAGCATTGCCTACAAGACTCGAAAATCCCCACAATGCTACAAGAAATGCATGAAGGAGTCGATGGTGGACATTTCTCATTTGAAATCATAGTTTGCAAGATTTTGGATACAAAGTATTGGTGGCCAACAATGCACAAAGATGTTTTCCAATATTGTTAAGCTTGTGACAACTATCAACAAACAGGGAATCTAATACAAAACATCATAATGAAACTAGTAACATATTTATTAACAAAACCCTTCATGAAATGCGGATTGGTTTCGTAGGCCTAATCAAACCCATAAGCAACACTAGAAGGAATGTTGTCCATTTTGACCATATTTTTGTGACTACTATATAATTAATGTCCAAACCAATTGATTTAACAACTAGTAGTGTGTTTAGTCCTATGTGTCCATGTAGTTGCAACTTGTTGTAGTCACATATGCAACTACAAGAAGGGTTGAACCAAATTCTAATTGTAAATGTGATTACAACTTATGCCTAATATGATTTTCATTGAAAATGTAGATGAAAAGTGAACAATGTCATCCAATTTTGATTATATTCATCGATGGATGATAAGGTAGTTGTTTTTACAACTACAAATGAAAGGTTTCTCAATTGCAATAGTATATTCTATCACATGAACAAAGAAACATAGACCACATATGGCAAACTTTGTTATTTCAATTAGACTATTATCCTTTCAATGTACTTGTCTATGGGTCTTCCATATTATAATATTTAATAGCTAATAGTTTGCTTAAAAAGGCTATTATAACCTAGTTGGTAAATTAAGCTAGCTAAGCTTAATAAGTTACATTAAACTAAATAAGCCTATGTACATTGGTAGCCTAGCCTAGCTTACATATTTAATTAATTGGCATAATTTATCTATAGCTAATAATAGGCTAGTCTATTAGGTGTAGCTAATAAGCATGGCTATGAATATTAAACCTACTTAGGCTAGGTAAGGTAGGTAGGTAGTTGGTAGGCTAGGTCATTAATTAATTGGTAAACTAGGTAGTAGGTAGTAAGTAGAATAAGTAGTAGGTAGGTTTATTAATTTATTGCACGTGAATATGTGATCATGTTTTCATAATAATTAATTAATTAATTAGGCTAGGTACTTAATCAATAAATTAGTTAGGCTAGGTAGTATGTAATAAGTAGGATAGGTACTAGTAGGTAGTAGGTAGGTAGGTAAGCTAAGCAAAAGGTATTTTATTTTGTGGATATGTCATAATGTTTTTATATTAATTGATAAGATGATTAGTTATGTTAAAAAAATTATTTATTAAATGTAGGATAGGTAATTAATTTATTAAGTAGGCTAGGTAGTAAATAGTAAATATGTAACCTAGGTAGTATGTAATAAATAGGATAACTACTAGTAGGTAGTTAGTAGGTAGGTTATAAGTTAAGCAAAAGGTATTTTATTTTGTGGATATGTCATAGTGTTTTTGTATTAATTGATTATTAATTAGCTATTTTAAACAATTAATTTATTAAATGTAGGCTAGGATATTAATTTATTAAGTAGCTTAGTAATAGATGGTAAGTATGTAGCCTAGGTAGTATGTGATAAGTAAGATAGGTAGTGGTAAGTAGTAGGTAGGTTAAGTAATAGATAGTAGATATGTAGTTAAGGTAATATGTAGTAAGTAAGATAGGTAGTAGGTAATAAGTAGTTAAGTCAAGTAGTAAGTATTTTATTGTGTGGATATATGAAAATGTTTTTGTATGGGACAAAGGATGTGATAGTGTTATAGCGTTTCCTTTTCATTATAATTGTCCAATATCTTTTGTCTACAACTTCAAACTTGTAAAGTATATAACTAGGTGAAGGAATGGATTAGATTCATGGTGTGCACTATAAACATAGTGCATGTGCCATGTGGGATGAGCCAATCAAAAATCTTGTCCCCAAAAAAATAAATAGAATCCTATCTACCTACTTAGCCTATGCTAGCTAACTTATTCTACTATAACCTAGCCTAAAAATAATTACCTATTATGTTTTAGCCTAGGATAGATTATAATTAATTAATTAAAATAATTAATTACTATAATTATATTATTTAAAACTTTTAATTTCAAATTTTAATTACTTTAATTATAATATATCTTTTTTGAACAAATGGAAAATTACCATGTGTTTTATGGCCATTGGTTCTTTGAATTACCATGTGGTTAAATCCTAACCACCTATTAATGAAACATTTGGTAGCATGCGACTATCCCAAATGTGGTCACAAATGCAATCGCAAATTGGGGTTCCACGTCATAGTAAGGATTATCCATGGCAATGGATGAGAAATTTTGGCCTAGTCGTAAGGTTTGCGACTACACTTTCAATTTCATGGCCATGCCGTGTCTTTTGCAACTAATTGTCTTATGGCACTTGTCCAAGGCAATTAGGTTATTTTCAGTTGCATGTGTCCATTACAACTATAATGAATCACAAATTCAATTGTTGATTTTCAAATTTCTTCTAATGTGGGTATATTGGAAATTAATACATTATGGTAACTACTAACTATGCCACCAAGTGGGTGGAAATAAAGGCATTACGCACAAATATAGCAATTGTGATGGCAAAATTCATTTCCGAATTCATTTTTACACGATTTGGTTGTCCATTTACTTTGGTAAGTGATAAGGGAATCCGCTTTATTAATAAGGCCATTAAGATTCTTACAAACCATTTTCTATTATAACATATGACCTCGACCACTTATTATGCACAAGGTAATGGATAGGTATAATCCACCAACAAAATGATTGGTTCATTGCTTGTTACGTTGATGAATGATAATTGCATCAATTGGGATGAGCATTTCCACATGGTTCTATATGTTTACCGCACAACATTCAAGGTAACCATTGGACACATTCTGTCTCAATTGGTTTATGGCCTTTACCTTTTGATACAAATGGAATATCTATTACCCATGAACAACTCACATCCTGACCTAGATTTCTCTCCTACTTGTATCGTAACCAGTTACATGGCAGAATTGGAGCATTTGGATGAGACTTGCCAGGAGGCAACAAAAAGGACCGGTATAAGGCAATGGAACACAACATTATGGGCACAACAAAACCACAAAATAAAAACTTTTTTTTATGGGGGACACAATTCTTTGGTTCCCAAAAAACAAAAAGGAACACACCAAAAAAAATTTAAACAATGGTTTGGCTCATATAAAATAAATATTGTTCCCCAACAATATTGTACTTCTCATCAATATCAACAAGTTTGAACCAAATCCCATTTTGGTGAACATTAACAAGCTCAAACCTTACCAATACTTGGGACAAGCTCCTAGACGACTGGAAGCTACCATCGAAGGGGGAGGATAGCACAAGGAGGATCTAAGAAAAGATGTTTAAGATGAAGTGGACTCAAAAAACAAGGATGACTTAATTTGCAAGGAGGACTCAAAAGAAAATGTTTTGGGTGCTTCTACCAAAAAATCATTCAACCAAAAATCACAGTCAATAAAAAAATTCAATTATTGACATCAAATAACCAATATATGAATCTACTGAACTAAAAAGGAGTTTCGATTTAGCAAATTTTGGTAAAGACGAATTGAAAAATTGGACTCCACCGAAAGAGACAGAAATTTTGGTTCAACAATAAATTCCAACTTGGAATTAACCAAGACCAATTCCGGTTTGGAATACTCAATGAAAGATTCCACCCCAAAATCAATAGGGGTATATTTTTAACTTTTCAAGGTGGAATCCTCAAAGGTTGATTCCAATTTGGAATCTACACATCAAGATTATATCCCATAATCAGTAGGGGAAAATTTTGGAATCGAGGTAATCATGATCGGTTGTGTCTTCACCCAAATCAACAAACTGACACTGAAAGGACAAAAATCCATTTGTATTTTCAAAACGGTTTGTACAATCAACATTAGGTTTAGGCACCTAAACTTTGGTATAAAAGAGGGAACTATTCATTCAATTTCTCCTCTTTATTTTCAATATCATTACGCTACATGAATTTTTACCGATTCCTTGTTAGTGAAGATGAGGGGAAACATTAACAAAAAGATGGCAAAAAAAATGAAAAGGAGAGAGAAATTAGATGTCGCAACCCTAGCCTTTGGCTCGTGACCAAGGCAAGGGTTGGCAAAAGTGCGGGACAAGAGGGAGGCTTGAGAGACACATCTTATATTTTTGGGAGTGCAGGAAAGTGTGAGAGAATGAACCCTCACACTCTCAAGGCAATTCCCACTTGGGGAGTTGGAGTCCCAATGGACTCCCAAATTTTTAGGGAGCAATTGTAAGGGTCAAAATCCATTGGATTGAAAAAAAATTTATATCATTGGAAAGTTATTGAGACGTAGATGTCTGAAATGGGCTCGTATCACCCATTTGGACATCTGAAACACAAGTTATGGCCAAAAGAAAGGCCAAGAGTCAAATTAGCAATTTGACTCCCAACCACTAAAAGTTTGGAATCGACCCGATCTCCTTTTGTGCAGGTGGCGTGCGACATACCATTGGAAAGCTCTTGATGAGGGCTACAACTTTTCTTTAGACCTCATATCAATCAGAGGTCTTCACACAAAGTTATGGATCCCCAAAGTCACAGGAGTCCCAACTTTAGGAATTTCGGGACTCCCATTTGGGAGTCCCGGGATAAAATGCCATTTGGATGTGGGCCTCGTGGAGAGGCATAGAGTATACTATAAGGGGGAAGGTGGTGGCTTCCCCCAAGTCTGAACCATGATGAGTCTTGTGAGTTCGAGTTTGCCCGTGGCTCGTCTTAGCACCAAAAGTGCTCCAACTATGCACTAACCAATTCGTTGTTTGGTTTTGTGCAGGTTCATGTGAGTGATTAAATGCTTGTCATTCATCCTAGTCCCATCCCAAAGCTCCAACACGCCCCTTACCCCCAAAGTGTTACGAACTAAGGAACGTGCCCCAACTCCTTACTCTTCCGCTAGTTTCACTTCAGACTCACATTTGAGTCTATCAAGGAGCTTGGGGGTGCGTCATTAGAATTTGAACTGGGCAACAACCAAGCTGCACCAAAATTTGATCGTGAGAATAGAAAGAGGGAGAAAATGGTTGTAACTATTTTCGATAAAAGAAAGATAATCTTTTTGAAAATGGAAAAAATTCAAAGGTGGATAGATGGTAGAGATTTAGAGTGGGTTCAGCACGTTGGCGTTTTTAATTTGCTAGACATGCAGTTGAATCTGATTTGACCATTAGTAAAGGAATTTTTCTAGGCCATTACCCAGTTTGATTTAAAAATTATAGAATCAATTGTGCAAGGAGTTTCGATTTTTATAACCAAGAAAACAATGGCGAAAATGTTCTATTATCATAAATAGGCTTTAGCAATTTATCAATCAAGCCTACTAGGGAAAAGGAGAAAGAAAAATATGTAACTATTTATCGAAAAATTATGCCACTTGAAACACTTATCAACTGGGAAGGTTAGAAGGTTTCCTTTCTAAAGGGAATGTATGCAACCAAATTACCGACATTAATCTAGGTAATTTAGTTGAAGGGCACCCAATTCACCTACATGGCAAAAAAATTGATGAACTTTGTGGTGTTGGCCGAGTAGGGAGTGAAAGTGAATTGATCTACTATAATCTTCAACAACCTCTACATCAAGCTGCAAGATCTTTTTGCACCAACAAAACATGGCGCAAGTAGGGACAACACCAAATTTGAAGCTACCCAAATGGTGGACATCCTATTCTGATAGTAGTTTTTGATAGACCCAACACTCATTCTACCAAAATAAAACAAAGAGGAAGGAACTGCCAAACCTCAATCAAAAGTTCAAGCTGCAGGAACTAGTAGAGTTTCAAGAGCACATTTTTAGTGCACCCCCATTGATGTTGGTGAGGAGATGGAGGACGTTGAAGAAATCAGTGGGACGAATACCGAATCGAAAACCTCAAAGCAATCGAAAATATCATCGACATTATTATTGGCCTTGCGATTTTAAAATTTGGGATGGCTTCATCCTTAAAATCCTATATAGTCCCTAGGGAAATGCACTTTAGTAGAGCGATCGTCAAAAGCGTTAAGTCCTCAAAAGAAGGGAAGAATGCGAAGTTTAAATCCAGATCTGACTCAACAAGTTTCCAATGCAAGACCTCAACCAAAACCGCATGCAAGGTCTGCATGTACAATAGAAACCCTTGCAAATCTTTCTAACCAACTACATCAACGACTAAAGGGAGAATTGATTTTGGTAGGTGACCTACTGGAAATGGATACTCCATTAGATTATTTTCCAGTGGAAACTTTGTATAAAGTTCAAGTGAGGAGCTAAGGAACATTACCCTCTTGATACCTCATTTTTGGTACGGGGTGGATGTTTTCCTCCACCAACCGAAACTAAAAAGGTCTTAGTTCCTTCAATTTTGTCTTCACTAAAAGATTTGGAAAACCACCTACTTTGGTTGATAGAGTTTTCCTAGATAGTGGGTATCTTGACATCATTTCGGTTGGCCACAACTGAAAAGGAGGCTATAGAGGAAATGTTGCAAAAGAACTTGCAAGAGGTAACAAGTTTGAAAGGACAACTGTTACAATTGCAAAATTCCAACCGGCAAGACGCCCTTACCATACAACATTTGTAGACGGAGTTGCAAAACCTAGAGGGCATAAGAAAGAGAGTCCTCAAGTTGGAAATCGAAAACTCCAATTACTATAATGAATTATTGAATCTCCACAAACGCCTTATCAAAATCAGTAAAACATTGGGCACCATTGATTTGGAACGAGCCAAGCTCAAGGAGGCTTTGGAGTAGGAGTAGGCCAACTTGAAGGTGATGGAGTAGTCGATAACCCTTGTTGAAAAATTACTTGTTTCAACAAAAGGGAAGGTAGAGTGGTTGGAGGAGCAAAATGAAACTTTTACCAAAACCACACAAAAGCAAGTGGAATTGCAACGGTTAATAAAAAAAATCTAGTTGTTGTAGCAAGATTTGGAGGAGGTCTAAAAGAATCCTATTGTGGTTTAGGAGGAGCTAGATATGCTAGCAAAGGAAATGATGGTGCTTAAGTCGAAGGTGAAGCTCATAGACCTCTACCATTACCGAATGGAGGAGTTTGACAATTTGAAGATGGAGCATGCTTTTATGAAAGCTAAACTTTTTCATCTATCAAAATAGGAATAAGAGTAGCCAAGCCGAGTAGTTGGAGTTGTACAAGGAACAAATCAGTGAGATCATCTAAAAGGCATTTGAATCCTATCGAAAAGATGAAGAGTTGTACTAATTGCGTATTGAGACTTATCGATGCATGATGCTACATCTAGTGATGCTACCTTTCGAGCTCAACAAAGCGCAAACCCACTTTGAGTTTGCATTCAAATCTAGTTCATAGAGGAGTGAAGAACAAAATGAAAGCGGTAAGATGGAGGTAGATTTGATGGTTGCATTAGAACCATGACCTACCGAATTGGAAGTAATTTCCACTATTGGGATACTTTATGATACTACAGATAGTTCCAATGAAACCGAAGGTGTTGCCCCTATTATAGTTGTTACACCTCCTAAGGTTGTAGCACATTCTAATGAAACAACAGATCCAATGTTCTCCAACACAACAGCCAAGGAGGAGCAAAAAAAATCCAGTGGTAGAAATCGGTATGGAAGGAAGGATTTCAATTTCAGCACAATCATAACAAACTATGGCCCCTATTGCCACTACACTGAGTTTTGACCAGTGTTGGGTGGGTATCACAATTTCGTGATACCCACTGAATATGATTTTTCACAAAGTAATTTACAAAAAGGTCTAGTTCTCCCCCAATTTTTTTAATAAAATTTATATGTTGTACAAGGGTATCAACATTCTTTTTAAAAATTAAACCGATTTTCACAATGCCGATTCTCAAAAATTTGAAAACAATCGATTATCCTTTGTCGATTTTCACAAACTAGGTATTACTTTTTTTTAATTTAATTTTTTAAAATTTTAAATTAAATTAAGATTATTTTATTTTATTTTTAACAATAGCTTTAGCTTTTTGAAAAAATTCAAAATCAAAGGATTTCTGGTTCAAGGTTTTTGAAATATTTCTAAAATAAATCATCATTTAAAATAAACTTTCCAAACATCATTACCATTTGACTTGGCCTACCATTAATAAATACTTACCACCAAATACTAACCCTCATTTGGATCTCCCATCTCCCAAGGCAAATTAAACTTGATAAGAAAATTTTGATGTGGGTCTAATGATGAAAGTGTCCTTTCTTTAACCCTAGTTAATTAGGCTAACTTAACACCATACCTCCAAAGTTCAAATCCATGGTCCATGACTGATTAGCAAGATCTAGTAATTAAAACATTGTTCCATTCTACATAGAAACATAATTAAGTTTGATGCTCATAACTTCTTTCTCATTGTTTGTATTAAATTTTTTTTACGGCTAAACCTTGAGACCTTGACCTTGGTAAGGGGTCAGACCTTACCTAGTTTTAAAAATGAAAAAAATGAAAAAATATAAATTAGTTCTCACATCTAATTGTCACATAAGTGAGAACTAATAGTTTGATTTTCAGTCAGGGTATCATTCATCGTGGTACCATGAGGGGATCAGACTTGGATGCCCAAGTGATGTTCGGGGGTATTTGTGATACCCACCCAACACTAGTTTTGACGTCGCAACGATAGATTTAAAAGTAGATGTTAAGGTAGAAGAAACAAAGGTCGCAAATATGGAAGAATAATGTAGAAAGTGTAATGACAAGGACATAATCCCAATTAGAAAAGGAGATGATGTTGAAGGTAGATTATTACTGAAACTTTTTTTTTTTTACCAAAATTGGTTTTTTACCAGATGTTTATTGAAATGAAAATTGAAATTACTTTATCGAAAAGCTTTTTACCAAAACTGATTTTACTTTTGGTTTATATTGTTTAATTTTAGGACCGATTTTTTGGGGGATTATGTTAATTGTCTATTCCACCATTTTTGATTTTTTTCTTTTGAAGTATTTAAGCCTTTGTCCCTATGTGGACTATATAAGAGAATATTTTATGAAGAAAAATCATTTTTTCTTGCCATACCTTTTGTATGTAGAATTGTATGTGTGGTTGTTTTCCATCGTGTTTTAAGTTTAAAGTTGTATGTTTCTTCACAAGTTTGAAGTGTTTGCACGATAGAAACATGTAGTCTATTTGAATTATCGGTTTTATAAACTTTTGGTAACTATTTGGACCACTTAATGTTGCAAAATTGAAATGTTAATTTTCTACTCCTACTTCATTTAAGTACCTAAAACCCGGTAGTTCACCAAGTGGCCTTAACATAAGACTTGGGTCAAAAACATTTATTTTTCCAATATGTAACCTCACAACACTTTTTACTTGTGTTTCTTAACCCATCAAAATATTGCAATGTTAAAAGTCCTAAATCTTGCAACTAGTCTTATTAAGTTAATATATATCATATCACTTACCCATAATGTCCTCTTGGAAGTTGGAACTTGTTGTTTAGTGGCTAGAGGATAAAGGAACTCATATTTCAAAAAATCGTGTATGTTGGGGAGCCTGCACAATTTTTCTTGGGGTCTTGTTTGAATTTTGTATGTGTTGGGCCAATCATAATGATTCATTGCTAGAAGGATAAAAACAAACAACTTAGCCATGAAAGGCTATGTCATGAAAGAATGTTTGAGATGGAATCAAGTTAATGAATTTAGAATGAACCTTAACTTTCCAATATTTAATTAATTAATTGAAAGAAATGAAAATATATTACAAAATGCACCAATTTGACACCGAGCCAACAATCGAATGACTCCCAATAAAATGTGGAATGTGCGCAATTGTAGAAAGATGCGTTAAGTTAATCCAACAAATTTGGTTTTGAATCTTTGTCTTGACATTGTTGATGAAATATGCAAGTACTTCCTATCGTAAAAAAAGGGCAAAATTTCAAGCATAAATCTATTAAATTTTGATTTGGATTTTACTCTTCACATTATCAATGGTATAATCATGTAATTACCATAGTTACAAAATTCTACAAAATGTCCTAGGCTAATGCAACAAAGTTTGTTTTGGATCTTAGTCTTGATGTTATCGATGGTATAATCATGTATTTACCATAGTTCCAAATTTGAAAAAGATGTCCTAGACTAATGAAAGAAAATTGGTTTTGGATTTTAATCTTGACATTGTTGATGAACTATTGAAAACATCCTTATGGTGAAATTATTGTGCACAATGTTAGCCATAGATCATCACCAAATTTGGTTTGAATTTTAGTCTTCACATTATTAACAATATCATTGCAAAAGTGTAAAAAGATGTCTTAAGTTAATGTAAGAAATTTGGTTTTGGATCTTCATCTTGACATTTTTGATGAAATATTCAAGTATTCACTAAGGTGAAATAAATATGCACAATGTCAAACATAAATCTATTAAAAATTGACTTGCATTTTAATCTTCACATCATGGGTGGTCAAGATGGAAATTCATAGAAAGATGTCCTAAGCTAATGCAAGAAATTTGGTTTTGGATCTTCAACTTGACATTGTTGATGAAATATTCAAGTACTCCCTATGGTGAAATAAATGTGCATAATGTCAAGCATGAATTTATTAAAAATTGGCATGGATCATAGTCTTCACATTATGGATGGTCTAGATGGAAAATTATAGAAAAATGTCCTAAACTAATGTAAGAAATTTAGTTTTAGATCTTTGTCTTGATTAGTGTTGTGTGGCTACTCAGATCATTAGGTAGGAACCAATTGTTCCTAATTAGCGTACCTAAACTCTACCCAAAATTGGCCCCTAATTGGCCCGACTTGGAACTGCCCTTGGTTTAGAAATGTTTTGTAATCAAGTTTGGACCTAGACATGGGGTCTGGTTCCAACATGGGTTGAGAATTGGAACTTTTGAAAAATCTAGTTCTAGTTTAAAGTTTTAGGGTTATAGAATATGGTGGGGGTTGTTTGTGGGGGAATTTGAAGGTGGAAATAGGGAGTTTGGGTGACAAAATTTAGGGCAAATATGGGAAATTCTACAAGTGAATTATAGGGCCACAAGAGGCCATATTTCAAGATGATAATTACAACTGCTAAAAATCTTAAGCATGAAACCACATGGTAGTGGATGATATTGGTTGTGATCCTCTAAAACCTAGAAACTTAGTAGAATGTTTTAGAAATTAAAAATAGGTTACTTTTTATGGCTTTTGATGTTGTCAAACCTTTGTAATAGTTTTTTTTCCCCTTTACAATAAAAGTTTGATTTTTTCAAATTGAAACTTTTGGTGTTTTTAAACTTTAAAACCGAAATCAATTAAGATTCGAAATTGGAGGTTCTAACATTGATAGAACTAGTAACTAGCCTAATTTGAAAATAGGAAAAAAATCAAATATGGATTTGCCCCCTAAATTAAAGTCCATGGATCTAAAAGTGCATCCAATTTTTGGAAAAAAAAAAGGATTAAAATCATTCCAAGCCAAGTGCCTTGAAGAATGTAGGAACCTAAACCTAATATACTTTTGCCTAGAACCTAGAAACTGCCCAACATTAGTCTTGACATTGTTGATGAAATATTCACGAACTCCATATGATAATATAAATGGGTGGAATGTCTCAATATCGATAGAAATTACACTCCCTATAAGTCCATACAAGATTTTTTTAAATGATTCAAATGGACATGGTTTTTATTTTTTAAACGTTATTATTTTAATTTTTGAATAATACATGTTCAATCACTTACAAACCTTCCCAAATCTATGTGATAACTTGTTATTAATGTAGGAACTCATATGAACTCATGAAAATATGGTCAAATATTAATATGGTCAAATATTAACTATTCAAAAGTCCTTAATTACCAAACGATTAAGGTTTTCAAATAAATTTATCATCTTGTATTACATCATATATTGAGTCCCAACAACAAATTTGGAATGTGAATCCATATAATTTTTTCCATTTTGTGATGGTCCAATTAGACGACCAATCCATATTTTTTGACTTCAAAAGTCCATTACTACTAACAAATGAGTTGTTTATTAATAAATAACCACACAATTCTTTTTGTAATGAAAATGTTAGTTTAGATCCAAGTCCCAATTAGTAAATCTAAAGATATATCAATCACCATATGCATTTGAATAAAAGGTACCTAGGAAAAAAAAACACCATTTCATCACAATAGTGAAACACTTGATTATGTAATTACCCAAATGTGCATAATGTTAACCCTAATTTATTAAAATTTTGTTTGGATCCTGGTCTTCACATTATGGATGGTATAATTACAAGATTGTAAAAACACTTCCTAAGCTAATGCAAGCAATTTGGTTTTGGATATTTGTGAATGAAACATTCAAATATTCCCTATGGTGTGCACAATGTTAAGCATAAATACAAAAAAATTGGTTTTGGGGTTATTAATGTTTTCATTATCGATGGTATGGTTGGAAAATTATAAAAAAATGTTTTAAGCCTATGTAAAAATTTTGGTTTTGGATTTTTATTTTGACATTGTCAATGAAATATTTAAACATTCCTTATAACACTAGTACAAAAGTGGGGTGTAGTTCATTAGCTTAAATCACTATGGGACTTTAAAAGTGAAATAAGTTCATTGCATTTTACTAATTTCACCCTAGTGAAAATTATTTCACTATAATATCATTATGTAAACATCATGTTTCATTACTAATAAACATAATTCATTATTTTGATTTATTGTAATGAATAGGTTTATTTCTATGTTTTTTGAAAAAAACTATATATGTTATTTTATGATATACCCTATATTATTTTAAGCTACTTTAGTTATTTTAATTTATACCTTATGTTATTATAAATTATTTTATCCTAAGTATAATAACTTAAAGTAATTTGAAATAAAATATAATGACCTAAGGTAAATTAACTTAAAATAGAAAAAAATAGCCTATGAAAATAATTTTAAATAACTTACAACATAATGACTACCAATAACCTATGATATTATAACATAGAATATCCAACAATAATTTATAATAGAATAATCACCAATAGTCGTAATATAACATATAATAACATATAATAACATATAATACAAAAACCACAAATAACCATTAATAAATAGCCATTAATACCCACCAATAGAATAGCCATCAATAACCACAAATAAAATAATCACCAATGGTTTACAATGCAATAACCACTAATATCCACCAATAACCACTAATATAATAACCATTAATAACCACCAATAACCACTAATATAATAGCCATTAATAACCACCAATAAAATATCCACCAATAACCACTAATATAATAATCATTAATAACCACCAATATCCACCAATAGCTAATAATATAATAACCATCAATAACCACTAATAGAATAGCCACTAATAACTATTAATATAATAGTCATTAATAGAATAAGCACCAATAGCCATTAATAGAATAGCCATCAATAACCACTAATAGACTAGCTACTAATAGCCATTAAAAGAATAGCCACCAATAACCATTAATAAAATAACCATTAATAACCATCAATAGTCATTAATATAATAACCATTAATAAACACCAATAGCCATTAATAGAATAAGCACCAATAGCCATAAAAAAATAGCCACCAATAACCATTAATAAAATAACCATTAATAACCATCAATAGTCATTAATATAATAACCATTAATAAGCACCAATAGTCATTAATATAATAACCATTAATAAGCACCAATAGCCATTAATAGAATAAGCACCAATAACCATTAAAAGAATAGCCACCAATAACCATTAATAAAATAACCATTAATAACCATCAATAGTCATTAATATAATAACCATTAATAAGCACCAATAGCCATTAATAGAATAAGCACCAATAGCCATTAATAAAATAGCCACCAATAACCATTAATAAAATAGCCACAATAGCCATTAATAAAATAACCAACTATAGCCTTTAATAAAATAACCACCAATAACCAGTAATAAAATAGCCACAATAGCCATTAATAAAATAACCAATTATAGCCTTTAATAAAATAACCACCAATAACACTAGTAGAAATCAGCCAAAATGTAACCAGTCTACATGCAACTTATAGTCATTTGCGACTAGATTTGAGAATATTTGCAACTACAAGACCAACTTTCAACTATTTTGGTCATTTTCACAACTATGATGCAACTATTAGAAATTTCATCCTATTGGTTACATCA
>Ga0116231_10008559_pt1 | contig 17892 bp, 16 predicted proteins | sample S1TSphgellanicum_2_FD_89695 | JGI IMG/M metagenome (GOLD analysis project Ga0116231, IMG submission 89695) | Host-associated microbial communities from peat moss isolated from Minnesota, USA - S1T2_Fd - Sphagnum magellanicum MG | ecosystem: Host-associated > Plants > Peat moss > Unclassified...
CAAGAAAAAAATAGAACAACAATGTTAGTGTCCTGATTTCGGAATGGCTCATCAGCTCGAGTACCTGCTTGCCTTCTTCATCGACTTGTACATTTGGCAGCAAGAAAAAGAAGAAGGAAAGCGTACGTGAGTCTAGATTGGAAATTAGAGGTTATCTAGAGCTTCAGCAGAGCGCATCGATCAACATCCGTCTGCTTGCAGCTACCCCAACCGGCTATGCAGAATATGTACACTAGATTGGCAGAAACAAAATGCTGCAAAATCGACACTGCTAATGATTTCAAGACCCAAACTTTCAGCTAGAGATCCGCACCAGAATTCTGATTGGAGGCGTGACAGTCCTGTAAGCCGGATACTGAAATGATTTCAGTAGACCAGCAGCTAGCAAACTATAGCTTTATCAACGTCGTCGCTCGAGCTCTGTTTGTCGCAAGCCCAATGTGTTCACAACGTCAAGCGGGGAAGAGAAGAAGAGAAGCTCCAAATAGTTTGATTGGAGGCTCGGCGCAGCAGCTGAGCGGGAGTGTAACTAGCTGGACGAAATAAATGAAATGATTTCAAGCTGTAAACCAGCAAAGCTCTTATCAATGTCGCTCTGGCCGCCAGCTGATCGATCTGTTGTCAAAACGAATTCTGATATTCACAACAACAAGCGGGAAGAGAAGCTGAGAAAGAGAGCTCGACGGTACGGTGATGAGAGAGAGAAAATATTCCACAGCTAGCAGAGTCGTTGAAGGACATTGTAATACTGAATGCTGATGAACACTTGTGTTTATATGGAGCTCAGGAGCGAGTCTCTCTTTCTGTGCAGTTTTCTTTCACTCGGTAACGCAAGCATGTACAAAGAAAAACGGTTCTTCCTGGAACCAAACGGCTATTTTACAACGGAATTTCCACGGCACGGCGTTGCAAACAAGCACTTCACATCGAGCCTGCAAGCTGCAGGTAACTCCCCCAAGCCGCGGGCGTTACCAGAATAAGGGCCCATGTGAGGCAGAGCTGAGTGCGGGCTCGGGCCCACACGCCGCAGAGGCTCGGGCCCCGCCCCGACAAAGCCTGTAGCCCCGGGCTTTACTGACTGCGCCATTCAAAGAAACTAAGCAGATTTTAATTTTCCTAAACCCGCGTGGGGACTACGTGCTGCAACTGTGGCTTAGGAACGTGGATAGGAAATGGGAACAACCGACTTTACCGAAGGAAAAGTGTAAAACATACTGGGGGTAATGTAAAAGCCTGTCATTGGCTTTTGTATGGTTTTATGAAGCCTGGTGCAAATCAAGTCTAAATGAACAATGGTGCACCTAGTTTTAGAGGTGATAACATGGCCTCCAGATACACTAAGAAATATGTGCCAGGTTTTTAAGTTGGGTCAGGAAATAATAATCGTTACACCCATCAAAAATCACAATTTAATTAAGCCTTTGTTCAGTTGGTGAGGGTTTGTCTACCCAAGGCATCCTTTCAGGATGTCCTCCCTCCTTTTAATTTTCCTTATTTGATATGCTTCTCCCCATTGGAGGGGGTTCAGGAACTTGATGTTCCCCTTGTGGCTCACCTTCTTGGGTGGTTCATTTGTCTTCTCGGATGTGGGTCCTTCCATTTTGTTCCTTGTTTTTCCTTTTTGGGGGGTGTGCTTTGGATAATATATGGGGTGTAGGGTTTCATCATTTGTTGTCACATTCACATCTCAATGTCTCTATGAATTCAAGTAGTTCAACCTTACATAAAGCATTCTTGACTTTTAAAATTGTGAACTTCATTAATAATTTGTCTAGTGACATGTCATCATTGTCATATGGATAATGCTTAGAATTAAACAATTTTGAAGCATTGAAAATGAATGCCTTGATGAGTCAAATTGAGATTTTGAGTTGGGTCAAGACTTCAATTTGTTTGCTCGGGTTAGATTTCATCTCAAATTGAGACTTGAAACTTGAAATTTTTTCTCGTAAAAAAATTGTAGGTGGCAATTTCATGTGACAAGCATTTTTCTCTTTTTTTTCTTTTCATGTTATATCAACTTTGTTTTTTGCCCTTTCATGATGATAAGAAGAATAAAATTAAGTGTCTTTTATTTGACAAACAAAGCTTTTTCTTTTTGGGTCTTTTTTGCCCATCAAAATGCATGTGACAAACATGATTTCCTATCGCGACAAGATCTAAAATCAAACATTTTGCTAGTGAAAAAGATATTGAGATGTGTGACCAAGATTGAATTTTGGTGGTGTAGAAACTAGAGGCCACCTTTTAAATGCATACTTATGACATAGGGAACAAGTTCTTTGTCACATTCTTGGTGTTCTTGGAAGGGGTAATTGTTCATTTTTTGAAAGGTCAAATTATCAAATGGCATGAAGCTTGTGAACATAGGTTCTAATTGTAGTCAAACAAGTCAAAACAAGTGTTTGTGTGAAGACTGAAGCCCCTGTACCTTATTCCAACATTATTTGGAAGAGGAAAACCCTTTTTTTTCAAGGAATAAGAAATCAAACTAACCTTTGTTGTAGGACTTACCCATCATCCATTAGGATGTGAGACACCCTTCCATTCTATATTTGAAACATTTAAGATATTTTTATTTCCATAATAAATACAAACACAAATAAGAATGTGGCACAAATCATATTTTTTAGATCCATAGGTATGTATTCGAATATATAATGGCAAGTGTATGTGAAAAATATGAGAATTTTACTTTCATATCCAATGTACATATATTTTCCTTGCTTATTTGTTAATTTTTTTTAAAAATGTTGATTACATGTGTTGCATGTTGAATTGTTTCACTCACATACTAACTAGTTAGTTTTATAACATAGGTTCACATTTTTCATTTTTTTTTCCATCATTATTTTTTCATGGTCTTAATTATGTCTATTTTATTTTATTTTTCCTTTTCGAACACAACAACAAAACTAACTAACAAGTTGTTAGCACTAGTGTTTTTTTTTGTGGCAAATTTTTGCACCATGGCAACAAAAAAAATGGTTGTGCAAATACAACAAAGGAAATTTGAATGGTTAAATCAAGTTTATGTTGTCAAGAATGCATGTTTTAAAAGATCTTGGTAGCCATCTGCTTGATCAATGGTGGATGCAAAATGATGTTTCCACTAACTTGTTTACTCGTTGGATTGCCAAACCTTGTCCCTTGTCATCTCTCTATCACAACTGCACCATGTTTCAACTTGCTTCCATCACCAACAATATTCCAAACTAGTTAGTTTTATAACACATGTTCACATTTATTCTTTTTTTTTTCCATCATTATTTTTTCACGGTCTTGATTATGTCTATTTTATTTTATATTTCCTTTTTGAACACAACAACAAAACTAACTAACAAGTTGTTAGCACTAGTGTTTTTTTTTGAGGCAAATTTTTGCCCCATGGCAACAAAAAAAATGGTTGTGCAAATACAACAAAGGAAATTTGAATGGTTAAATCAAGTTTATGTTGTCAAGAATGCATGTTTTAAAAGACCTTGGTAGCCATCTGCTTGATCAATGGTGGATGCAAAATGATGTTTCCACTAACTTGTTTACTCGTCGAATTGCCAAACCTTGTCTCTCGTCATCTCTCTATCACAACTACACCATGTTTCAACTTGCTACCATCACCAACAATATTCCAAACTTTCAATGGTTGATCATTAAAAGTAATGTGAGTTATGTATAAGAGAGCATTACCAATATAACAACATGGATTCTATGTATGGGGTGACAGGTCCATTAAATTAAAAATCTACTTGAATGTTAACTTTGGAAAAGGAAGTAGTTGTAATTTGCATTGGAAAAACACTGCAACAAATTTTTGTTGTTGTTTTTTTTTCAAGGTATAAGCCCAAACCCAAACATAGGGCTTTGATTTTGTTTGGTTTATTTTTAATGTGACCTTTTCGTTTCAACTTTGAAGTTTCTATTCTTACATTTGTTGTTGCAATTTGATTTTTGCATTGATTATCTTAATGGAGGTAGGTCTGAGAGCTCAAAACGCAATTTGAAATTTCAGTGCGCCACGTGATCACAAGCACATTCAGAATAAATTATTTTTCTTGTTGCCTTCCTTTCACAGGCATGTGGCCACAAGCATTTTCACAATAATTTTTTTTTCTTGCTATCTTTCTTTCACAGCCCTTGAATTATTGTGACAGTCATTAATTAAATTGACAATAGAAAGAATTCAACAGCTATTTTTTATTTTTTTTGTGGTAAATATAGTAGGTGGTTGAGATGGGCTCGATTTTTTCTTGCTACCATAATTATAATAATGGAAGGTTTGGGTTTGTTTTTTTCTTGTTGCCATAAGTACACTATGTGGTGGGATTTATTTGCATAAGTAAAGTAGGTGGTTGGGGTGGGCTCGTTTTTTTCTTGTTATCATATTTCCAATAATGGAAGGTGTGGGTTTGTTTTTTTCTTACTGCCATAAGTACAATAGGTGGTGGGATTTATTTGCGTTTTGATCACAACCACCTTCATAATAATTTTTTTTTGTCTTGTTACCTTCCTTTCACAACCCTTGAATTATTGTGACAATCATTAATTACATTGACAATAAAAGGAATTCAATAGTTATTCTTTTTTTTGTGTTGTCATAAGTATACATACAATAGGTGGTCAGGGTGGGTTCGTTTTTTTCTTGCTATCATAATTACAATAATGGAAGGTTTGGGTTTTTTTTATCTTGCTGCCATAAGTACAGTAGGTGGTGGGATTTATTTACGTCTTGATCACAAGCACTTTCACAATAAATTTATTTTCTTGTTGCCTTCCTTTCACAACCTTGTGGCCACAAGCACCTTCACAATAAAAAAAAATTTCTTGCAACTTTCTTTTCACAACCCTTGAATTATTGTGACAGTCATTAATTACATTGACAATAAAAGGAATTCAATAGCTATTCATTTTTTTGTGTTGTCATAAGTACAATAGGTGGTCGGGGTGGGCTCATTTTTTTCTTGCTATCATAATTACAAATGGAAGGTTTTGGTTTGTTTTTTTCTTGCTACCATAAGTATAGTAGGTGGTGAGATTTATTTGTGATTTCTCTCACAGTGGGGTGATGAAGAAGAGTAACAAGTCTTTGACAAAGGATGAAATTTCAATGTTTTTGAGCTTGCTTGCTTTACAAGCAACCCGTCCAAAGGTTTACAAGAGCACTACAACAAATTCATTTGAAATTGTTGTCAGTCTTTCAATGTGAAAGGTAATTTTTTTTTAAAAAATTCAGAAATGAATGGGAATGGGCTATTCATGTTTAATGCCTGCCAAGATTTAATGCTTGTTGTTTGGGATTTCCCCAATACAAAGGTGTGACTTTCCATGCCCAATGTTTGACCAATTCTTTTGGACATTGAAAAAACTGAAATCCAAAAACAAACAAGGAATTCTTCATGTTTTGGTGCGGCTCGAAGTGATAATTAAAAAAACATCAAACACCAAAACAATCCTTATAGTGTAATACCAACCCATGACCACCAAACCCTAAATGTTTCATCCAATTTCACAAGGCTACACAAACACAAAAACTTGGGAAATTTGTTTGTAGTGTTGTTACAAGTAGCTTACCTGAACCTACTTTCTATTCAATGCACAAATTGGGCATATTTTTCTAGGTTCAAATCCTAGGTTGAGTTATAATTTTTAAAAATTTAAAATGTTGTTTCTTACAAAATTCTCAATTGACTGGCTAAATGGCAAATTTAATAACTTTTTTTGTGTCATTATGACCTTGGTTTCATGAACCATTGGAACAAAACAAACAAACAACCTTTCTTCATTTATATAAATATTTTAAAAATTCATTTGAACTTTTATTTGCTCACGATTGTTTCAAAGTTTAGATTTTTTAAGAATTAATATGAAATGTACCCACATCTAATTAATAAAATCAATAATAGACAATCCAAATTCCAATGAATGTTAATTGGATTTTGGTGTTTCAATTTCCAAAACCAATCACAATATTAAAACAAACATTACTTTTAGAGTCATTACACACCTTATAGAATTTTGATTTTTCATAAAAATATGAATTGAGATGTCCTTCACCCACTTGGCATTGTTTATTATATTTATTGAACATCAATTTTCTAAAAATTGAAAAAAAAATTTGTTTTGTTCTTTCTTGGCTATGACCATGCATTGCCCATCCAATTTACTTGGTAGAAAAAAAAATTTAAAAATGACCCAACAATTAAAAGAGGAAAAATATGAATACCCTTCTTACAATTGGGTGTTAGGCCTACTTCCACTCCAGGTCCCAAAAGGGACCAACTAGTTTTGTTTATGGGGTTCTTGAAAGGTGTTTTGAAGGAAGGTGTTTGGGAATGGCAAAATATGCAACTAATTGAAAAAAACAAACCAGGGAGAAATAACACAAGGTATAACTTTCGTTTGGTTTTCATTTTGCATTTTTTAAAGATTTTATCAATGAATTTTTTCAGCTTTGTTTGTCTTTGCTTTTAACAAATCAATTCCTAGCTATCAAATGCCAACTAAATGTACAATCTAGCCAAAGTTAGATGTGGTTTTCCATTTTAAAAAATGACACAACAAAACTTTTATTGTGCTGTGTGAATTTGTGACTAATAAATGAAACTTCATTTTTCTCATGTTGCATTATCAATTGTTCTATTTTGTTTGCAAGCAATCAAATTTGCATGCATTTTTTGAGTCATGACTTTAATTTTATTTAAATTTTATCAGAACATAATGTTTCATGTGAAATTTCTTTTTGTGTTGCATGTTTTTGTTTTCTAGATCACTTGCTATAACTTTGGTTTTAGCTTGCACACTTACTTTCTGATTTTTTTTGTTGTGATTTTTCATTTTTCTTAGCTATGGCACCCTTGAAACTTCATGTGGGCTTCAAATTTCATCATTTTATTTTATTTTTAGTTGCAATCCTAGTTTTAATAACCTTACATCAAGAGATGTTACATGTCCCTTTACTTCAAGAAATGGGAATCCTTTTGCATTAAATACCTCCTTTGCTAGTTTGCCACCAAACACTTTTGAACCTCTTTCTACAATTGTAACATCTATAACATCTCTATCCTTCAAGGGAAAATGTTTCATGGTTGATGAACTTGCAACTATAAATATTGTTGAAATTCTTAATGGACCTATTGTTATTCAACCAAAAAAGAAAAGGAAGGCTAATGGGAAATCAATTAGGTTTACTAAGAATGTTGGGTTGCAAGATTTTCATGGTTAAAGCTTGTTTGTCCAAAATATGAAAAAATGAAGATGGTTCATGGTAACTTGTCTATTCACAAATTAAGAGGAGAGAAAAATTCTTGGTGCCAAAACTTGATTCTTTAATGAAACATTGTAATTTATGCAAGTGCACCAAAGTTAGACATGGTGTTGCTAGTGGCCAATTTTTTTCTTGTCCTACTAACTAGCATGTGAAAAATGAAAAGTTGTTTACATAAATAGGTTGTGACACAATTGTTGTTCAAATGGCTAACCAAGGGAAGGTAGAAAAGAAAAGCATGTTCAGTTTGTTGCAATATGGCATTTGTTGTAACAAGGCCACCTTATGACAAATTTTGAAAGCTTCAAGGTTTTATTCTAGTTTTTGAAACTTGAAAAATGCCTTCATAAGCATTGGTCTAATTCTACAAGATGGACCTTGGTGAAAGCAATGCACAACATTGTTTAACAAAGCATCAAAGAATGTGTGCAAAAGCGAAATTTATTTCATTGAGTTGTGATGAAGTCATAACCATTGACAATTAGAGTTGGTTGTTTATGCATGTCTATGTGATATATTTGTGGAAGTGGATCCCAATGTTGTTGAACTTGGGTGGTTGCAAGGTAAGGTGGACCAATTTTGGCAGATAAATAGTCCATAAAAAGTCCATTCGGTAATGTTAAAATTGTAGTCTACTATGATATCATTATGTAAGTGGGGGATTAAATGTGGTTAATGAGATAATAAAGATTATGTGAGTAGAAGCCCAACTACATAACTCTTTAACACGCATGTTAAAGAGAAAAAAATTGAAATCCTTCAAAAAATGAATATGATATGAACTTTTGAAAATAAAGTCCATTTTAAAACATTTAAAAGTCCATATCTTCTTTCAGGTTAGATTGTTTCTAACAATTTTTTTACACCTGTCACCTTTTTTTTAATATATCATGTATTGAATCCCTATAAAATGACTTAAAAAAAAATTATAAACAAAAATGTATTTGTAGTAAGCCACAGACAAAGGACCATTCCATATTTTTCAACTTCAAAAGTCTAATAATTTATATTTGAAGAATACATGTTATATTCTTTTATGTGGATGTCTTCTTATTCGAGTTGAAAATCTTAATTCAGTGGAAAATTTGGCATAATTATGATTTTATGGCATGTTAATGCATGACACTCTACAAAAACTTGCAATGTGACACAAAAAAAATGGTCCACCTTAACTTGCACCCACGCATTTACAATGGGTGGTAAATGGAGCTTCTTTTGACAACCTAACTCCTTTGATTGTGCGAAGTTTTATTAATTATGGAGGCTATAGTGAAATATATATAGTAAAAAAATTGGTTTATTTTGGAGCAAACATGAGTTATTTTTCAAGGGCTAAAATTTGGTGTGACCATTTAGTTGATGCATAATCATGCTCCATTTGTGATTGGTGTGCATTGCATGGCACATTTTATTAATCTTGTTGTCCAAATCTTGAGAAGTTTGGTAAAAAAAATTGAATCTTTGATTTCTTCCATTTACAATTATTTTATTCATAGCCCTAAGTGTCATCTTGAGGTTATCAAGCTTGCTAAATTACTAGACTGCAAGGGTAACAAGTTCTTAAAAAATATTAAGACTCAATGGATCTTAATGCTTTCACCATCAAAAAGAGTTTTGAATGAGTTATAAAATAGTTGTTGTGAAGATGGTTCAAGATGTTTTAACCATCAACACTACAAAAGTTAACTATGAATCGTTATACATAATGTGGAGACTTTGTTAGGTCTCACATGCATTCTTCCCTTGTTAGAAATAGTGCTTGGTGTTTCAAAGTTTACATAGGGGTGTACAACTTTTATATGTGATTGTTTTGCTATTAAATTGGCTGAAGCAAATCTAGAAACCATGTACTATGATCTTGATTAGAGGTTTACATCATCTCATCTGTCTTTCTTTAATGATTTTATTGAACATGCCAATGAAACTTTGTGTTTAACCTAGTGAACACAAGTTGAAACCCTAATTGATTACATTACCCTTTATTTTGGAAGTAAATTTTATATATTTCACAACACCAATACAACCACTAGGATTGTGGGCATGGTGTTTAGGGAAATATGGGCTAAAGTTGGAGATTCTATCAAACAATAATGTGCTTTAGTTGTTATTAGTTTCATAACAAAATTGGAAAAACGTTTTCCCATGCAAAAGTTGCTAAATGTGCCTAGGGTAATTTACTTTCAATACTAGTCTATTTTTGAGGCAGAAATAACATTTCCTGGGCACATGGCCATCATGCAAGTGCATTTTGGGCACCCCAAAATATTTGGAAGTTCCAATACATTTGATGGACCACTAGTAAACCCTACTCTTCTTGATCAACAATTTACATTTTTCAAGCTCACAATGCAAAACCATTGCCAAGTTACAATATTGCATCTTTTTGACTATAACCCAACCACATGCTTGTGGGAGACGCTTGGGTCTAGTAACATTTTAAACCATTAATGTTCAAAACAATATTTGTTAAACTTTGCATAATGATGGTGTTAGGCAATGTGGAAGATGAATGTACATTCTCCAGCCTTGTTTTTATGAAATTAAAGTTGCGGAATCAATTGATGACTCACCTAGACTTGGTTGTTCAGATGTATGGTCAAACATTTTATACCTTGGACACATTTCCTTTCTACACAACCATATATAATTCAAATGATCATGAGTGACGCTATGGGGTTCAAGAATATATCTTATGTGAATCTTTATGTTTCTAGGTGAAGCTATTAAAAATTACAAGCTGCTAATGCATAGTCAAGTTCTTGATTTGATACCTATAATGTACCACAATGCAAAAAACTTTAATGAGCCTAACTTGGTAGAATTTCACATTTGTCTAGTTCACCTTAACCTCTGTTTTCATTCAATTAAATGGCAAGTTGCCTTGGATGTAAATTTTTTGTTTCATTAATTGGTCTAATGACTCCAAGTCATGTTGGTCTTTTTTTTGTACAATGGTAAATTTTAACACTTATATTTCATATTCTTTAATAGCCATAGACATTACCGCATTTAAGTCTTTGTCATTAGTCGTTTGAGTTTATTTCACATCTTATAACCTCCTATACTTAATTAGTACAAAAAAAATAAAATGTTACCACTTCAACCAAAAATAATTATTTAGGTTTGACCACTAGGTTATGAACAAAAACTACTTCATTCGACCATTATTCTAGAGTTAATAATATGTACTTAGTCAATTATAATCATCATTTGAAAAAAATGGTGCCACCTTGGGATACCTATATAACCACATAGTAGCCAACCAACATACTTGGATACCCAAGTTAAGCATAATAGCAAGGCACAAATGAAGCTTTCCCTTGCACACCAATGGATTTAAATTAGTGTTGGTTAATTTTTAGGTTTTAGTAGAACCGTCGGGTTCAATTTTAGATTTTGTTTTTGAAATTTCAAAATTGTTTGTTTTAGTTGTAAGGAGTATGCTTGAAAATTAAGACCCATCAATTTCAAATTCGAATTCATTTTTTTGGAATGAGGATTTTGGGGTTAATAGATTTTTATTTTTTCAAAACCCCCACATCCAGTTTAGAGGTAAGTTCAGGTGTGAAAAGTTAGTGAACCACCTCATACATGGTAAGTAATGCAATTACTAAGTATCGGGTTCACAAAATTTTCCATAGTTTTGGTAACGAAGGCAAGCAACAATTCATTGACTAATTGGTGTTTAGATGGGAAAACAACCTTCCCACATTGCCACAACACCAACTACTTCAACCATGCATCTTCAATTGTTGAAAGATAGTGATGACTTTTTGCTATGTAAAATGCTAGTTCTTCCAAGAATGCCCGTTGAGAAGGGTCATTCTTATGGTAAGGTTTTGTAGAACCAAAAAAAATTGTGATGGAAGAAGGGCTTGGGCGTGTCCTTTTCTTACATGCTTGGCCCACACCTTCAAGGTTCTTGTTTGCCTCTACGTCAACAATCCACTTCTTCAACTTTTGAAGGTGATGGTTGCTTACATGCTTCTTTAATGAAGTAACCCCATTAGATGTGTCATAGGTGATTACTCCAACCTTCCCACTTGAGCTATGATGAAATGGGTTTGGTGCCATCAGAATGGCACACAATGCAATGCATATTTTGTCCCACATTCAAATTGACCTTACTTCCGTCATTAATCACAAAACAATGCCCAATATATAACATTCATGCTGTTGGTAGATCAATCTTTCATATTTTGTTAAAGTTGGGGAGGCAATGTTTGCCATGTGTCATCATTTGGATTTGATGCAACATTTGAGCTAATACCAATAGTACCACGGCTGGTTGATAAGGCGCTAATTTCATCTTCAATGTAAGATAGTTCCAAGTGGATGTTGCCATTGCCTTCAATCGTGCCTATACAAAACTAAACTAGATCAAAAGCTTCACATATGGAATAACAATTAGGAGTAAAAGATTATGGAGACTTTTCACTCCACACACAAAAGTAAAAAAATATTCAACAAATTCCAAGTGAGATTTGGTTTACCACTATATGTTACCTAATAATTGGTTATGTCTCTGCCATTCCTCCCAAATATTTTTTTCCATGTGATTATTGCTTGTAACTTTGCAACAAAAATATCACTAGCATTCTGCCACAAGTAAACAACAAAATTGAATCATGGAAGAATGCCTTATGTCACACTATGAATTGAATGTGTACCAATTGGAATAATTTTTTTCCTTTGTAATGCAACCACATGAGTTTACAAATTGGTAGCATACATTGTGTCTCCTCTATTGTTTGAATCAGTCAACTCCTTGGCAGGAAGGTTCTAAACTTGCTACATTTTGAGATTTCAAAATGTATGTATATAACAATGTTTTCATTATACACATTGAAATACATTTCCATCTTCTTAACATTTTCACACAGTTTTTTAGCACATTATAGATGCACCAAAAAGGTGAAAAATTGGCTTAGATACAACATCTATGCATCAAAGCTCATTTAGGGATTTGGGTGTCATTTCACCATTATGCAATCAACCCACATTTAGGAGAAGCAACAAAACACTTAATAATTTTATCCAACCATGCAGCTCACATGCATAATCTCATATCCAACAAGTAAAATGCAAACAAACTTCATCACAAGCAAGGATCAAGGTAATTGTCAAAAATCCATTATAAGCAAACTTCAAGCTTGTATTATGGTTTGAAGTCTGAAGTCTAAACTTTGAACACAAATGACAGAAATACATTCCTTTAGGGCCTTGAAAGGGTAGTATGGGGGATAATGAATGGTGACCAAAAACAATCCTCATGCATAAGGATTGTTTAGAGGGGCCATGATGCCTGTACCAATGGAACATGTCTTTTGCAACAAGTTCTCATCACCATTTTTTTTTCTATAGGTGGTATAATGGTCCCCAATAAAAGGTTTGAATGAACAAAACAAAAAGAAAAATGTTGGATTGATTAGAACAATAGCATAGAAAATCAAAATAGCAACAATATTGAGGGCCCACCTTTTTTTTCTGATCCACTTACAGACCTCGGACTCCCACTTGACAAGTTAAATCACCCCTCTACTCATTCTCCACTTGGCATAGTTCCTTCTAGACTATCAAAGTTGTTTGGTGAGAAACATCAAAAGCATCTTATGTGTAAAAATCATAAAAAATATTTTCACATAGTTTTGTTGTTTGGAAACATGAACTTCTATTGTGCATTGTAATCCTCGTTTCATCAACCAAACCTAGCAAAAAAGAAAAGCTTAAAAAATCACAAGCCACCTACAGTTTTACTTGAGGAGAAGGGGTTCAAGTTCAAAGAATAAGCAGCAACCCTAATCTCTAAACCTAGGTATAGTAGGACCGTAGCCTCTATTATTAGACCTATGACCCAGACCTGGCCAAAAATCAGTAAAACCTGCGGGTTGGATCCAAGGCCAGGTCTTGCTGGAAGTGTGTTTTGTCAGGCCAGGTTTGGGTTCAGTTCTTGAAGAATCCTTTTGGATTGGGCTGGGTCGAAGGGCGGTTCTTGTTTGAAGTTGAACCGCCGGGTCCAGATCTTAGAACCTGATCTGGATCTGGATCTGGATCCACATACCTAGTTACAATGTTATTAAAAAATTTGGCAAGAAGAATCAAATGATCAAATCCTTAACCATCCCTTCCATAAATCTTTGGGGGAGACATCAGTTTATTCATTTCACAACTATCTTGATCAACACCAAGCGTTTAATTGAAAAGAATGATCAAAGTCTCTGGCAAAATACAATGAACTGCAAGATATACAACCTGAGTAAATAATAGTAAAAGAATAACATTACTAGTTAGACAATATTGTGCACATTTTTTTGAAAGCTGCTTTAAAACAAAACTAAAGATGATAATGTATCAAGATTGAATTTTACAAACAACATTTCCAATTGAATTTTAAAATTTTCATATGTACATATAAATTCTGGGAACTGGTTATGGCTATAACCATTTGCACAAAATATGTTAGTTAATGTTTATATTCAGCTAGGATTAATTAGGCCTTTATGTTTCCCTTTTTTTTTCTTTTTTTTCTTTCCCTCTTTTTTGGGCCTTTTTCCATGTTTTCTCTTGTGTTTCTACCTTTATTTATTTATTTAGTTTTCAAGGTTCACACTATAACAACTTTGAAGTCAAAATGCCTAAGGCAAGGACCAGTATGGGAGACCTGAACTACAAAGGCCCTAGACAACCTCGAAACCTACGACCTTTTTCAATCAAACAAGGACGAGCTACGTTGGAGGCCGGCCCTAAGAAGGTCGTAGGACATCTGGGTCCTGAAGGGGAGGAAGAGGCTGCAAAGCTTCAACCAAGGATAGCCTCGCGTGCTCAGGCAAGAGGCCCTCCAGCGTCGGGCAAACTCGATGCGATTTCGAACTATGCTCGGATGATTTCTTTTGCGCTTTCCAGAATGTCCAGCTCGCGGATTGTCGTCTGGTAGCATGAGTTGAAGCAGCGGGGGAGATGGTTGTTCCGGCGGATCTGAAAGTAGTCGGGGCCACCTGATCGACTTGTGGTTGTTGTATATGTTGCCTCGGAACCTTGACGACATCAAACTTACCATCCACAGATTCGGTGATGGTGATGCACTTGTTGTCCACACACTCATCGGAGTCCACAATCACTGATTTCCCAGCGGCGTCAACACCCATACAAAATTCGTGGTAAGTTGCATTTGGGTCGACGGAAATCTTGTACACCCCGTCCTTCTCAACTATGGCGATCTCCCTGTAGACACGATTGTTGCCCACTTGCAATTTCAGCGCCTTGCTGGTGTGGTTGACAATCTCTGTGTAAGAACCCATTGTTTTCTATATAGAGAGAGGTGGGTGATGGACACTGCAGGCTGTTATAAGCTTTTCACCTTCACACAGGAGACAAAAGAAAGATGGGTGAGACGAGAAAGACTTAGCAGAACAAAATGTTTAGATGCCGCACTCCAATGATTTTCAAGATCTACTAGGAGCTTGTCAATGTCGCCACATGAGCTGATCAGTCGCAAAGCACAATACTATGATCAACAAAAGAAATATGGAAGTTATATGTAGAGACTTTAATGCAGCTCCGTGAATCCGAGAACAAACTACAAACGAATAATTCAAGGTAAGTGTTAGATCTCTGCGTATTCCACACTGAGTTTTATACTGTCCAAGCCACACAACACTGCCGTGTGGCAAGTTCTTGCAAACCCCCAACTTCTTCTTCCTCGAAGTAAAGAAGCGATTTCCACTCCGTTACAGAAACTGCCGACTGAAGCAAAAGCCCGACAGAAGGACGCTTGTTCTTTCAGGCTCACTCCGACTTTCCTCTCTCTCTCTCTCTCTCTCTCTCTCTCTCCCATCGTGTAATCGTAAGTTCATCACTGGATGGACTTTGTTCTGTGATGCGGGCTTCTGGTCCTTAGCCATTAAGGGTTCACAGAGACTTTTATGGCTTTTTCTTTCTCTCTTTTTTCAAAATTTTGACTGGACTTCGTGCCATAAAATCAACTTGAAATTCAAAAAAAAAGTGGCAATAATGAAATGACATTATGTGTCCTACCTTTTTTTTCTGGGTGCAAATTTTTTTCAAAATGAAAAAAATAAATAGTAAAAGGAATGTTCACCAAATTTCCCCAAAAAACCAATTAAAAAAAAATTCACCACATTTGAACTCTGCTTTTAATTTGGTAGAATTTTTTAAAGTGACTTCTTTACTATTTAGACAGGTTTAGAGTTTAGAACTTGTCACTATTTAATGCTAAATCCCTCGTAGGATACTAACCATTGATGCAACTACAGAAAATTGGAAAAAACATCAGGCATCTGATGATACCCAAAATAAGGATATTTGAACTAGTCTTCTTTGTTTTCTCAATTTTGTCCTGCTCACCCTACAGTGCTTTTGACAAATTTTTGCCCCGACAAAATGGCTGGTTAGCTGTTTGAACTTTTATGTTTGGAAGCAGAATTGCATCCACAAGTCTGGCTCTAAAGTCCATGTCTTGTTTGACTATTGGATTGCACGTCTAAAACATAGATAGTAGCATCCAAGAAAGAAGGTAGCCTACATGGTCATTGGATTGGTTTTGTAATGGGGTTTGCCTATATCATGTAGACTAGACTGCACATGTAATGTAAATAATGATAATTTGCATATTTTGAGTTTGATTTTCTCTGTTGTCTCAGCATTTGTCAAATGTAAAATCAAGCTTGGCACAATTGCCACATAAGGCATCTTACACAAATCTAGTTTTTTTAAATTTGGGGTTAGAACTTGAAACCTGAGATGTTCTAAAGCAAACAAGGCACCCAACTAAGGATCTTTAGTTGGTAGACTTTCAAAGCAAAAAATGATTTTGATTTATTGTTCCAAACACTTATACCTGAAACATGGGCACAAACTATGATGGGCACAACAGAAGTAGCCTTTTAGGAATCATCATTTCCATTTCTCAAACTGTAACAAATAATCCTTGTGCACATTTCATCTGTGCTCCAAATCAGGCAGGATCTTCATGTACATTTTTAAATTATTATTTCCTTGGGCTAGAATAAGGCTTACAAAGCTACATGGATACTGATAAGTTAGAAGTTAGAACCTGAGTGTGGAGTGTGGAGGGTGGAACACAACATCACCTGCGAGAACTCATATTGTGTCGGGAAAATCTTGGCCCAAGAATTTTCCATGAGAAGCTACTTATGACCATCCCCAGCTATGCTCAGTATGTGATCCTGCACAGTAAAATTGGATGAAGAAAAGTTAAAATGTGCCGGTTTGGTTTCGGAATATGGCTTTGGCTCTGCATTATTGCGTAGTTTGAGGTGGCTGGTACAAGGCGCAGCAAGAGTATTCACCTGTAGAAAAGAGTGTATTAAATATGTTCTGACAGCTGATTTCTGTTTCTGACTGGCTCACAGTAATGATTGGTTCAGGTGGTTTGCTATTTGTAGTCCCCCACCTATTTGCTGTCCCAGTCTCAGTTTTATTGGTGGGGTTGCAAAGCAGTAAACAACTAGGCTATACTTGGACGTGAAAAATATTTTTGCAGGGTCACATAATGAGCACTGCTCTTACTTACTCTTAAGTGAGTATTTACTCCATCTGTATACTTCCCACTAGAACATCTTCCTGGTCGGTATCCAAAGGAGAGTTTTTGGCAACTTGACAATGTTGACAACTCAACACAATTTTGAAGGCTTTCCTCCCCAACCGAGCAAGTTCCAAGTTCCAATCAGTGTTGGGCGGTTCTTGCATTTCATGAAGAACCTCCAGTTATGGTTTTTTTTTTTCTTAATTACAACGGGTCTGGTTTTGGTTCTGGTTTCTTTTCCCAGAAAAATGGAACCTCAGGTCCGGTTCTGGTCCAGTTCTTGCAAAAAAATTCAGGTTCTGGAAATCAGACCTAGTGTAACTGTAAAAGAAAGGGGTATGAAGAATGTCACCTGAGCATAGGTCCAAACTCTATACCTGCAATTTCTACAACTTATATTCTGCCATTCAGGTACTGTCACAATACATTGGTGCTATTGTCTTAACAAAGCATAAATCCTTGTCCATATGAGACTCCAGGCAGCTTATACCTGTCATTCCCTTCTGGATCACTATATCAATATTTGTCAAACTACTATCAAGAACAGTTTCACATTTTAAGAGTTTATGAATTAGTGGGATTGTAACTTGGTGTAACTTGATTACACAATTACCTAGGGGTAAGTTGGTTGTAAGTAATTTCATGTGTAACTTGATTACATAATTACTTAGGGGTAAGTTGGGGTGTAAGTAACTTCATGCGTAACTTGATTACACAATTACTTAGATAATTGTTTAATGGGGTAAGTCGGATGTACGATTCCATAATGCATTAACTTATGTCATGTGCACTATGTGATGTTGTTTGTTTGTGATTAATTGTGCAATCACATGGGGAAACCATGTGATGTTGTTTGCTTGTGATTAATTGTGCAATCACATGGGGAAACCATGTGATGTTGTTTGCTTGTGATTAATTGTGGAATCACATGAGGAAATCATGCGATGTTGTTCCTTGTGATTAATTGTGGAATCACATGGGGAAACCATGTGATGTTGTTCCTTGTGATTAATTGTGGAATCACATGGGGAAACCATGTGATGTTGTTCCTTGTGATTAATTGTGG
>Ga0116231_10008560_pt1 | contig 17890 bp, 21 predicted proteins | sample S1TSphgellanicum_2_FD_89695 | JGI IMG/M metagenome (GOLD analysis project Ga0116231, IMG submission 89695) | Host-associated microbial communities from peat moss isolated from Minnesota, USA - S1T2_Fd - Sphagnum magellanicum MG | ecosystem: Host-associated > Plants > Peat moss > Unclassified...
AGGTGTGGTGGGAGGGAGGGGAAGGAGGAGGAGAGCAGAGACGGAGGGGGGGGGGTGTGGGGGGGGGGGGGGGAGGTAGAGTTCTTGGCCTAGGGTTGTTCCGTTGAGATGACGCGTTCTCTGTTTCGGGTGTGCTTCGCAAACAGCAGTTTTCCCCAAAGCTTTCCGTGGCATTAACGGTGGTCCAGATTTAGGGCCACTTTAGACAAGGATCCAGGGACCAATTTGAAGCAAATTGAACCTTTAATTGGACCCTTCTTCACATTAAAAAAAAAACTAAGGTACAATGAATGTGTTTAAAGGTTTGAGGTCCAATTCCAGGATCCAATATTAAAAATGTGTGATTGACCTATGAAAGGATTAGGTTAATTTTTGGTCTTTTTTGTCTTCTTCTTCTTTTTCATGGTTTTTTAATTTTTAATTTTTTTTGTTTTTTTTAACTCTTATTACACACAATGGATGAACGTAGGCACAAGATAGTAGCTCTTGTTTTTATTATGGCCATGCATTGAACGGTTGCACAAGTGATTGCATTGTAACGAGAGTAGCTATTGGACAACATTGGAGTTTTAATCCTCCACTTTCTGTTTCACCTTCTAATTCACTTCTATTTCTTGCACTTGGAAAGGTTGAAATTGTATTCTTTCTAGCAACCACATTGTGAGGATTCACAAAATGAACCATGTCAATTCTAGAATTGGTCAAATATGGGGGAGTTGATGTGCTCTCAACAAAAGTCCTCAATCCATAGCATGTCTGCCATCCTCATAGAATTTGAACAACAAAGGTAACAAAGGTAAAAAAAAACAATGGAAAAGAAAAAAAACAAAAAAATGAACAACCTTTGACATAGCTTACACTTTGGCTCTCCAAACATGAAAGTTCTTTTATTTTGTCCAAACCAATTAGTTTTCCCTCCAAAATCATGCCATGTAAACTAAATCACAATTTGAATTGTCTTGGTCTTAGACCCTCATCTAAAGGCCTTGGGACCAATTTAAAATTCCTAACCAATAAAATGTTCGATTTCATTGGACCTTGCTCCTTGGACCCTTGTTTAATGTGACCTTTAAACTAGGCGCATGCTCTTGTGAACCTAGGCGTATTACTTCGTAATGGGTCCCATCTACCCCAGCTCTCTATGAAACAATTTGTTGGTTCAAGGCAAGCAAAAAAGGTCACCCATTCCTTTATTAACATTGGTTTTAGTTAAAAGGATTTTTTTTACAAAACTCATGTTATTGAAAAGAAGGAAGACTAAAAGGGACAAAGAGACTAAAAAGCTAAACAATCTAAGGAAAAACAAAATCTAGAGAGCAAACATTACAACCAAGGTTTAGGAACATTACTTATTTTCTTAATCTTTGTTTAACTATGAGTATTGTTTTTTTTACCAAATCTTTTCCAAGTTTGTGAAGGATGTTTTAAACAACTTATATTATTTTTAGAATGTTATTTCGGTGAAATTTGTGTTTTTTGGGACTTCTATAGTGCATTTCAAAATTTTAGAGTATCTTGTTGTTTTCAAAATTTATGTTAATGGATATGGCCTCACTTTAACAAGTGTTTCTTATTTCAATGTTATTTTCCATTACACTTGGGAATTGTGCAACATCTAAATCTAAATTGCATAATGTGCTTTCAAATTTAAATGGGAGTATAATAAGATTCAATGTCTTTCCAATGTTCTTAACAAATGTGAGTAGGAGGAGACATCCACTGAGTTTTTGGGGGAAAGAACCTTGATAATATACACATTAGGACCCTTTGAAAACCAATGTGTGGCATGATTTTACTTGTGGATATCCTATGAATATGAAAACCCAAAACTCATTTACTAAGTTTATGGACCTATATTATCGGAATTTAACCAAAATAGTTTTTTCTTTAAATTTTTTTGTTGGGGAGGGCGAGTTCGATGTTCATTCCTTTTCCTTCTTATTCAAGTCAACCTTTACAAAAATACATATTGTAATTTTTTTCTCCTTTGGGATCGGGGTTGAAGAAAAGGTTTCATTTTTAAATGACAAAAAAAGCATTAGTGTGTATGGGGTCTAGATATTGTATTATGTATTTCTAGACCATGGCAAGAATTGAAGTTCTAACATCTGATGTCAATAGAGTTGGAAGCATTCATGAAAATTGAAGTATAAATAATTACTTCAAAGGGAATTATTTCATGGTTTCAATCTTGTTGCATAACCTTGTTTTATTACTTAAGCAAAAGGAATAATCTCAATGCATAAGTATCATTTTTACATTTATTTGTACTAATTCTTGGAACTAGTCCTCTATGTTTAAAGGATGTTTTGATATAAAACTAGATGTTGGTTGATTTGCAACTTAATGTATAGATTCCCATCTACCTTGTTTATGTGTTTTAATGTTACACATCACAAACTTCATGGTTCACAATTTAGCAATAATAGTCATGTGAAATTTGCTTTTAAATTCGTATGGAACAGACACAAATGTCATTCATTTACTTGTATTGTTTGAACATCAATGTCGTTTGTATTGTTTATACACAAATGTCATATGTTTGTTCATATTGTTTAAACATGGATGTTGTGTGTCTATTCATATTGTTTACACACGAAAGTTATGCACACAACTTTCATATTTACATAATGCATGACATTTGTGTTTAAAACAATATGAACCCATGAAATAACAAATTTCGCACGAATTTCAAACAAACCCATGAAGCCTATAAATTTGTGATGCAAATTGCTTTAGCATTGTTAACATTTTTTACAAGTTGATGAACTTTGTTTGGGTTTTTCTGGGTAAAAGATCACATGACTTCCCTTAGCATTTCATGACTTGGTTTAATGGGCATGACTTGGGGTTGTATTATTGAAGGTTGTGAGTTTTTTATTTATTTCATTTATTATGTTTTGGAAGTGGATTTGTTTTTATTAAATGGCATAATGTCTTTCATTTGTTGCATTAATTGAACAAACATTACATTTAAACTTTACTTTGGTGTATCATTTAAAATGATGACCTTGTGTCAAAGGTTTTTAATATATCCTCCAAGCTCCTCACCCTTGGTTGATTTGCAATTTTGACCATGTAGGTTTTTGTTAAAGTTGAACTTTGAAAACTTGCTTAATTTATTTGCAAAAAATGGTAAAACATTTTTCATTCCCAAGGCATTGAATAAGTGCAAGGAATTATGTTAATACATGGTATTGTAAGGTGAATGCATGGTCGAATGATTCATTTTTGCTGTTACAATGGTCATTTTTGTAGGGTGCATTATGTTTAAATGTGAATAATGGTGAATAACATGATTGTGAATATGTCAATTAAAGATTGATAATATATTAACAAGATGGTTATGAACACATTTGTAAAAATATTTTTTGAAAATAATGCATTTGATATCAATAATAAACTTCAAAAGCTCAAAAATATGAATTGGTCGACTAATTACATTGTTAATAAATTGAAGAGTTCATATTAAATTCCATTTTAAATTGTTTTTACTAACTAAGTACAATTTGAAAAATGAAATAATAAAATTAAGTGTGAATTATTTTTTAAAAAACCTTAACCAAATGGTAGTTATGGATTTTTAAAAAGTCAAAATTGAACTTTACTTTCAAACTTATTTTTTAAATTGATTGTTTTAGTTTCTCAAAAAAATTTGGCCCAATGAACATGTTTTTAAAATCTTTATGTTGGCCTTCATTCATGTGGACTTCATGGGTTTTCTTTTTAGGATCTCCAAATGGCATTCACCATAACAAGTGTCATCAATGACTTTTGATATAAGTTTTGAGTTAAGTTTAGGAAATTTCACAAGTGAATGAACATTTGGTAATCAAAACAATATGGAAATCTTGAAAATTAATAAACATGTTGATTTGACCATTTTAAAAAAAATTGTTACGAACTTGTATGGAATGTTTATTTGGCAAAAATGACTCTTTCAACCATGCATTCATGTTGCAAGAGTGAAATGTTTTCCTCCTTAATAAAAAAGAAGCAAAGATTTTAAGTAAAAAAATGACCTCTTTCCCCCTAAAATTGAAAGAATTGTTAAAAGCATGAATGCTACCTTTGCTCATTGTTGAAAATTGCCTCAAAGAAGCCATTTCTCGTAAGAGCCACACCTACCCAAGTCTTATGGAATGTTTCATAAGCCCACATTGTTAATATTTGGATCTCAAGCTCTTGTCTTTGGTCATAACTTGTTTCTAATATTTCAAGATTTTTTTATTGTCTTTCATGAGTTTTGACACATGACAACACCATTTTCACAAGTTGGTTTTGTTATAGCATCTATTAAAGTCGGAGATTTGATGGTGGAATACGGTGTTGCTTAACCATGTCATCATGTAATCATAGTTGTGTGTTTGATGAGAATTGTTGCTTAAGCCAATGGCTAGCCCTGCCTTGTGTGCAAAACGCCCTTGCTTTGTTGTGCATCAATGATATCTTTGCATGCCCTCCCTCCCTTGTTTTGGGATTCCCTCTATTGATTCTTCCCATGCCACCATGAAATTGTTAACTTAATTATAACATGACTATTGCACCAAGTGATCAACTTAATTGTTAAGATGTGTCCTTTCGTAATTTTGCCATAGAGGTAAGATAGTTGTGGTTATTAAATACTCTTCCATTGCTATGTTCGATTTGCTTCTTTGATGTTAGGTGTGCTATGAGTGAACTCAAATGAAGCATATGCACATATAAACTACGATAGTTGTGATAATTATTCATGAAAATTGGACATCCTCTTCTTTTGTCACGAGGAAAAAAAAGAAAAAAAGTTTGGCAAACAAGGGAGATTAGACCTCCCCAAGAAGTGAATGAAGTTTGGCAAACAAATAAAGGAGGTTAGACTTAGCCCAAAAAGTAGTTGAAGCATGCAACTAAGGTAGATCAGACTTAAAATCCAAAAAAGTGGATGAACTTTGCAACCAAGGGAGATTTAGATGATGTACCCATGAAGTGAATGAAGTTTGGCAAAGAAGGAAGATTAGACTTTAATTCAAAAGAGTGGGAAAGGTCTGCAACCAAGGGGAGATCGAACTTCACTCCAAAAAAGTGGATGAAGTTTGCAACCAAGGGAGATCCTAGACTCACCCCAAAAAGTGGATGAAGTTTGCACCCAAGGGAGATCCCAGACTCACCCAAAAAAATGAATGAGGTTTGTTGGCAAACAAGCGAGGTTAGACTTACCCAAAACGTGGATGAAGTTTGCAACCGCTTTCTCCTCTCCTCCTTTCGCACTAGAAAAACACAAGAAATTTTTTATTTGAAAACTATGAAAAGCACGTGTATGATCATTCTGATGGGGCGAATGAATTTAGGTCTGGAATCAAGATTAGGTTTGGTTTAGCTCTTGTGGAGGTTTGATGAGAGTGAAAACGAAGGAAGTCTTCGTATGGAGCGAACGCGTTTTAGGTTCGGGATAGGTTCGGGTTAGGTCTGTTGGAGACTCGCTGAGAACCTGTAGATGGGAGGGTAAAGCACAGCGGCGCATTTGAGCTCAAGTCTTTTGTTTCTGTAGCGAGGAGAGCTTGTCTTGCTGCGCGAGGGAGAGGGAGCTCCGAGGATTGGACCTCTGTTGAGGTCACCATGGGTAAGCTCTCGTCGATCGTCTTGTTGCTGCTGTTTTTTTTTTCTTCAGTGGTTCATGGTTTTGTGTCTGATATTCCTTGTAAACTCGAGGAACATCGGCCGTCGTAGATGTCTTGTTGTCTCTGTCTAGTGCGTCATCAGCCTTACTAGTTTAGAGAGCTCGCAACGGATGCATTTCCTCATTGTAAGCGTTGGTTTGTGATGGCAATAGTCTGCACGCTTTGGAACTGGTGTTGTTACGCAGAGACAGGGGACATTGCTGGAGCTCGATCAGTGATAATGGAATTTTTTTTTGTGTACTGTTGCCAGGTATCTCGCGGGACTCCACTCATAAGAGGAGGGCAACTGGGGGCAAGAAGAAGTCATGGCGCAAGAAACGCAAGTAGGTCGCTCTTCAGAGATTCCTGTCATCTGTCTGCTTATATACACCAACTAAGTTTGTTGCTTTGTCAGTGTGATATGGATTGTGATGTCTTCCTGTCTCTATTGTGTTTGATTATGATGGGGTGTGGTAGTAAATGAATGTCACATGTCTGTGTCTCTTTTACTGTCATTTTCATTGTTCTTGCCTGGTTCTTGGTTCTAGGTATGAACTTGGAAGGCAGGCAGCTATGACGAAGCTGTCCAGCAACAAGACTGTGCGACGAGTTCGTGTGCGAGGTGGCAATTTCAAATTTAGGGCACTTCGCTTGGATACTGGGAATTTTTCATGGGGATCTGAGGCAGTTACTCGCAAGGCCCGCATACTGGATGTCGTCTACAACTCATCAAACAATGAGCTTGTCCGCACTCAGACATTGGTGAAGAATGCCATTGTGCAGGTGGATGCAGCACCCTTCCGCCAGTGGTACAGCCAGCATTACGGCCTTGACATTGGCAAGAAGAAGAAGGTTGCTGTAAAGAAGGATTCTGAGGTGATTTGTCGGTCCTTACCCCTATTAGCCTTGCAAAGGCTTCCCTTTTCCAACTGTGTCTCTCAATCTGCAGTGAAAATGTAAAGGTTTGCAAGAAGGCTTTGTCTCTGAACAGGCTCAATCCAGCTATGTTACTGATTCAATTCATATATGTTGTATCCATGGCTCAGGGTGTAGAGACTACAGAAGAAGAGAAAAAAGCCAGCAGGAAGGTGCAAAAGAAGATTGCAAAAAGGCAAGATGGTCTCAAGTTGGATGCACATCTAGAGGAACAGTTTGCTAGTGGCAGGTTGTTTGCGTGCATCTCATCTCGACCAGGCCAATGTGGTCGTGCAGATGGGTAAGTTCGAAACAGTCAACCTGTATGTCTTTTAAGAGCATGCTGGCATCAGAGATGGTTGCTAATTCTTGGCTTGTCACTTTCTCTGTGATTTGTGATTCAATGTACTTGTATGATTTCTTATTGCAGGTATATTCTAGAGGGTAAGGAACTTGAATTCTACCAGAAGAAGATTCAGAAGAAGAAGGGCAAAGGAGCAGCTGCCTAGTCCTCTGCTTCAATGTTGAACAGTGAATGGAGGTGTTTGATAAGCACGCATATTGTCAGGGAACTGCATTTTCGTAGAAACAGAATTGCATACTTTTAAGCAGTTTAATTCCTACTCCCCTTTGCTTGTATGGATCTGGACTGAGATATGCTCAGGCATTCGGCATTTCCCTTATCTGAGGAATCAATTGCTAGAGTTCTTTGGATGCTCTTGGTGGCTAAGGTAATTCATCTTGAGCGGAGTGTACCCACAATTCTCTATTCAATTCATGAGTTTCCACAACCTGGTGTAAATCAATCGGATGTTGTTGGATAGACTTTGCACCCTCAATTTGGTTGAGTTAGTAAGTTTGCTGCTTGTATGATCTGAGGTTGTATTGGTTGTACTTATTTGTTCACATATACAACTTGTGGTTGCCTGAGTGGTTGCTTGAGTAGTGGAGATTGCAATAAATCTATTGCATTTCCTGAATATTGTTGCAAACTAGATACTTTTAGGCCTATCGTCTTATTTTAATGTGATGAATGAAATTCAAATCTGAGTACTTTGAAGACAATCTTATAGCTCATCTTAATTGCTGTCAGTATAATTGTGTTGGTCAATTGTTTTTATGCATTATTTGAATTTCCTGTGTTCAGTAAACTTTGTAACAGTGTGCAGCTGGTGTGCTATTGAAGATTTTAAAAGAGTGTCGTATTGGAGAACATGCTAATTGTCACTGGTGTCACCATTGGAACAATTGAGAAAAGCATGTGCAACAAGCAGTGGATGTTGGGATAGCTCACCTTGAAATTCTGCTGTTGCCACATGATCAATCTGATGATATTCAAAGAAGAATTAAAAAGATCTCCGAACCAGTTCAAAAGTGTGACTTGACAGCTGAAATCTGGTCCTCAAGTATCCTTAATGTTTGTGCAAAAGTAATTTTGTTTTCAAATACATGAATTCAAGAAACAGTAACCCAACTTTTTGGATTTTTGCATGCCTCCAGAAGCTTCCATTCCTCTGTCCCTTCTTCTGGTTGCTGCACCAAAAACATTGAAGTCAGCACTGCAATTTGACTGCGTGGATACTGAGTTCCCGAGATTACTGAAAAGGCATATCACAGAGCAAATTCCTCCCCTTTTCGTTAATTGCCCTCACCTCACAGTTTATGGGTTCTACACAAAATAATGTGTCTAGGTCAACTTGCTGGAAATCAGCAACGAACATTCAATCAGTAGAAAAGTTCATTTTCACCAAACTGCTGGAGAATGGAGGAGCCTTTGCTAAAGACATTAATTCTTTGTCTGCATGAGATCAGCCAGTTTATTGCCACATACAAATAGAAATCATGCACAATGAAACTTACATGGTCGTACTCCCATCGTGCAGTCAAAGGTAATGACATGAGAATACTCTCAATTCGTCCCCCTGTCTTGAGACCAAAGGTAGTTCCTCTATCATACACCTGCCACCAGATTGCAACATAACCACACATGAACTTAAACCATATTACACTGAACTGCTGTCATATCCAACAAAGCCAATCTATATTCCAAATGTTTATCATATTTTAGCCTCTCTTTTGCAGCATCACATGGATATCACATGCTAAAAGGAGAAAGCATCTAAGGAATCATATCAATACTAGCTCAAAATCTCATCCTAGAGATGAAAACTGAGCAAACCCAATTCTAGAATTCAGAGCAAATAACCATAGCCACAGTTGTTTCCATGACTCACTAAGTTAAACTCAACATAGCGACCTCGCCGAAGTTGTTGCCAGTCCTTATGCTCTGGTGAAAAATGCATGTCCTTCCGTTTCTCTATCAATGGAATGTATGCTGGAATCACAGAGTTTGCACACTCTGCAAGCCATAGCAAAAGTAAGCTCTGTCAAAGGGAAAAACAAAAGAAATGAGAAAAAAGTTCTGACACATGTCAACATATCATTGTGGTTGTGATAAGATAATACCTGAGGAGAATGCAAGTAACACCTCTGGATCCCTATCATTGAGATCATCAAAGAAAATTCCTCCAAGCCCTCTTCTCTCACCACGGTGCTACATGGCCACAAATAAGTCCTTCCATTCAGTCAACATCAAACTGTCACAGTATGCACTGCAGTGGACATTCAGTTTTGGACATGCGCTTCAAAAGACTCATATGGACAAGGAAACTCATAAAGTACCTTTATGAGGAAGTAGTCATCACACCATTGTTTGAACTTTGGATAGAATGCCAAGTCATGCTTGTCACATGCTTGCTTTTGCACCTGCACACAAACAATTGACACAGTGAGTATAGACTCTTGTCTGACTGCCTGAGAAAAGCAGACCAATAGCCTCTTCCCTATACTATATCTACTGCCTATCATGCCCTATTCAGCAGAGCCATTTGTCCTAGAGGCTCCAGCCTGAGTTCAGATAGGACCTGGGGTACCAGCCAGTTATTCTGCAACCCCCTGGGTGACAAATACCCTGAGTTTATCTGTATTCGCAACCTCTGGCTGTTATATCAATAGCTAAAAATAAACCAGCATAATGCCAGAAGAAAGGCAGGAGCAGTAAGAAATTACACCAGAATATCCTAGACCAGAACCTAAAAATAAACCTCCAGGACTGACAGTGGAGAAAAAGACAAGTTGACATTAGACAAGCAGACCTGGTGAAAGTGTGCTACATCCTCTTCAAAGATATAGGAGGGAGTGAGGTCAGTGCCACCCCCAAACCACCACGCCTTTGGTGCACCTGCCACATCTGCATTAACACTTCTCAATAAGCTTCAAGAGATTCAAGTCACCAAGGTCCAAGAACTGGATTCAACTTCCTTTGCACTCCAATCTCTTTGACCTTATCAACACCTGCTTTCAAAGTCTAGGCCATACTTAGCCTAATACCTCTTGGTGCATCTGTCTCAAAGTAGCGATAGTTGAAATGCACAGTTGGAGCAAATGGATTCTTGGGGTGCATCACCTGCAGGCCAATACAAACTTGATCAAATTGCACAATCCCAGTGGACCAACACCAGTCCTGAAAATTCCTCCAATTTCTGTAATCAGGATAGGGACTAAAGCAGAAAGGATTAGATGACAGCATGACACCTGTTACCCTGCCACAGTGTGCAACTTGAGCACAAACCATTAAAGACAGCCATAAATCCCTTGAAAGGATGGGAGGAAGGAAACAACATACTGAGCTGACACCTGCAGCAAAGAACGGAATTCGACCAGCCTTGTCCAAAGCCGTCTTGTTATCTGAACCACCACCAGTGGCAGCCCTGTAAGCCTCTGGGGGCATTGTTCCATAGACCACTGACACATTCACACCTGCTTTTTCCCAGACATTTCCATCTTGCAGGACACGGCTGATTCCACCTCCGCCTCCAGGTCGAATCCAAGAATCCTCATGAAACTTGCTGCCATCAACAGCCTCCACAGCTGCACAGATATCATCCTAGAGGCAGACAGACAGACAGAAAGTGAACACTTCCACATCCTTTCATAGTAAGGTGCTTTCTGAAGTCAGTGCAAAAAGTGACCTGAAAAAATCAACTGCTTCTTCCACAAACAGAACCTATATTCTTCTCTTCCCATTTCACTCCAAAACCCTAGAGGCAAACTTCACAAGAGAAGACAATAATTTCTTTGCAGACCTGAGCTTTTCGGATCATGGTCTCGAATCGAGCTCGCATACTGGAGGTGCTGGGATTATCCCATTGCACATTTTCACCCTCTCGCAGCAAACTGGCAGGACTTTCTGTCAGCATCTGTTCCTCTTCAATGCTGCGGGCCTCCTGCTGTTTTTCCACCATTTTTTCTCTAATTTAGTTTCTGTTGGACCTCTCAGTTTACACACATGTTTTTTTCACCAGGAACAGGTCAAGAAGGCAAGCAGGCATTGCCAAATTACGAATTAAAAAAGTTGTTCTTCAATCCCTAATCAAGGCTCTCCCTGACACTTCACAGAACTGCCGAATTTGTGGAACATTGTCACTAAGGCTCTGACAAAAGCGCAACAACACTGGACAAACTTCGCACTTGAACTTGGAATTTTTTTCCACGAAAGATAGAGGAAAGTAATACAGGATAATACAGCAAACCGGTACTGCAACGGACATCTGAAGAATAGGCCTTGAAGAAGAAGAAGAAGAAGAAACTGCAATTGATAGAGGAAAGTAATACAGGATAATACGGCGAACCTGCACTGCAACTGCAACTGATTTCCGAGTAAGAAGTCTTGAAGAAGAAGAAGCTGGAGTTGTCGGAGCCGGAGAAGCGATTGCTGCTGCTGAAGGCAAATGGCGGCACTTGAGAGATGGAAATGATACAGCGGCAAGCTTGGAATCGCAGTGGTATGCAGCAGCTGCAGCAGGCGTGGTAAAAGACGGAGCGATGAGGAACCCTGCCGGCTCCAGCAACAGAAGAGACGCCATCGTCGTCGTAGTCGTGGCCATCGCCGATCACACAGCAACTAAATGCAAATGGCGAGTGCGCATTGCAACGCACACGCGCGTACTCGGATCGTTCGCGGCTCGGCTTTCTTCCCCACCTTGACGACTCATCTCCGGGAGCGATGAGCCGACGCTAACACCAAGGGAGAGGATAAGGTCAGGTTACCGTCTCCGAGAAAGCTCATTGGACGCTTGCGGGTGATGAGTTTTAAGGGCCTCTTTAAGGACCCCACAACTTGCGCTCATTGGACACTTGGGGGTGATGAGTTTTAAGGGCCTATTTAAGGACCTCACAACTTGCGCTCATTGGACGCTTGGGAGTGATGAGTTTTAAGGGCCTCTTTAAGGACCCCATGACTTGCACTCATTGGACACTTGGGGGTGATGAGTTTTAAGGGCCTATTTAAGGACCCCCACTAAAAGCTGAAGCCATTCTTACACCAGTCTGACTGACTTCTATACAAAAACTTTGTTAAATTTTTCAGTCTAATATACTCACTCATGAATGGGATTACAAAATCAATCGTTCGATTCAAAATTTACATGTTAGACAAACACGATAATTGACAAACATCACACGAGGGATGATGCAACGACACAATTAGATCGAGCTCCCCCGTGGGATTGGAAAGGTGTTGCAATGCCCAAAGAAGTTGTGTTCAAACCAAAAGAGAACTTCTCACATGACACGATAAGAATACATGCATCCCCAAACAACATTCACAATGACCAAGTTAGGTATTCATCAAAATATGATTCAAACCAAAATGGGATTGTTCGAATCAAAATGAAGCCTTACAATATCCTAAACATGAAGAACCTTAAAAATGGGTAGCAACTTTAAAGTGAAGCCAAGCTGATTTGAGCATTGGAACTCATGGGTCACCTCTTTGTTATTCACTTGCAATGTTTCATTGACGCATTTGTAAGTGTGGGCAACTTGTTAATAGATGATGTTATATTCTTTCATCGAACTTCACAAGCTTATCATTTTGTACCTTGCATGGTTTTGCATAAAATCACAGAATTTATGTTTTCATGTCATATGTAAAAATATATAAATAAATAAAAATATATATTTTTTGTAGCTTTTCATGAGATTTGAACCCACCATTGCATGGAAGTAGAATCTAATTATTATTGTTAGTTTATTTCTTGTTGTTATCAATTTTGGATTTATTTCAACTTTTCAAGTTATTGGTCAAACCTTAGAACAAAATAAGATAAGCATCACAAAACTTGTTTTGACATTTTCATAACCTCTTGCAAATTTTGATGGGGGTGTTTATTGTCTTTTGTTTGGTAACTAGTTAAAGGTCCAAAGCATGCACAAATTTAATTGAAATTTGATCACAAATCCATTTAGCAATAAGTTATTTGCAAAGTCCGCATAACTAGGTGGCACCCTAACCAATTACACAAAAATGAGAGGCAAATGAAACAATTGGATATGAAAATTTTGCCATGACCCAAAATTGGTCACAAAATTGTTTTATGTTCCAAAATCAATGCCCAACTAATTTGTTGCCCAATTCTCTTGCATGGCGCTCATGTAAATGGCTTCATAAGCAGACAATGTTTATGCAAGGGAATGTGTGAACAATTGATTAGTTGCATTGTGTAAATTGTGACATTTTTGAGTTATGTGAGTGTGAGAAATTGTGCGAAGTTGCTCCAAAAAGGAAATCAAAGGAGGTGCAAGTTGTAACCATCTATGCAAAGGGAGGTGTAGTGTTGGCATGGGAGGTCAATTGAAATGGTACCTAGTTGAATTTTCATGAAATATAATTTTTGAACATTGTGTTGAATACCGATTAACGTCTTTGTGGTTAGAATCAATTAGGGTTTTTATAAGCCAACAATGGTCCCTACATGAGCCATTTAGGTGAACTCAAACATATCTACCCATAACTAGATTTGCCAAATTTTCATGTGCCATTTTCAAAATGGTCCTACTCCAAGATGAACAAGATATTTACTACAATTGTTTGGGGGACAACTTGACAATATGTCAAGTCATGCTTCTAAATGTATGGTCATGTATTATGATCTCAAAAAAAATTGTGAATTTATTTTGAATGTAGTCAATTTATGGTTGCTAAAATCCCTTTATAAAGCTAAAAGGGATATATATTGTCAATATGGATGAACATGCATTGAAGTTTGACAATCATTGTGTTGTTCATTGAATGTATTTTCTTTCTACCATTAAACCAAGTTTTGTGGGATTCATTATTTCACAATTTTCAATTTTTGACAAGTTCCTTTCTGTTATCCTAATGCAACTTTGGAATTCATGTAGTTCATTGTTCAACAGATGACCATTGAATCTCATGGCCAATGGCATGATTAATGCATGATGTCGAAAGTAAGCTTGTGTTGTTGGGAGAAGCAATTGATATACACAATGAGCTTCCAAGCATGGCATAAAAAATGAATGACTACATGAATGATGGTTACTTCTCTAAGAAATTCATGCTTGTTGTAGATTAACAAGAGTGGGAGATTTTAAGTTGATTTGAATTAGATGTTATTGGAGATGTGTTACAAAATGAAATTGATGCAAGTGTTGCAATATGAATGTGGGAGATAAATTGACGAACTATTTTGTAGAAGCAATAGTTGTGACCCAATTTGCAAAAGACAACAAGAGAAGGAGTTACGTAATTGAACAATGCAAGTTGTGCAACCAAGTCAAGGAAATTCTATAATTGAACAATGTCAATTTTGTAATAGTAGAAGATAGCACAAGATGGATCTCTCAAAAGGAGTTAATGCTTTTGGGGGGATGTTGAAAGCAACAACCACAACTTTGTGGTTGCATTGAATAAATGTGTCCCACCCATTTTGGCACACTTCGTCCCCAATTGTCAAGACTTTTCGATTTTGCTCAAACTGGGCATGGCAAGGAATATGGGGGCTCAAACCAAGTGAGACTTTGTGGATAACTTTATTGCCCAATTAGAAAACCCTCACAAAGCTCTTTAAAAACTCTTTAAAAACCTCATGCAAAAAAAGAAAAGAAAAAAGAATATTTATATTTTCATCACCCACATCCAATGTTTTTTATTTGGTCAATTTTGTGATGTTGCTCAAACGATGATCACCCATAAATATACTTAGCCAAATTTTGTAATATTCAAAATATGAAAGTAAAACAATCTTAGGCACCCTTTCATATGGGAGGTGGTTGTGGCAAATTTCAATACAATTGCATTTTCCATTCTCCGTGTCTAGGTTTGGAATTTTGAAATCCATTCCTTTAGAGGTTTTCTTGAAGCCCGCATGACTAGTTGTGATGGTCATGCTTTAAGGTTCTCTTTTAGCATATGCTTATCGATGTGGGAAATCAAAATGTTATTGGGTATATATTACTTGCACCTCTTCCTTACTTCAAATCTGGAGACATGCTTATGTGTAGGGTAATAATGCCTAAGGCCATGTGCATTACTGGGCCATAGTCCTTCTCGCCCAGATGATGTACAAAAGATGAGATGAGATGAGATGATGTACAAGAGAGGAGATCTCACCCACATGAGATCAGATGCTCCACAAATTGCAAATACAAATGAAACTCAAAGACTGCCAGGATTTCAAAGAAAACCAGTTTTGCACACAACACAAGTCATTAAGATAAGGAACCATTCAAAAAGAGATGACACTACAGAACCTCACAATACTGAAATAAGCATGACTTTACAACCCTTTACTGATGTCCCTTCAGATGTCTGAGATCCTTTGACATCCCTCCCACTACTTGGACTCTGATAAAAGCAGACTGGTTAGCACTTCTCTGAACACACTCAGTACCTGTGAGTGGATAAAGGGAGGCAACATAGCTCTTCGAGCAATACAGCACTTAATAGTCACAATCCATAATCTTTGGTGTCATTGTTCAAGGGTGGCTGTCACTACATAAAAGTAGGAGACCCCTCCAAAGTAACCCAAGAATTAAGAGCACATCACTCTCAAAGGCAAAATCCAATGTGCAAATATACTGCAGAAGGAAATCCCTGGTCACCTTATCATGATCAACCATATCAAATCTGACACAAACCACCAAGGAGGTGATCCAGCTCATGTTGGAGACAATATTTGGGTCAGCCACCAACCTGGCGCCTCCAGGAGTCTTCAACTATCAACTCATCAACCCCCCAATCCTCATAACTGCACTCAAACACAATGAGATTAGTGCTACAGAGCTTCTCTTTTAAGAAAGAAAATGCTTAGAACAAACACAAAACAACTCTTCTTGTATGATCCTCTGCCTTTTTGGAAGATCTAAAAGCTCAACCATATCATCCTGGCCACAAGATCCTGCACCAGAGTTGCTTGGACTTCCAAACTACTATGGCAGCCATGAATTTCTGAGTTTGTGTGTTCCTTGAGGAGACTTTAGCATTCATTTTTTCTGTCTTTTGCATGCACAGTGTGTTCCTCATCACATCACAATACAAGAGAAGACCAGAGGACATCATTTATGCTACAATATGTAGAAAAACACATGTACAATCAAACCACACAAAACATGCATGGTGGATGAAATGTGATGGACGCAAATGTACGCCTACCTCCCATCAGGTAAGAAACGGCGAATTGTGAAGGGTATCTTGCGCTCCCGGAGCTCCTTCATTGCGATCTGCCATGCAAATAGACCATGATCTCATACTATGCAATGAAAGCTGTGTTGAAAATGGATCAGTCAAATTGCAGAGAACATATAAAGGAATAAACATAGATGGATAGAAAAGGCGTTACTCAGAAGTACTTGCTCTCAGAGATAAAAACAACAATCGCAACAACAACCCTCAAAAGGAAAAAAATCTGCTAGAAACAGAAGTTTAGTACCTCAAGAGGATCAGTCTCGCCTTCCAAGTTGACCATTACTGGTGCATTCATGCTGAAACACACAATCACCATATGTATCAACTACACTTGCTTTCCAGATAAGTGGAGTTTGGTATCCAAGCTACAGTTAATATTTTCCATTGCAATCCTGTCATTGGTGCATAAAATGGGAATTCCATTCTGACCACCGAGACTCTGAAGAAGGAAAGAATTTATTGTAGTTCTCACCTCTGGCCGTAACCAAGGCACTCAAAAAATGAAAACTGCAAGTATTGCTCACGCACAAAGTGGCACATGGATGAACTGTAACCTGATTTGGAGGGCACGAGTACCCAGCACCCTAGCTCTTTCATACTTAGTCATGTACTTGGTTGTTTTCCGAGGCTTATCAGTTGGAGGCTCGGCATCTCTGTCCAGAACATCTGTATCTGGACCTTCATAAAGCTCCCGAGCTTCTCCGTTCTCCTCTTCTTCCTCAACTTCGTCCTGGGGAGTCAAAAGAGAAAAAGTTATAACAAGCATACTAATTGTCATCCCAGTGTCTGAGCATGTTCAGATTCTGCATGAGACATAATCGGAGAGGTGTGTGGGATCTCCTGAAAGCTGTGGCAAAGAAGAAGGAGAGAGAAAGTATGTGAGAAAAATTACCTCAACGTCAGGCTCAGGAGGCTCCTCTTCATACCTGATGTCCTCCACAACACAAGCCACATAAACAAGAATCCTCAGCAAACTATCAAGCCATAGACCACATGTAGCAAAAGGCATCTCCAAAAAAGAAAAAGAAAACAGAAAACAGAAATCTCTCTCAAATTGTTGCTAATTGTCAACAAATTGCAGTTTTCTTTCCTCCATTTCTTATGGTTCCATAAACTTTCCAAAAAGAAGAAACAATCAATCTCACCAAGAAATTGAGAATTAAAGAGAACGAGAAACCGGAAATACAACGTGAAACCCCAAGGAACCGGAACCGACATGCGTGCTTCACTTCCATTTCTCCACAACACATCGAAAGAAATAACGGAAAGGGGGCCAAAAAAGAAAGTTCCAAAGAGACCGAAAGAAAGAAAGAAAGAAGGAAGGAAAGAAAGACAGAGAGAAAAAACTTACCCGACGTCTCCACCGTCGTAGTCGTTGTAATCCTCGTCCGCCATAGCTTAAAGCTCAGACTACAACCACACTGGAAAGCACAAAACCACCACGACCTCCTCCTCCTCCAACAACAACAACAACAACAGAGAGAAGAGGAAGGAGCGATGGGACCAAACCCTAACCCTAGGAGGAGCAACAACAATAAATGGGGGCGGGTAAATGAATTTACCCTTGTGTGAGTACCTAGGGTATCCAATACGGGTATTGAACAATGATGATACCCAGGGTTTTTTTTTAATTTTATTTGCAATTTCGTGAGGTAGGTGGACTGGCGATCATCTACAACAGGAGTTCAGCAAAATTCGCTACAGATTAGATAGAAAAGTATGATTTATGACACCACAAAAAAAAAAAAAAAAAAAAAAAAAAAAAAAAAAAAACCACTAAAAAATAAAAAAA
>Ga0116231_10008561_pt1 | contig 17888 bp, 11 predicted proteins | sample S1TSphgellanicum_2_FD_89695 | JGI IMG/M metagenome (GOLD analysis project Ga0116231, IMG submission 89695) | Host-associated microbial communities from peat moss isolated from Minnesota, USA - S1T2_Fd - Sphagnum magellanicum MG | ecosystem: Host-associated > Plants > Peat moss > Unclassified...
GACGCGGACATAGCGGGCCCAGGCGGTACCGGGGCCTGACCAGATAAAGGGGCCGGTGAGGTAGGTGCCGAGGATTTCATCATCGCGCTTGGCGGCGAGCTCGGCCCAGGCGGTGCCGTCGATCGAGACGCTGACGGCGATGTTGCGGCAGCGGCCGGCGGTATGGTCGGTGGTGTTATAGACGCGGATTTCCCGGATCGTGGCGAAGCCGCCGAGATCGACCTGCCACCAGGGGTTTTGCTCCTGCTGGGTGTGGAATTTGCGGGCGCCGTTGATGACGCCGTTGACGGCGCCGGCGGGGTTGGGCCGGCCGCCGGCGATATTGGGGTCCGCCAGGAATGAGCTGGCGGTGGCGGGCTTGTAGCGGCTGATCGGCATGTCCGCTTTGCTGGCACCCGTGCCGGTATCCTGCGCGCGCCGCCTGATACGCGGCCAGAAATCGGCGAGCCGGGTATCGGTGACGGCACTCAGAACCGCGAGATGGCCGGCGAAGCCGGGACCGTCGGCGAGTTCCCGCCAGATTGTCTGGCCGTCGAAATTGCCTTGCAGGCCGCGTGCCTCGCGTTCCCAGAAGGCGCATTCCGAGCGGAAGGCGTAGTGATGCACCATGGCGGTCTCGAGCAGTTGGTCACGGCGCGCGGGCTCGTTGACGAAGCGCCTGGCTTCCGCCTCGAACCATTGGTTATAGTCCCGCACATCCTCACCAAGCGGGTTTACGGCCTTGAAGGGCTGGTCCACGAAGCCCATCGGCCAGTGCCAAAAGCCGGTATTGGTGGCGCGGCTGAACAGTTTTTGCCCGCGCAGGACGCCAGGGCGCACGACGAATTTGGTGTAGGGGTGGATGCTCGCCTCACGGGTGGTGAAATTTTCCAGCACATTACCGGCGGGCGGTTCTTTGTGACCGTTCGGGCCGAAGAAGACCCAGTTGAACAGCATGCAGTCAATATCCGCCGGGAAACGGCCGATGAACTGGCCGATGCTCTCGCCCGGCGGCAGGCGCAAAAATTCGTCGATGTCGAAGAAACCGATCCAGTCAGCGTCGTGCGCATAATGACGGAGGAAATGGATGTAGATTTCGGCCTGCTCGCCCTGGATGGGGTGGAAGCGGAAGGTGACGAAGGGCGCTGGGCCCTGGGTGAAGGGCAGCACGCGCTCGTACAGCTCTGCCGGGTCGTCGTCGTTGCAATAGAGATAGACATGATCGAAGCCGATGGCGCGGTAATAGTTCAGCCATTCGACGATGTAGCGGTTTTCCCAGCGGGCGCAGGCGCAGATGGCGAAGCGGTGGCGGGGGGCGGCTTGGGCCAGCAAAGCGCGGATCGCCGGCGCCTGGGCGGCGGCGCTATGGTCCGCCATTTCGTTGCGGTCATACAACGCAAAATCGCTCTCCTGGCGTTTGAAGCCGGGGTAGCCGCGCTGCATTTTGGCGGCCCAATCGGCGCGCGCGCGGGTAAAATAATGGTGCAGCTTAGCACCCCGATAGACCGGCATTGCGGCCAGGCACCCGTTACCGAGATCGGGCATGGCGGTGCCGAAGAGATCGACATACGGGGCGCCGCAGTCAAAATGGTGGGGCGTGATGCAGGCGCGGCATCGGCCGGGGCGGATGATGGATTTGAAATGCCGGTTGGGGTCGAACTCCGCTGGGGCGCGGCGGGTAAAAGCCTCGATGACGAGGCCGTCTGGCGTCTGCTCGTGCCCGGATGAGCCGAACAGCGCCCAGGGTATGATGACCGCGGGCTCCGGCCGCGCCGCCAGCAATTGTTTGAGCGACAGGCCAGGGTCTAGGACCAAAAATTCATCGGTATCGAAAAACGCCATCCAGTCGAAGTCCGGGCCGTCCTTGCGGGCGGCGACCTCATAGGCCCAGATCTGGTATTTTTCGGTATAGACCGGCCAGTCCTGCACCCGGACGTCGAAAGTCTTGCCGAAATGGCGGGCGATGGCTTGGGTGCCGTCGGTCGAGCCGTTATCGAACAGAAACACCGTGTCGAAGCCGGTGTGGAACTGCCAGGCGAGCCACTCGGCGATATGGCGCGCTTCGTTCTTGACGACCGCGACGCAGGCGATTTTCAAGGTGGCAGCTCCTGTTGACGCGCCGACTGTCTCCGGTTGGGCGGGCGATGGCAAGATGCGGTCGAAGCTGCACCCCCTTGCGGAGGGGGCGTATTTCGGCCATCAAAGTTTTAAGGGTCGCCGAATAAGCGCCAGACCAGGCCAATACAGGCCGGCGGCGCCAGGCGCGACCCGGACTGCCTACATGGCCCGGATGATTTGCAGCCGGCCCGCGAGATTAAGGACCGATGACCGCTCTGCCGACCGACATATACACGACGCGTTCGGACAAAGCACGGCTCTGGTCTGTCCCCTTCGACACATCCACGAATCCTGACACCAACAATCGCAGCGCCGCGGCGCGCGGGGCGTTTTGCCCATTGCCGCCGGCCCGAGCTGCGCATCGGAGCTTTCTTATTTATGACGAAAAAAATGTTAATCGACGCCAGCCATGCGGAAGAGACCCGCGTGGTGGTACTGGACGGCAACCGGCTTGAAGACTTCGACGTAGAGACCGCCACTCGAAAACAGATAAAGGGCAATATCTACCTCGCCAAGGTGATCCGCGTTGAACCCAGCCTGCAGGCTGCGTTCGTGGAATATGGCGGCAACCGGCACGGGTTCCTGGCGTTCGGCGAAATTCACCCGGATTATTACCAAATCCCGGTCGCGGACCGCAAAAAGCTGCTGGCGATGCAGGCCGAGGAAGAGGAAGACGAGGAGAATAACGCCGAGGCCGGGATAACCGCGGAGCCGCAGAGCGAGACGGCCCAGCCGCTCGAGATCAAACCGATTGAGATCGTGGCCGCGGCGCCGCCGGATGAGGCCGGTGCCGGGCTGGAAGACGCGGCGGTTGGCGCAGTACCTGGGACGGACGGCGACACCGTGGACGAAGCACCGGAGCCGGCGCCGGAGAGCGCGGCCGGTGAGGGTGGCGCGCCCGAAAGCCGCGAGGCCGATGCCAATGAGCCGGAAGCGGTGGCCGAGCTGCCGCCGCCCGAGAGCCTGGGCGGTGACGGCGATGACGCGGCCGAAGCGCGCGAGCGCCGGCGCCGCCAGCGCTTTTTGCGCAACTACAAGATCCAGGACGTGATCCACCGCCGGCAGATCATGCTGATCCAGGTGGTGAAAGAGGAGCGCGGCAATAAGGGTGCGGCGCTGACCACCTATCTCTCGCTGGCCGGGCGGTTCTCGGTATTGATGCCCAATTCGCCTTCGGGCGGCGGCGTGTCCCGGAAAATCACCTCGGTGGCGGACCGGCGCCGGCTGAAGGAGGCGATGGCGGAGCTGGATGTGCCGGAGGGCATGGGGCTGATTGTGCGGACCGCGGGTGCCAACCGGCCAAAGCCCGAGATCAAGCGCGATTGCGAGTATTTGCTGCGGCTCTGGGATGATATCCGCGAGCGCACGATGGAATCCACCGCGCCGGCGCTGATTTATGAGGAAGCCAGCCTGATCAAGCGGACCATCCGCGATGTTTATACCCGCGATGTGGAGGACATTCTCGTCGATGGCGAGGAAGGCTGGCGGGCGGCGCGGGATTTCATGCGCATGCTGATGCCGGGGCACGCGAAAAAAGTGCAGCTCTGGACCGAAGGGCAGCCGCTCTTCGCCAAATTCCAGGTCGAAGCGCAGCTGGATGCGATGCTGAACCCGGTCGTGCAGCTACGCTCGGGCGGGTATATCGTGATCAACCAGACCGAGGCGCTGGTGGCGATCGATGTCAATTCCGGGCGCTCGACACGCGAGCGCTCGATCGAGGATACCGCGTTGCGCACCAATCTGGAGGCGGCCGAAGAGGCGGCCAAGCAGTTGCGGATGCGCGATTTGGCCGGGCTGATCGTGATCGATTTCATCGACATGGAGAGCCGGAAGAATAACGCCGCGGTTGAGCGCCGGATGAAGGATGCGTTGCGCAATGACCGGGCGCGCATCCAGCTTGGCAATATCAGCCATTTTGGGCTGATGGAGTTGAGCCGCCAGCGGCTGCGGCCCTCGCTCGCCGAGGCGTCTCTGGTGGCGTGCCCGCATTGCGCCGGGATGGGGCATATCCGCAGCCCGGAGAGTGCGGCGCTGCATATTCTGCGCGCGATTGAGGATGAGGGGGCGAAATTCCGCTCGGCCGAAATCTCGGTGGTACTGCCGCCGGAGAATGCGTTCTATCTGTTCAACCATAAGCGCGAGCGGCTATCCGCGATTGAGGCGCGCTATGCGATGCGGGTGCTGTTCGCGCCGGATGCGGCGATGACGGGGACGAATTTCCGGATCGACAAGATCAAGGCGCAAACCGCCGGCGCGCCGGTGGCGGCACAGACCGCCTATGCCGGGCCGATCACGCATGAGCGGCGCAACGCGGCGCCGGTGGCCGATGAGCCGGAGGCGGTTGCCGAGGACGAGGACGAGGCGGAGGGCAACGACGCGCCGAGCCCGAACGACACCGCCGAGGAGGGCGAGCGCAAGCGCCGCCGGCGCCGGCGGCGGGGCAAGCGCCGGCCGGAGGGCAGTGGCGAGAGCGCGCCGATGCCCGAAGGCGCGCCGCAGCCTGAGCTCGACACGCCGCTCGCGGTGGTGGATGAGACCCCCACCGAGATCGACCTGGTGCTGGAGGCCGAATTGGGCGCCGCCGCGGCCGAGCCTGCGGCCGAAGAGCCGGCGCAAAAGCGCCGCCGGGCGCGCGGCGGACGCCGGCGCGGGGCCAAGGACGAGGCCGCCGAAGCGGTGGCGCCGGTGGCCGAGCCCGCGCAGGCGGAGCCGGTGTTTGCCGATGTTGCGGATATTTTTGAGGCGGCGGAGCGGGCCGAAGAGGCGGCCCGGCGCGCCCGGCGGGAAGCCAGGCAGGAGCGCAAGCCCGAGCCGGTGCCGGCGGCGCAAGCCGAGGCCGCGCCCGTGCCGGAGCCGGAGCCGGAGCCGGAGCCGGAGCCGGTTGTGGCGGCGCCTGAGCCGCTGGTGAAGCCAATCGTGATCGGCGCGGACGCGCCGGTGCTGGAGAAGAAGCGGGGCTGGTGGCGGCGCTAGAGCTGCCGCCGCCGATTCCACTTGAAAATATCGCAATAAAGGCGAATCTTAAGGCGACGGCTTCAGGGCCGGATCAAGGAGCGAAAATCCATGGCTTACAACCCTAACGGCAATTCCTACCGCACGGCGCAGGCCGGCTATACCGCCTACGGGTCCGCGGCACTCGACCAGGGCCTGCGGTCTTATATGCTGCGCGTGTATAATTGGATGGCCTCCGGCCTGGTGCTGACCGGGCTGGTCGCGTTCGGCATCTCCCATAGCGGGCTGATGAACGCGTTTTACCCGCTGGTGCAAACGGCGGATGGCAGCTTCATCCGCGAGCCCTCGATCCTCGCTTATATCTCCATCTTCGCGCCGCTCGCCTTCGTGATGGTGCTGAGCTTTGGGGTGAACAAGCTCTCCACCACCGCGGCGCAGGCGCTGTTCTGGGCGTTTTGCGCGGTGATGGGTGCCAGCCTGACCAATATTTTCCTGGTCTATACCCAGATGTCGATCACCGAGGTATTTTTCATCACGGCCGGGACGTTCGCGGGGATCAGCCTGTACGGCTACACCACCAAGCGCGACCTGACGAGCATGGGCAGCTTTATGATGATGGGGCTGATCGGCATTATCATCGCGATGCTGGTGAACATGTTTTTGCACTCGGCCGCGATTGCGTTTGCGGTGAGCGTGCTCGGCGTGCTGATTTTCGTGGGTCTGACGGCCTATGACACGCAGCGCATCAAAGCGAGCTATTTGCAGTTCGGCGGCGCGTATGGGCCGGATATGGCGGGCAAGCGCAGCGTGTACGACGCGTTGCAGCTGTATTTGAACTTCATCAACCTGTTCATGTTCCTGCTGCAGATGTTTGGGCAGCGCAACGGCAGGTAAGCAAGCAGCGCCAAAACATGTGATTGCCCCAGAGCCGGGATGTTCCACCATCCCGGCTCTTTTGTCTAAAAAGTTTTTTGCGCCGCTTTTTTTCAAAAAAGCGGCTACTTGCTTACTTCCCCAAAGCCGCCATCATCTCAGCCCATTCCCGCTTTGAGAGCCCCGAGGCGGCCTGGTCCACCTGTTCATCCGCCAGCAGTTTTTTCAGCACGGCGAGCATTTTGGCGGAGAAGGTGACGGCACCCAGCCGATAATCGCAGAAGGCGGCGTAGGAGGACGGGACCCAGGCTTTCACGGTTTCCAGCATCGCCTCGGCATAGACCCGGATTTCGTACTGGGCGTGGGTGTCCGCGCGCAGGCGCAGGAAGTGGAAGAGGTTGTGCAGATCGGTCTTCCAGTACCATTGGGTGTAGGTGTTGAGCGTGAGGTTCATGCGGGCGAGCTCGCGGGCGAGGCCGATGCCATCCGCGTCCAGCATTTCCTCGTAATGGCTGTAGGTTTGCTCCGCGTCGTCCTGCAGAAGTTTCAGCACGCGGGCGGCGGTGGCCTCGTCCAGCACGTCGCCCCTGCCCTGCCGGTTGTCGGATGATTGCACCGCGAGCTGTTCGGGGGCGGGGATGTAGAAATCCTTATCCATGATCGAGTAGCGGGCGGAGTACTCGTTCACATTCGCGGTGCGGTGGCGGATCCATTGCCTTGCCACGAAGATCGGCAGTTTGACGTGGTATTTGATCTCGCACATCTCGAACGGGGTCGAGTGGTGGTGGCGCATCAGGTAGCGGATCAGCCCCTCATCCTCGGTGGTTTTGCGGGTGCCGCGGCCGTAGGAGACGCGGGCGGCCTGCACCACGGCGGCGTCGTCCCCCATATAATCCACCACCCTCACGAAACCGTGATCGAGCACCGGCAAAGGCGTGAAGAGCAAATCTTCCAGCGCCGGCACGGTGGGGCGGCGGGTTTGGTGGGTGGCGGCGCGGGCGGCGGTGATTTCGGATTTCTGATCGTCGGTGAGGCTCATACGCCTCTCTCTTTCATATCCCGGCGGTCTTGCCTATATTGAGGGTGCCGGCTTGCCGGCTATGGCGATAAACGGTGCGTGGAATAAACGTTGTGGACCCGGGGGCAGTACCCGGCACCTCCACCATATTTCTGCTCCGGTGGCCCGCAAGGGTGCCGGAGGCTCAGCGACCGGATGAGGGGGCGGCGTAATTGCGTCGTCTTATTCCGGCCACTCGGAAGCATGGGGGTGAAACAGACTCGACACGCGTGGTAAAGACCCATCTTTTGCCCGGCATTGTACCGCCGTTATCGGGCTATAACTTAAATGCGAACGATAACAACGTTGCATTCGCGGTCGCTGCCTAACTAGCAGCTAAGCGCGGTTCGGGGGGCACCGGGCAACAGAAGCCCCCCACTTTCCCAGCTTGTTGTCACGCCGATGGGCGGGAGATAGGTTGCGCGCGTTAACCAAAAAGAAGGAAACGCCAAAATGACTGAAATTCATGTGTTTGCGACCGTTGTGGCGCAGGCCGGCAAGGAGGCTGAGCTGCAGGCCGTGCTGGAGGAGCTGGTGGCCGCGACCCGGCAGGAGCCCGGCAACCTGCATTATATGCTCCATACCAGCGCCAAAACGCCGGGGACGTTCTATTTTTTTGAGGTCTATAAGGACCAGGATGCGGCGAACGGACACATGGCATCGCCGCATTTTGCCGCCGCGGTCGGCAAAGCCGGCGCGTTGCTCGCCGCCCCGCCAAGCATCATCGAGACCAAGCTGATCGCGGGAAGCTAAACGAAAAAAAGGCGGCGCATAAAGCGCCGCCAAGTTTAGGGAGGAAACGTCCAAGAATGCGGGAGAGCAAGCTCATCCCGCGTAATTACCTATAGGTCATAAGTAGTTTCCGAAGCAAATTATTTTTGCGCAGTGCAGCATTGCTGATTCGGTGGGACAACTCAGGCGAGTCATGCTCTGATTGGATAGCTGTGGGAAGCAATCGGTGCTTTTTTGAAAAACAGCACCAAAAAACTTTTGATGACTTTGGGACATCGGGGCTCAACGTATGATGCCACAATATGTTGGGCTTTTTCAAAGTGCTATTCTGGTACCAGCACGATGACGGCGGCCTGGGCGGCGATGCCCTCGCCACGGCCGGTGAAGCCCAGACGCTCGGTTGTGGTGGCTTTGACCGAGATCAGATCGATCGAAACACCGAGCAATTCGGCCAGGCGGGCGCGCATGGCCGGCGCGTGCGGGGTGATTTTCGGGCGCTCGCAAATAATCGTGATGTCGGCATTGGCGAGGCGGCCACCGCGGGCTTTGATCCGTCCGGCCGCGTGGATAAGGAATTTGGCGCTGTCGGCGTCCTTCCAGGTATCCTCCGACGGCGGGAAGTGGCGGCCGATATCACCCTCGGCAAGGGCGCCGTAGATCGCGTCACAAAGCGCGTGGATGCCGACATCGGCGTCCGAATGGCCGGCGAGGCCGAGCTCGTGCGGGACGGTGACTCCGCAGAGGATCATCGGCCGGTCAGGGGCCATGGCGTGAACGTCGAAACCGGTACCGATTCGGGGGATCATGCGCGCGTCTTACCGGCGGCGGCCGTGGGCCGCAACCGCCGCCGCGCCCGGGGCCAATGGGGATAAAAGTTTTTTGGTTCCTTTTTTTTCAAAAAAGAACCGCTTGCCCGCCGATTGCGCTGCACCGCGCGGAGCGGTACTTTGCCCAAATCATGAGCAATTCTTGGCAGCCCCTCATTAAGCCGATAACGCTGGGTTCTGGTCCGCGCGCGGTGACGCTGGCAACCCCGGTGATCCTCGCACCGCTCTCCGGCGTGACCGATCTGCCGTTCCGGGCGGTGGCGAAATCGCTAGGCGCTGGCTTGGTGGTTTCTGAAATGATCGCGTCCTGGGCGATGGTGCGGGAGAACCGCAACACGATGCGCATGGCCGAGGTGGTGGCCGGGGGCGGGCCGTCCTCGGTGCAATTGGCGGGGTGCGAGCCCGCGGCGATGGCGGAGGCGGCGCGGATTGCGGTTGGGAATGGGGCCGATATCGTCGATATAAATTTTGGCTGCCCGGTTAAAAAAGTGGCGGTGGGACAATCCGCCGGCTCGGCGTTGATGCGCGATGAGGTTCTGGCGGGGAATATCCTGGCCAGCACGGCGCGCGCGGTGGAGGTGCCGGTGACGTTGAAAATGCGGATGGGCTGGGACCATGCCAGCTTGAACGCCCCGGCCCTGGCGAAAATCGCCGAGGAGGCCGGGATCACCATGATTACGGTGCATGGCCGCACCAGGCAGCAATTCTATGAGGGCAGCGCGGATTGGGATTTTGTGGCGCAGGTGAAGGCCGCGGTGAAAATCCCGGTGATCGTGAACGGCGATATCACCTCCGAGGCGCGCGCCGCAGAGGCGCTGCGGCGCTCCGGCGCGGATGGCGTGATGATCGGCCGCGGCGCCTATGGGCGGCCTTGGTTTTTAAAACAGGTCGCGGATTATTTGACGACCGGGCAGATGAGCACGCCGCCCAGCCTGGCCGCGCAGAAGGCGATTTTGCTGCGCCATTACGCCGCGATCCGCGCGCATTTCGGCGAGCAGGCGGGCGTGCGGCTGGGGCGCAAGCACGTTTCCTGGTATTCGCACGGGCTGCGCGGCTCGGCCGCGTTCCGCGCGCAGATGAACCGGCTGGACAACACGGATGCGGTGGTGGCGCTGATCGATGAATTCTACGACCCGCTGATCGCGCAGGGCTTTGTGCGGCAGGATGAATTGGCGCTGGCGGCGTGAGCGGCTTCCGGCGGGCATTCGGTATCGTCAGGCGCAACCCACGCCCGGTGCCGCTGACCAATGTCGATCCCGCGCATATTCTGGCCGCCCTGCCGCTGGCGGTGGTGGTGCTGGATGAGCAGGACGCGTTTTGCGCGGTGAATTACGCGGCGGAGGAGTTTTTTGGCTCGTCCAAGGCGCTGCTGCTGAACAGCAATCTCAGTGACATTCTGCCGGCCGACCATCCGGTGTTTCTGGTGCTGGAGCGGGCGCGCCGGGATGGGCTGACAGTGGCCGAGCATGACATGATTTTGGAAGGGCCGCGGCTGGTGCGGCGCGGCTGCTCGGTGCACGCGGCCCCGGTGGCGGAGCGGCCGGGGCTCGTGGTGCTCACCTTGCAGGATGAGGGGGCGGCGCGCGCGCTGGACCAGCAAATGTCCGCCCGCAATGCGGCGCGCAGCATCACCGGCATGGCGGCGATTCTGGCGCATGAGGTGAAAAACCCGCTCTCGGGCATTCGCGGCGCGGCGCAACTGCTGGAGGCGAGCGTGCCGCCGGCGGACCGGGAACTTGCCGTGCTGATCCGCGACGAGGCGGACCGCATCCGCGCGATGGTCGAGCGGATGGAGACGTTTGGCGAAAAGAAGCTGGAGCGCCAGGCGGTGAACATTCACCGTGTGCTGGAGCATGTGCGCAAGCTGGCGGGCTCGGGTTTCGCGGCGCGGATCAAATTCATTGAGAGCTATGATCCGTCCTTGCCGCATGTGCATGGCAACCGCGACCAACTGATCCAGATTTTGCTGAATTTGGTGAAGAACGCCGCCGAATCGATCGCCAGCATGGACCGGCCGGATGGCGAGATTCATCTCTCGACGGGGTTTCAGCACGGCGTGCGGCTGACCGCCGCGACCGGCCGGGCGAAGGCGAATTTGCCGTTATTCGTCGCGGTGCGGGATAATGGCCCCGGCATCCCTGAGGATATCAGGCGGCATTTGTTCGAGCCGTTTATCAGCACCAAGGCGACGGGCAGCGGGCTTGGGCTGGCGCTGGTCGCCAAAATCGTCGCTGACCATGGCGGGCTGATCGATGTCGATAGCCGGCCTGGCCGCACGGAGTTCCGGATCAATCTGCCGGTGTTCGAAGAACCGCACGAAAGCACCCATTCATGACCTTGCCGACGATCCTGATCGCCGATGACGACCGCTCGATCCGCACCGTGCTGACACAGGCGCTGGGGCGGGCGGGATATCAGGTGCGCGCCACCTCCTCCGCCGCCACTTTGTGGCGCTGGGTGGAGGATAATGAGGGCGACGTGGTGATTACCGACGTGATCATGCCTGATGAGAACGGGCTGGATTTGGTGCCGCGCATCCGGCGCATCCGCCCTGAGCTGCCGGTGATTGTGATGAGCGCGCAATCCACGCTCACCACGGCCGTGCAGGCGACGCAGCGCGGGGCGTTTGATTATCTGCCGAAGCCGTTTGACCTCGCCGATCTGCTTTCGGTGGTGGACCGGGCGTTGAAGCAGCCGGCGCAACTGGCCGGGGCCGTGGAATTGCCAAAACCCTCGCCCGATGATTCGCTGCCGCTGATCGGCCGCAGCCCGGCGATGCAGGAGATCTACCGGATCATCGCGCGGCTCACCACCACCGATCTGACGGTGATGATCAACGGCGAATCAGGTGCGGGCAAGGAGCTGGTGGCGCGCGCGCTGCATGATTATGGGCGGCGCCGGCAGGGGCCGTTTGTGGCGATCAACATGGCGGCGATCCCGCGCGAGCTGATCGAGAGCGAGCTATTCGGCCATGAGCGCGGGGCCTTTACCGGGGCGACCAACCGGCATGTCGGCCGGTTCGAGCAGGCCAATGGCGGCACTTTGTTCCTCGATGAGATCGGCGATATGCCGCCGGAGGCGCAGACCAGGCTGCTGCGCGTGCTGCAGGAGGGGGAGTATACCACCGTGGGCGGGCGCCAGCCGATCCGCGCCAATGCGCGCATCGTCGCCGCCACGCACCGGGATTTGCGGGCGCTGATCCGCACCGGGCAGTTCCGCGAGGATTTGTTCTACCGGCTGAACGTGGTGCCGATCCGCCTGCCGCCCTTGCGCGAGCGGCCGGATGATATCCCCGTGCTGGCGCAGCATTTTCTTAATAAGGCGCAGAGCGAGGGGTTGCCGGCAAAAACCCTCGACGCGCCGGCCATGGCGATGCTCTCGGCCTATCGCTGGCCGGGAAATGTGCGTGAGCTGGAAAATTTGATCCGCCGGCTGGCCGCCTTGGTGCCGCAACCCGTGATCACCGAGGCGATTTTGGCGGCCGAGCTCAGCGACTATGTGGCGATTGAAGAACCCACCCCGGCGCAGGGCGACGAGCCTGATACCATGGCCGCGGTGGTGGAGCGCCATGTCAACCGGCTGCTGGCTGCCATCCGCGAATCCGGCGAGGAGGGTGTGCTGTATGAGCGGGCGCTGGCTGAGCTCGAGCGGCCTTTGATCCGCATGACTTTGGCGGAAACCAGGGGTAACCAAATCCGCGCGGCGGCATTGCTTGGGCTCAACCGCAACACCCTGCGCAAAAAAATCCGCGAGCACGGCATCGGCGTGCAACGCCGGGTGGGATGATGCCGCAAGGCGCCGATAAGCCGCGCGGTGTGATCGCGATCCTGCTCGGCCGGGTCGCGACCTTGTTGCTGGCGAGTGTGACGTTGCTGCTGGCGATCGCATCGTTTGCGATTTTTGCAGGGCGGATCAATTTTGCGGTGCATTCCGGCGTCGCTATCGGGTTGATCGTGGCCGATGCGGTGGCGTTGGTGTTGTTCATCATGGTGCTGGTGGGCCGGGTGACGCGGGTTGTGCTGGAGCGCCAGCGCGGGGCGGCGGGGGCCAAGCTGCATGTCCGGCTGGTGTTTTTGTTCGGCGGCGTGGCGGCGGTGCCGGCGATTTTGGTCGCGGTATTCGCCATCGTGTTCTTCAACTATGGCATCCAGGCTTGGTTCAACCAGCGTGTGCAGACGGCACTTGATGAGAGCGACCAGGTGGCGCAGGGCTACCTCGCCGAGCATGACAATGACATCCGGCTCGACGCGTCCGAAATGGCGAATGATTTGTCGCAGAACGGGACGGTGTTTTTTGGCGACCCTAATGAATTTGCCTCGTATCTGGTGAGCCAGACGACGGAGCGGGGATTGACCCAGGCGGTGCTGTTCGAGCCGCTGGACGGCACCATCGTGGCCTCCGCGGGGTTGTTTGGGGGGATGGCGGCGAGCGTGCCGGACCAGCGCGCCGTTGCGGCGGCGCAAACCGGCCAGGTGCCGGTGATCAGCCCGCCGGGCAGCACGGTGGAACAGGCGGTGATCAAGCTCGATATCACGCCGCCGATGATGCTGATGATCGAAAAACCGATCGACCCGGCGATTCTGGACCATGTCAGCAAGACCGAGCAGGCGGTCGCGGAGTATCAAAGACTCTCGAAAAATCGTGCGGGTTTGGAAATCTCCTTCGCGCTGGTGATCGCCATCCTGGCGCTGCTGGTGCTCTCGGCGCTGATCGGGTTTGGGCTGGTGATCGCCAACCAGATCGCGCGGCCGATTGGCGCGCTGATCCGGGCGGCGGAGAATGTGCGGGAGGGCGATCTCTCGGTACGGGTGCCCGAGCAGGCGACTGGCGATGAGATGGCCGGGCTGTCGCGCGCGTTCAACCGGATGACGGCGCAACTAGCCGCACAGCGCACCGAGCTGATGCATGTGAACATGCAGCTTGATGAACGGCGGCGCTTTACCGAGACCGTGCTCGCGGGTGTTTCCGCCGGCGTGATCGGGCTGGACGCGAAAGGCAATATCGAGCTGCCGAACCGCGCGGCCTCGGAGCTGCTGCGGATCGATCTGGCGCCACGGATTGGCCAGAGTTTGGCCGGCATTGTGCCGGAATTTGCCAGCTTGATCGCAGCTGTGATGGCAGCACCTGACCGGCCAGCGACCGCGGAGATCGAGCATGGGCCGGCGATGAACAAGCGCACGCTGCTGGTGCGGATCGGGGCTGAGATGCAGGGTGAGGCGAGCGAGGGGTTCATCGTGACGTTCGATGACGTGACCGAGCTGCTCTCGGCACAGCGTAAGGCGGCCTGGGCGGACGTGGCGCGGCGGATCGCGCATGAAATCAAAAATCCGCTGACCCCGATTCAGCTCTCGGCCGAGCGGCTGAAGCGGCGCTGGGGCAAGGAGATCACCTCCGACCCCGACAGCTTCGCGCAATGCGCCGATACGATCGTCCGGCATGTCGGCGATATCGGGCGGATGGTGGATGAATTCTCGACCTTTGCGCGGATGCCGGCACCGGTGATGCGGGAAGAATCGCTGGAGCGTATCGCGCGCGAGGCGATGGTGCTGCAGCGCGTCGCGCAACCGCAGATCATCTGGGACGTGCAGATCGCGGCACCTCTGCGCGCGATCTGCGACCGGCGGCTGATCGGCCAGGCGCTGACCAATTTGCTGCAGAATGCCGCGGATGCGGTGGCAATGCGCGAAGGTGCGAAACATGTGACGTTGCGCCTGGAAGCCGCCGGCCATGACGCGGTGCTGAGCGTGACCGATGATGGCATCGGCCTGCCGGAAGCCGACCGCGCGCGCCTGACCGAGCCCTATGTGACCCACAAACCGAAAGGCACCGGGCTTGGCCTTGCCATCGTCCGCAAGATCATGGAGGACCATGGCGGGCGGCTGGAATTGGACGAGGCGCCCGGCGGCGTTGGCGCGCAGGTATGCCTGATCTTGCCGGCCCTGCCGCAAACGACGGAAGCGATGCGCGATGATACGCATGACAAGATACATGATAAGACGAGGGAGTTGCCTGCAAAATGACTGAAATCCTGATCGTCGATGACGAGCCGGATATTCGGCTGCTGGTCGAAGCCATCCTGAAGGATGAGGGATTCGAAGCCCGCAGCGCGGGCAATTCCGACGAGGCGATCGCCGCCTACCGCGCGCGCCGGCCGGCACTCGTGATCCTCGATGTCTGGCTGCAAGGCTCCAAGCTCGATGGCATCGGCATCCTCGAGGTGCTGCACCAGGAAACCCCGCGCGTGCCGGTGGTGATGATCTCCGGGCACGGCACGATCGAAACCGCGGTCGCGGCGATCCAGCGCGGTGCCTACGACTTTATTGAAAAGCCGTTCAACTCGGACCGGCTGCTGCTGGTGGTGCGGCGCGCGCTGGAGGCTGCCAAGCTCGCGGCGGAAAACGCCGAGCTGCGGCTGCGGGTCGGCGGGGAGAGCTCGCTCACCGGCGAGGGCCACGGCATCGCCAGCCTCAAATCACAGATCGAACGCGTCGCCCCCACCGGCTCACGCGTGCTGATCACCGGCGCGCCGGGCTCCGGCAAGGAAACCGTGGCGCGTATGATCCATGAAAAATCCCGGCGCGCCAACGGGCCGTTCGTGGTGCTGAACTGCGCCATCCTGGCGCCGGAGCGCTTTGAGGCGGAGCTCTTCGGCGTTGAAGCCGGCAGCGACCCGCACGCCGCCCCACGGCGCGTGGGCGTGCTGGAGCGCGCCCATGGCGGCACGCTGCTGCTGGACGAAGTCGCCGATATGCCCCTGGAGACGCAAGGCAAAATCGCCCGCGTGTTGCAGGAACAATCCTTTGAACGGGTCGGCGGGTCCGGTGCCCGTGTCAAAGTCGATATCCGCGTGCTCGCCACCACGGCACGCGACCTGCCGGGTGAAATCACCGCCGGGCGGTTCCGCGAAGACCTGTACTACCGCCTCGCGGTGGTGCCGCTGCGGGTGCCCGCACTGAAAGAACGCCGCGAGGATATCCCCGCACTCGCCGCCAGCTTCCTCGCCCGCGCCTCCGAAACCTCCGGCCTGCCGGCACGCGCCTTGGCCTCCGACGCGATCGCCGCACTGCAGGCCCATGACTGGCCCGGCAATGTGCGGCAATTGCGCAATATCATGGACTGGCTGATGATCATGCGCGTGCACGAAACCAGCGATTTTTTCCGTGCCGAACATCTGCCGACCGAACTCTCCGCCCACGCGCCAAGGGCGCTGGCCATCGACCCCGCCGCCGACGTGATGGCGCTGCCTTTGCGCGAAGCCCGCGACGTGTTCGAAACGCAATACCTGCAAGCCCAGCTCCTGCGCTTCGGCGGCAATATCTCGCGCACCGCCAACTTCGTCGGCATGGAACGCAGCGCCCTGCACCGCAAACTCAAACAACTCGGCATCGGCGCCGAGGACCGCGTGCAGGCTTGAGGCGTTAAGCAAGGCCAGGGGGCTTTGCCCCCTGGACCCCCATTGGGGCCGGGAGGCCCCAAACCCCATAAATAAGCTCTCCGGGAGGGTGGGTAATTCGCCGGTTCAACTGTAGCCCAAGCGGCTCGGTGTTAGCGGCGAATTACCCACCCTCCCGGAGAGCTTTACTTAATTCGAGGGGTCTGGGGCCTTACGGCCCCAGCGGGGTCCAGGGGCGGAGCCCCTGGCCTTGCCTAGCCCCCAAGCCCGCTATGCGTGCCGCAGTGCCGGGACCAGGTTGTCGAGGAAGCGTTGCGCGCAGGCGGTCCAGGAATAGGTTTCGGCGTAGGGGCGGCAGGCGGTGCGGTCGATGGTGAGGGCGTCGAGGGCAGCCTGGCGGAGGTCTTCGTTGAGGGCGCCGACCGGGGCTGGGGCTTCGCCCAGGATGTCGACCGGGCCGGTGACGGGATAGGCGGCGACCGGTAGGCCGGAGGCGAGGGCTTCCAGCACCACGAGGCCGAACGTGTCGGTTTTGGAGGGGAAGACGAAGACGTCGGCGCCGGCATAGGCGGCGGCGAGGTCGGCGCCGAAGCGCGCGCCGGCGAAATGCGCGTCCGGGTAGTCGCGTTCCAGGGCTTTGCGCTGCGGGCCGTCGCCCACCACGAGTTTGGAGCCGGGGAGTTTGAGGTCCAGGAAGGCGCGGAGGTTCTTCTCGACCGCGACGCGGCCGACATAGGCGAAGATCGGGCGCGGCAGGTCCCAGTTTTCGCGGGGCTCGGGGTGGAAGGCGTCGAGATCGACCCCGCGCGACCAGGCACGGACGTTTTTAAAGCCGCGCGCGGTGAGTTCCTCGCGCAGGGATTGGGTGGCGACCATGACGCCGGAGCCGGCGCCATGGAACCAACGCAGCCAGGCATAGGTAAGCGGCAGCGGGATTTTGGTGCGGGCTTGCAGATATTCGGCGAAGCGGGTGTGGAAGGCGGTGGTGAAAGCGATTTTGCGGCGGCGCGCATAGGCGCGGGCGGCGAGGCCCAGCGGGCCTTCGGTTGCGATGTGCAGGGCGTCCGGCTTGAAGGCGTCGATCAGTTTGGCGAGTTTGCGGTCGGGCAGAATCGCCAGGCGGATTTCCGGGTAGGACGGCATCGGGACGGTGCGGAACCTGTCCGGCCCGACGATTTCCACGATTTTGCCCATCGCCTGCATTTCCTGGGTGATGGTGCGCAAGGTGCGGACCACGCCGTTCACCTGGGGGGTCCAGGCGTCGGTGACGATCAGGATGCGGCTTAGACCCGGGAACGCGAGCAGCTTGTCAGACCCTGGCTGGTAGAGCACTGGCGGAGTCTGCGGCGATTTGCGCGGCGGCGATTTCAGCCGTTACGGCCTCCATAACGGCGGCCTTGGAGAGGGAGATTTTGGCGGCGGCGCTGGAGAGCAGCGAGAGCTTGTTGCGGGCCACCCAATCGAGCAGTTCGAGCCGGCCGTCCTGGTGTTCGACCAAAGCGGTGCAGCTTTCCACCCAGTCACCGTCGTTCAGGTACATCACGCCGTTGACCATGCGCATTTCGGCGTGGTGGATATGGCCGCAGACCACGCCGTCGAAACCGCGATGCTTGGCGTCATCGGCGAGCGCGGTCTCGAACCGGTCGATGGCTTTGACGGCTTCCTTGACCTGGAGCTTGAGCCAGGCGGAGAGCGACCAGTAGGAATAGCCGAGGCGCACGCGGATCTGGTTGAAATAGCGGTTGACGCCGAGCGCGGCGGTGTAGGCCCAGTCCCCCAGCAAAGCCAGAATTTTGGCGTGGCGGACGACGGAGTCGAAGGCGTCACCATGGGTGATGAGCAGGCGTTTGCCATCTGCCGTGGTGTGCTCGGCTTCCATTTGCAGTTTCACGCCGCAGATTTCGAGGCCAAGGGGGACGTATTTGCGCATCATCTCGTCGTGGTTGCCTGGAACATA
>Ga0116231_10008563_pt1 | contig 17885 bp, 16 predicted proteins | sample S1TSphgellanicum_2_FD_89695 | JGI IMG/M metagenome (GOLD analysis project Ga0116231, IMG submission 89695) | Host-associated microbial communities from peat moss isolated from Minnesota, USA - S1T2_Fd - Sphagnum magellanicum MG | ecosystem: Host-associated > Plants > Peat moss > Unclassified...
GAGCTTGCGCAGGAGGCGGCGGCTCATGAATGTAATGTCATCAAAGCCGAGGCTGAAGGAAGGAGGCGAAGCAGCTCCGCATCTCTTTGTTGTTATTAATAGAGAGGAAGGAAGGAAGAAGCAAGAAGAAGAAGAAGAAGAAGGGTAAAGATGGAGCAGCGACGGATCCGCTGCGGCGCTCCCTCGCATTTAGTAAATCTCTCTTCTGCTCTCTGGTTGCAATCCCAGCTCGGCTGTCTTCGTCTTCTTCATCAATGCCATCCAATTGCTGCACAGTCTGCTTTGCTCTGCTGCTCTTTGATGATTCGATCTGCCTCTTCTTCTTCCATCGGCGCGCCTAAGATCCAGCTGCTGCTGCTCCAGCCCTCTGTTGGAATGCCTAGATGCTTACAATTGCTGCCGCTGCAAGAAGAGACGCAATTCGTCTTCTTCTTCTTCATCTGTTGTCGCCAGAGGAAGCAAGCATTTGGAGCATTGACAAAGAGGCATGGAGTGATGATCTTCTTCTTGGCATTTTGCACATGAGAGCAGCAATCTTGCTGTAGCAGGAAGAATGGCGTCGTCGGCGTCCAAGACGCGACCCAGTTCTTCACCGTTCCGGTTTAGAAGGCCAGCGACAGCAGCGTCGCTGAACCAGAGTCGGAACTTCGGAGTCAGCGGCGCGTCTCTTCCGTTTCTCTCTTCCTCATCGACTTCCTCGTCTTCTGGTACCTCAGCGTTATCTAAGACCTCGACATTTTCCGCCGGAAGGTTGCCGACTCCCAGCAGCGGCAGCAGCAGCAGCAGCAGCAGCAGCAAAGGCAACATCCCCGTGCCACCACCATCTTCTTCTACTGCCGCAACACCTCCTCCTCCTCCTCACAAACTTCGTTCCACTCCTGCTCCGACGTCTTCTGGTTCTTCTTCCGTTTCGGTTTCGGCGGGAATTGCCCGAAGCGCAGTGAGCCCACGGGGGACGCCTGCCACGCCCACCTCGCAACAACAACGTGCGGGGGAGCATCAGCATGGCAGTCCAGCTAAAGAAAACGTCTCCGTGACGATCCGCTTTCGGCCTCTGAGGTAAGGAAGGAAGGAAGGGGATGGATTCTTCTTCTTCTTCTTCTTCTTCTTCTGCTTCTTCGTCTGAGCTGAGATTTTACAACAGATACCCAATTTTGTTGCTCATTTTTGCTTTGCATTGAGGAAGAAGAGAAGAGTTGAAAAACAGGTACCTATTTGGTCAATTTTGGTTGCATTGATAGAAGATTGATGGAGAAGAGAAGAGTTGAAAACAGTTAGACATCCAATGTGGTCATTTTGCTTTGCATTGATGAAGAAGAGAAGAGTTTGAAACAGATATCCAATTTGATCATTTTGCTTTGCATTGATGAAGAAGAGAAGAGTTTGAAACAGATATCCAATTTGATCATTTTGCTTTGCATTGATGAAGTGGAGAAGTGTTTGAAACAAATACCCAATTTGGTCATTTTTCTTGCATTGATGAAGAAGGGAAGAGTTGAAACTAGATGTCCATTTTGGTCATTTTGCTCTGCATTGATGAAGAAGAGAAGAGTTGAAACAGATACCCATTTGGGTCATTTTGATTGCGTTGATGAAGAAAAGAGTTTGAAACAGATACCCAATTTGGCCATTTTGCTTTGCATTGATGAAGAAGAAATGAGTTTGAAACAGATACCCACCAACAATTTACTCATTTTGTTTGCAGTCAAAGAGAAATTCTTAGAGGGGATGAAGTTGCCTGGTATGCCGACGGTGACACTGCAGTGCGCAGTGAATTGAATCCCTCAACAGCTTATGCCTTTGGTAATTATTATTATGCTCTCCTCCTCCTCTTCCTTATCTCCTTGAAGCACCTGACGTTTCATTGCACTTCCAAACTTTAGTCCAGAACTTCAATCAAATGCAAGTGATGGATTTGGATACAAATAAACAAACAAAAATGCCAGTGACTATAATGAGGTGTGTGTTGTATGTATGGGCAGACAGAGTGTTTGGGCCTGCCACAACTACTAGAGGAGTCTATGATGCAGCTGCTCAGCAGGTGGTCAGTGGAGTTATGGAAGGCATCAATGGTAAGGGTCTCGTTTCTCCATTGAAAATGGTGATGGGTTGCAAGGATTTACTCCATGCTTGCAACTGTACATATGAACTATTGAGAGGCTGCAATATTTTATTGATTCCCCTCAGTGAAACCCACTACTAACAAGATGTCCTCTAGGGCTGTTTCTGCCTGCTTGCCTCTCTGGATGTGGTAATGAAAACATGTCATTACACCTAATTAGAGGAGCTGATGAAGTGAAATGGGGAATCTTAGGATAGTGCTTCTCTTGAAGACAGGGATTGCTGAATCATCCTGAAATTCTGCAAACCATAGTAATCAGAAGATTGCTCTGCGGGGTGCATTCCTAGTCTTTCCTCTCCTCTTAATTCTTCATTCACTTATTCTTATGTTTTGGCTTCTTTTTATGTTTGCTCATCTCTTTGCTTGGGTTTTGGGTTTTTAGTTTGACAAAATTCCTTCTCAGATTGATTACCTCTGAGAAGGTGTAAACTGTTCATGTATGGTTAGTAAATCACAGACACAATCTCTCTGCTGGTGGTTGTTGGCTCTGCAGGAACTGTTTTTGCATATGGTGTTACCAGTAGTGGCAAGACCCACACCATGCATGTAAGGTTTTTCATTATCCCTTTTTACGCATGGTCAAATTGGTGGAGTCTGTGATCTGATTTCTACAGCTTTGGGCCAAACTCTTCTTCAAGAAAAATGATTCCTTTTCTGTGGTCAAAGCTTAGTAGTTGTGCAGTTCATGAATGCCTATGGATTATTGTTAGAGAAATTTCAGCACAAACAGAGATTTGAAAGGATTTTACAGCCTGAAAGAAATGTCAACTCCAGTATGTATCTTGAGGAGAAGAGTATGAGTATTTTGTGTCAATAGCACATGCTGAATAATTTTTGGTTAATAAGGATTGGAAGGGTGGGTTGGAACAGGGGGATCAAAAATCACCAGGAGTCATCCCGTTGGCAATCAAGGATGTCTTTAGTATTATTCAAGAGGTAGACCCTCGTTTCTTTCAGTTAACTTCTTTCAATGTTATATTGGTTCCATTAGCATTGTTTTGTCCAAGATGGTCAGAGCAGCTCCAGTGGTGCTCAGTATGTGAGGCTTGCAAAAATATTTCTCACATCCAAGTTTGGTTATTTTGCTGAGCCAAAACATCATGTTTTGGCTTTTCTCCATCCATTTTGATTTTGCTGGGCCACATACTGAGCACCAGTGGAGCTGCTCTCAGTAAGGAGGTGATCTCTTAGATTTAATTGCCCTTTTTTAAAATTCACCTAATCTGAGAATAGGTAAATCTGGGTGGGTGGCTTCAGATCTGTGTGGGTCCTTCTTTGTCACGAAACCAAGTGTTTGATGGTCAACTGTGTATCACATGCAGTGCCTCCAGTCTTTTTGACACAACAAATGCTATTGCTTGTTTTTCCTGTTTTGGCAGACTCCAAGTAGGGAGTTTCTCCTGCGAGTTTCTTACCTTGAAATCTATAATGAGGTAATAATGTTAAGCTCTAGTGCGGACACTGTCTAGCATTGGTCTGAAACAATTATTGTCCATGATTCAAGAATGCCTCTTTGTTGACGTAAATATTATTGGGTATGGTGCATCGTTCTGATCTGCATCTTTTTTGTGACAGGTGATCAATGATTTACTAGATCCAGCAGGGCAAAATCTACGAGTGCGGGAGGATACCCAGGTATCTTTGACTTGTAGTAGTAGCTCGAGGCTGGGTTTTGTGACATATGGAATAGCATAATTTGACTGTGAGATCTGAGAAACAAATAGTAGGAGGATGACAAAAATCTGTTTTACAATTTGCTTGACAATCTCACTGTATGTGGGGTTTTCCTCACAGCAAGGCACTTACGTTGAAGGGATAAAGGAGGAAGTGGTGTGTTCACCAGCTCATGCTCTCTCCCTTATTGCTGCTGGTGAAGGTACTATCATTCTACAAAATCTCCTTTGCAGACATTGTTTTTTAGTCTGGTTTGAGCATCATGGATTAGATTAAGACTCAGAGGCACACACTTTTTCAGCAAACTTGCTGGATACGTATTCTCTCTATCATTTTCCATTTTCTGATAAGTATCATGCCAGCTCCCACCATGTCTCTTGACATCTCTGGACACTTTTTGCAGAGCACAGGCATGTGGGCTCCAACAATTTCAATCTACTGAGCAGTCGGAGTCATACAATCTTCACAATGGTGTGTATACTTTCCTCGAGCTTTCGTCTGTGTAAAAATCATGGTAATGGATCACAGGAAAGTGGCTGACATGCCACCACCACCTTTATGTATACCTCTTCTGTCAGCTGATATTCATACCCAAATCACACCTACTTATAAAAGATTTGTGATTCCTAGTTGTGCACAGGTTAGGTAAGATGATGTGCATAGACCTAAGTTCAATTCACAAGCAAGCCTAAACCCTAAACCCTTTCAAGGAAGGTTTATCTCTTTGTCAACACTAGTCTTCCCAGAGCTTTCCACCAAAATGCTGACAACTAGCTTGAGTATGATGTAGGGTGAATGCCAAGGGCTTGATCTTACAGTTTCCAAGAAGGAAAGATTTCTCAAATATCAAGAGTCAAAAAGAGTTGCAGAGGCTCATCATGAGGCAGTTCTTAATGTTTTCCTTGATTGCAAGTGCAGACAGTAGAAAGCAGCCTGCGAGACGAGGGCTATAACAACAAAGATGTTACTCTTTCTCAACTTGTAAGCTCCTGGGTGCCTTTGTTGGAGCTATTCTTACTGATGTTTAATCTGGTTTGCCAAAGGGTTATATACTAAAAGTTCATTTTGCAAGGAAAAATTGGGCCACATTTCCAATTCTTACTGCTTGTATCACATAAGATTCTAAACAAACTTTACTGACTATATGGCTGGTATGGGTTTAGGGTTTAGGGTTTAGTCATATGCCGCCAACTAAACAGTTCAAAAGTATATAAATCTGGCAGCACCCATTGGTATACTGATGTTTGTTGAACTGACATGTGTTGTTTCCAATATGGATCCACTTTAATAGGTGATAGAGCTCAAGAGCTAACAACTGATTTCCCCCATGGTTGGAAGGCTATTATATAGTCTACTGACATTATGAACTTGTATAGAACTTGATTGATCTTGCAGGATCAGAGAGCTCAAAAACAGAGACCACAGGGTTACGGAGGAAGGAAGGTGCCTACATTAATAAGAGCTTATTGACTCTTGGCACTGTAAGCATCATAACCCTTATCCTCTATGTAGGCCTCTCTTTATACCTTAGGGTTTATGTTATTCTTGGTTTAGGGTTTCGGGTTTGGGCTTGCTTGTACAGGGACAAGCTAAAATGAAATGAAGCTTGTTGCAGCTTGAATGAGGATCCTATTGACTCTTTAGGGTTTAGGGTTTAGGGCTATGTCATCTCTTCAGCATTAGCCAACATCTTGACTCAGCCATAACTCCTGCGGATTGATTGATTGGGTGAAGGTTTTGCTGCTCATGGGTGTGCAGGTCATAGCAAAGCTAAGTGACGGAAAAGCCTCCCACATACCTTATCGTGACTCCAAGCTCACTCGACTCTTGCAAGGATCTTTAAGTGGCCATGGACGCATCTCGGTACACCATCAATCTCTTGAAGCTTATCTGATTTTCCTGTTTTGATAATCTTGAGATCTGGTAGCCGCAATTGGAGTCTTTTTATTAGGCTTTCACAAGTACAAAAAGGTCTCAGGTTATTTCAACTCTTGGCCACAAGGTGGTGTGGAGTGACTGAAAGTAATGGTTCCAAGATTTTCCTCATTTGTATCTTTGCATCATGGTCACTACAGTGAGTGTAATGGGGTTGGCTTGCAGTTGATATGCACAATTACACCGGCTTCCAGTAATAATGAGGAGACCCACAACACTCTCAAATTTGCACACCGTGCCAAACGGATTGAGATTCATGCAGCTTCCAATTGGGTACCCCCTTATTGTATCCTGCTTGCACTTGGCTTTGTGTATTAGTCTATTGGGTTTGTTCACTTTCCCTCTGTGGTATATTGTTTTTGCAGACTGGGTACTTCCTGGGTCTGACTTACCAAATTTGGTTCTTTTGTCTTTCTTCTTTGGTCACATGGATTTTCTCAGGGAGGTTGAACTGCCAGAGAAGAATGTTCTCACCTAGTGAAAAACAAAAGACTAGACACCATTGCATGTAAGAAACGGGTGCAGAAATGATTGTCTTCCACTGTATCTAGTGTTTGTGTGCTGATAAATTCTGTTTGATTGACACAGATACTGGATGAGAAATCATTAATTAAGAAATACCAGAAGGAAATCACTAGCTTAAAGACTGAGCTGGAGCAGCTGAAACATAGCATACTTGAGCAGCCATCCATTGTCAACACGAGCCAGGAGGACCTTGTCCATCTTCGCCAACAGGTGAGTGTGCAGTTTAAAAGTGTGGGCTGTGTGTCTATTATGCTCTGGGGCTTGCAACCCTAAACCAAGAAAAAATGGAACCCACCTTCATGTCTAAAATTGTGGGGGCCTGGGGTTGAGAAAAGTTGGAGGCTGGACAAGTGAAGATGCAATCTCGGTTGGAAGAGGAGGAGCAAGCAAAGGCAGCCCTTATGGGCCGGATTCAGAGACTTACCAAGCTAATTCTAGTGTCCACTAAGAATACTCTTCCTTCTACTCCCATCATTGATAAAAGTACGAATCGGAGGCGCCATTCATTTGGGGAGGAAGAGGTACACTTTCCTGCTAATTTTTAAATGAATATTGTTGGGCATCAATATATCCAGGGACTGTTCTTTAATCATCTAAGTTCATTTCTCTTTCAGGCTTTTGGCAACTGTTTGATATAGAGAGCTGTGCAATATTGCTTCACATCTTCAGGGTTTAGGGCTTAAGGATTTTCTGTATTGAAAAGGGCATCTTTTTGGTTTGACTCTCAAGTCACACAACCCTCCTGACCGTGATGAGTTGTACTGCAGCTAGCTTATTTACCTGAGAAGAGGCGAGACTCAGTACTTGATGATGATGAAGTGGGAAGCCAGGTTGGACCTGATGAGGTACAATTGGAATGCAAGGGTGAAGATGCTATTGGAATGGATGATGCCACTACACAAGAGAAGAAGGCCATAAAAAAGCGTGGCATGCTGGGTTGGTTCAAGCTCCGGGTTAGTGGCTGCACAGCCCTTGAAGGCTTTGAATCTCTACCCATTGCTGCTTGTCTGATAGTTTTCCTCACTTGAAATCTGTCCTTATTTGTCTCTTTTGGCCTCATTGTCCTCTCTATCTTTCTATTCACAGTAGTCCCTAACCCTAAACCCTAAACCCTAAACCCTTCATTTACGATCCATGTCTTCTTTATCCAATCCAAGTTGACAATTGTGTTTTGCTGCAGAAAAATGATAGCCTGTACTCCATTCCGTCTGGGAGCTTTGAACTGGAACACTTGCCAAATGGATCACCAAATGGATTAGGCCAATTCAGCCCAAGTTTAGACTTCAAAGCTGCAGCTCGTCGAAGCTCTTTCAGCCGTAATAGAGCAGATGAGCTTTCAACTGTTGATCCATTCACAGCACCAACTCAAGCAGGAGAACTCTTCAGTGCAACTCCTCGATGTGGAAAGCCTGTGTTGGTAAGTTTTTTGCCTTCAAACATAGATTTCAGGAGCTTGGGTTTCTTGAAGCACATGGCAACAACCCTAGCTGCCCTGAGGCCTTGCAAATGTGTTTTGCAGTTTAGAGTTGAGGGTTTTGCAGTTAGTTACTCCATAAGAACTATGGAAGCAAGATCACTTTGCTAAACTGCAACGTACTGGAGTTGAGAGTTCCTGGCAGTAAAAGTGTATGATCCTTGTTGCAGATGTATCTTCCACATCTGAATCTCAAACTGGACTATAATGCAGGTGGGTACAACAATGGAAGACCAAATAGATTTGCTAAAGGAGCAAAGCAAAATGCTTGCTGGTGAGGTTGCCTTCTGTACTAGCTCTTTAAAACGGTTGATTGAGCAAGCCATGAACTCCTCAGATGATACCCAACTACAAGTAAGCTCTGGCTGCTCTCTCCATAGTTCGTTGATCATGCTTAGATGCTTCTTCTGCATATGCATTTGCCATAAGATAGCCAAGGAGTAATTTTGCCACATTCATGTGTGAAGGTTCAAATAGAGAAGATGAAGGAAGATATCAATGAGAAGCAGGTGCAAATGCGGATGCTTGAGCAGAAAATCAAGACTTCACCTACACCTCACCTTAGTTTGGTTCCTGTAGATACATCACAAGTATGTAAATGCTCAATTTTTTCCCTTGGATCCCCATGAATTCCAGTTTTGGTTCTGGTTAGTTCTGGTTCTGGTTCTGGGTTGGGTTCTGGTTCCAGTTCTGGGTTGGATTCTGGTTCCAGAACTGGATCCACAATTGGACCCAGTTCTGGTTTGTTTTTTTACTCACTGGAACTGGAACCAACAATTCTAACTGGCCAAACCAGTTAACTGCCCAACACTGGGTTCTTACCCATAGTAGATACTGCAGGATTCATTTGTGTAGTTGTGGACACCTCTTGGGCACTTCTGTCTGTATCTCATCTTTATTTGCTGTGAAAAATCTATTTTTTTTGCATGTAGGTCCTGTTTTTGAAAAAAGTTTCCTTTTTTTGTTTGGGGCATGTGGAACACAGCAAATTGCCAAGCTAATGAACGAGCTCAATGAACGAACATTTGACCTTGAGGTAAAAGGAATTTTCTCTTTGCTTTGTTTGTTACATCTGATTTCTCTTCTTCCTTGTATCTTGCAGAATCTTCTTTCCTATGCTGACCCAAGAATATCTAGAATTGTGTGTTGTCTCCCACTATTGTTACATAGTACAACAACAACACAGCATTCCAATGATATATATAGGTGAAAGTTGAATTTGTGTTGTTGGGTGCAGATCAGAACAGCTGATAATCGCATTCTGCGAGAACAGTTACAAGCAAAGGTTGGTTGCCATCAACAGACAGACGTATCTCGCTGGAAAGAAGCTGTTTAGGGTTTAGGGTTTAGGACATGGCCCAAAAAAGTGCATGTTTTCTCTCTTCAAACTGAGATTGAGGTTTGTATATACTGGCAGACTGCAGAGACAAACCAGTTGAGAGAATCAGTGGAATCACTTCAGCAGGAGCTGCAAATGAGTGTGCTGGAGGCCAAGGCAAATCGAAGCAGCAGGCGTTTTGAAAGCCTGCTGGTTGACAACGTGGAAGAAATTGGAGGCTGGCTGAACACTGGTGGTTTATCTGGTGAACTCCGGAATGTGGAGCAGAATGGCTCTGGAAATGACCGTATCTCAAGGCTAACCTTGAATGATGGTGACAACAACTATCAACATCTTCAATCACAGCTTATTATGCAGGTTTTTCCTTCTACATCCCAATTTTTTATATTATATATAAGCTCTAAATTTCACATGCATCCTTCCATGCACAGGCTCAAAGTTTCCTGTGCTGATCCCAACTGTTCATTTTCACAGACCCTAAATCCTAAACCTGGGTAGCAATGGAAGTTAGCCACGCTATAGATGCATGCTGGTAGTTGTGCATAAGCTGTTTACTTTTGTGTGCTTTACAGGCAGCATTGATAGAAAAATTGCAGCAGGATAAAATACAGTTAGTAGAGGAGAAGGGTACTCTACAGGTGCAGAGCGTGAAACTTGTGGATGAGGCAGCATTTGCCAAAGAGCTTGCTTCACGAGCTGCTGTTGAACTCAAGAATTTGGCTGAAGAAGTGACCAAGCTTTCTTTCCAGAATGCAAAACTGGAGAAAGAGTTGGTCCAAGCTCGAGAACTCACGTTCCAAAATGTTAAACTCCAGAATCAGTTGGCAAAACTACAAACTGATCTGGCCAAAAAAGCACAGGAAAGTACGGAAGCAAAGTTACCTTTGCTAAATGGAATTGGTAAAGGTGATGGTCATGGCTTGAGCAATGGGAATGAGGACTTTAGTAGCAGGAGTGGTGAAACCACCAGAAGTGGCAGCACCCAGCATGATGATCCAGATATTTGGGAGCTTGATGATGCACATAAAGCCATACATGAACTGAAGAAGGAACTCAAATCTGCCAAAGAGAAGGAGGCCACTCTTGTCAATAGTGTCACTGAGAGAGCAGAGAGAGAAGCTCAGCTACAGAAGCAATTGGATGAAGCCAAACAACGAGAAGACAGTTTGGAGAATGACTTAGGATGCATGTGGGTGCTAGTTGCAAAATTGAAGGAGACACAACAAGTTGCTCAACCACTTCAGAAAGAGTCCCAGGAGTCATACCAGGAGCAATGTGAGAGCACTGCCAGTGGCGCTGATAATGGATACTCCACTGATTCAGAGAACACACCATCTCTTTCGAGCAAGTTGACTAACCTCTGCAATGACATGGAGTCTGTATCATCAGCCCAGTTGGCAAGGGCAGAGCAGATTGAAGGTGGGACAACTTTTGGGTTGCCAGGAAAATTGGTTCAGAGCCTTGAAAGTGTTGTGCAAGAAGGAAGTCTCCATGCCATCCTCCATCAGGTCCCTTGTTCAATATCTTTTGATGTTTCACCAGTTGAGAAGAGTCACAGCCATTCAAACAAACTCAATTCAGTCACCAAGGGACCAGCTAACAGTGACCACAGTAGTGGTAACACAGACTTGGGAAGATCGTTAGAACAATTGCGAAGTTTCATGGAGGAGGAAAGGCAGCGAGGAGGGGCAGGCCTTGGTGATCTAATGTTGGATCTTAATCCAAGCTCACTGTGTGTCCCACTCTCAAATTCCTCATTGCATCATCCCGGTGGCGACCATCTCTTGTCACAGGCCAGTCAAGAACTTGATGCAGACATCTGGCAGGATTATGATACAGATTCTTTCTAGGATTTTTCCACACACAAAAATTAACTGTCTGCATCTGGCAAGATTCAGACACAAATTCCTTCCAGTTTTGCACAACAGTAGTATCCACCAGAAACCCAAGACACAGATAAGTTGGAGAAAGCTAAGCTTGAAGTTGGGTCTTGATTCCTTTCGACTCAATGGTGTAACGAATCAAATTCAGTGGATATCCATTTGGAGCCAGTTTCAAGATCACTGTACGATATATTCAAAAGGTATGTAGCCAAGATTTAGAAATATGGTTTTTGCACATCAATTGTGTGCACTATTATTGCATTTTGTGGGTCTGATTTGGGATCAACCCCCTGTAAGTGACTCAGCTTCAGAAACACACATGAAAAAAGAAAAAAAACACAATTTTGCAGCTTCACTGTGTTCTATGGAAAACAGAAAACCAAATCCATTTGGAGCCTGTTTCAAGATCACTGTATGATTTATTCAAAAGGTATGTAGCCAAGATTTAGCAGTATGTTTTGTGCACATCAATGTTGTGCAATATTATTGCAATTTGTGGGTCTGATTTGGGACCAACCCCCTGTAAGTAATCTGGCTTCAGAAACACACAAAAAAAGGGGGGAAAAACACAGTTTTGCAGCTTGACTTCATTCTACGGAAAACAGAAAACCAGAATAATTTCTTGGTTTGGAGTCTGGACCCTTCTGTTCAAAAAGACAATTCTTCCACTGTGATGTTGCAATGTGTATTGACTGTTGCAACATATTGCATCGCTGGCATGTCCAAGTTCATGGCACTTAAGAGCCAAGGACAAGGAGGAAGAGGAGGCGAGGAGGGGAACGTGCAAGGTCTGGTTTTTGCTGCTGATTGTGAGATTGGGAACATGCAAGAGTGCTCAAACTAGTAGATCTCTGCGAAAGGGGGGGATTGCCTTGATGTCTGTCAGTGCTGCTGCCGCCTTTGCTCTAGGGTTTTGGTTTGTCGCAGAAGCAAAAGATGGGTAGATTGAGAAAACAGTTTTTCTCCATGTTTTTCTTGAATCAAAACCAGATGCTCTTTAGAAAAATTTCTTTGGACCCAAAATAAAAAATGATGTTGTTGAAATGCTCTCTTTTTGCTGTCAAGTTTGTGATACAAATGAGGCTTGTGGAAATGACCATGTGAATACAATACAAATGCAAAGTGCAAACATCAGGCAATGTCATACAATTACAAGAGGATTAGAATATGATTTTGTAGGATCAATACATTCCATGCACATGTGAGTCATGTCCAAGGACACTACTGTACAAGTATAATACAAATACACATATCATACAGTGCCATGCATTTGCAAGATGATAAAATACAAGTTTGTGGAAGTGATAACACACTCTAGACACACATGATGTTCAAAGGAAATTATGAGTGTTGGGCTGGTATCTATTTTTGAGCATACTCAATAGATATGATATTAAAAAAAAATCCATCTATGAAGCTTGGCAAGCCTAGGTCTAAAAGAAACTTATACCAAACTTAAAACCCTTTGGTTGTAGACGTAGTTCCATTTACTTTTGTAGAAGGGCATGCATAAAAGCCATGGAAAAGGGTGATGCCCATCAAACATAGACCCCAGCATGTGCATTATAGCAAGCATGACCATAACTAACATGATTTTAAAGGAAAAATAAAATGAGTTCGTGACAAATGAAAGTGTGAATTTGTCAAACACAACTTTCAAAAATCGTTTTAACAAAAAGTTGTATTTATATTCTAATCTTATTTTCATGACTAAATACTAACTACCAAAACTTGCTCCTACATAATTACATAATTGTAGTTGAGGTGGTGAAACACTCCGGCAAGTTGAAGTTGTTGATGCCATGCTACAAGTAACCGATTGCCTACAACTACAACCTTAGCAATTTGACCCATAGATGTAGTGGTGAGCGCAAGGTGCACTCTTAAAGCCTCTCAAACCATGCACATGTAAGCAAATACACTCAAGTAACCATACATTCACACAATTGATATTGCATTGATTACTCAACACAATTGCATCAAAGGACATCAAAGGAATGTCCAATATTTTGGTACTCGAGCAACTATGTGTGAAATAACATGTTACATTCAACTTCACAAGTCACACACATTGCATCAAAGGACTGTCTAATACTTTGTGAATCAAGCAACTATGTGTCAAATAACATGTTACATTGAGCTTCACAAGGCCCACACATTGCATCAAAGGATTGTCCAATACTTTGTGACTCAAGCAACTTTGTGTCAAACAACATGCTACATTTTGCTTCACAAGGCACACACAAGTTACATTTAGTTTCACCAACATAACATCCAAATTCCAACATGATATGACGAATGACCTACTATCAACAAACTAAAAACCCTATTGCTCATAGACAAGTGGACACCCCATACAAGTTGCATTCACCTTCAACCATAATAGATGGCATATGAACCCTTCCCAAAAGCACACACAAACACATAGACTTCACATGCAATATTGGAACACACATACTTCAAGCAACATTGACATCACACAAACATCTCCCCTTTTAATCTATTGTGGAAGCTTTGAAAAATTTAAGGCGTTTAACATTGTTCCTTGGTTCATCATTGAGACACTTTGGCCTTTAAAGTTTGGAACTAACAAATCACAAAAACACACAACACAATTAATATGCCTTTAGGATTAGTGTACCTTCAACCAACAAATCAAAATAGTTCTTGGTAATGCTATTTTTAACATTTTATCACATGTGCTGAGTTTGCTTCCTTCCACCAAGTTAGAAATTTCAAGTATTTTGGAACATAGCAAATGGAAAAACTATACTATGGTGACAAACACCATATGAAAATTTGGAAAATTGGAAAACTTTCCTTTTAACTAATTTTTGAAACAAGATTAGGAACCTTTTGTATCGGAGCATTCCTTCTCTAGGGCATCACCAAAAAAATCCATCACATGGGTAGACTTGTTTCCCACTAGAGTATTAGTGGTTGGCTTGCCTCCACAAACCACACCACCACAACATGTCACAACACCATTTGAGAAATTTGTTTTGAAATCTACCCTTGTATCCCATTAGTGTATTAGAGGTTTGGCTTGCCTCCAGAAACCAAGTAAGAAATCTGATTTTTAAAAAGAATATAGCAAAATGCAAACTACACCATAGTAGCAAGTCACAACACCATTTGAGAAATTTGAGAAATTTATTTTGAAATTAGGATTCCTCCTATGTTTTAAAGGACATGTTCAAACCTATTGTCTAAATATAGCCACTTTATAAGTATTTTCCTCATAATGTGTTCAACTTGGGACCATTTTTTCCAATAAAAAAATGCTTTGTTCATCATTGGCATCTCCACATTCTTTTGTTGCTAGGATGCAAAACTTCACCAAAGAAAAAAACACATAGGGAACATAGTTTTCTTTTTGATGCAAAATTTTGCCAAAATGTGAAAAAGAAAATTAAAAAAGAATATTTTGTCACAATATTTTTGTATTTTGTGAGAAGACTCCGAATCATGACCAAAAATTAAAATTTCCCTCACATATGGACTCTAATTTTAGTTTGGTAACATCTTTTAAACTAGTTTTAAAAATATTTGGACAAGTTCTAGAAGCCTATTGTCATTTAATGTTAAATCCCTCTTAGGTTGGTAGGCAATCTCCCAACACGAGAAATTTGAAAAAAATATCATTGACAAGGGACCATAAACCTTAAGAAAAACTTGGGAAAATGCCTCTGAAATAGATTTTGGGAACAACATTTGGGCCTCCTTTGTGTTTGATGCATTCATTTTAGTCATTTTGCTTTTTGTGAAAATTCTAGGGCATCACAAAAACATTGGGTTGACTAGTTTCCCCCATTAAGGTAAACACACCCATCATCAAAATAGGTCGATTATCAAGCATCCACATAGTGCAGGAGTTGGCCTATGTTGGATCATAAAAAATCTTATGGGCATTGTCACTTTAGTCTATCATCAAACCTTCGGTGGTGAACATTAGTGTTCAACATTTTTCACCATTCTGACTAGCCATAAATTTGATGGTTTAGCCATAGGGCTTTAGCCATGCATATTTACATAATTTATGGGGGTTTTTGTGTAATAATGTTTAGTGATGGGTGGTGAATTGAACCTCAATGTGTAAGGGGGGAACATGGAGGTATTAATAGTGTTTGGTGAAGGGAGAAAACTAGATGAGTTTTACAAGGATTTGATGTTTGGGATGGAAAAGACAATTTGGTGTTGGGCATTGGATTGAACACTAAAATGATAAAAACATAACATCAATATATTAAAGGCATAACAAGATTTACTTTTAATGTTTGGTTTAGAGGGAATTGGAACACTTTTACAAAAATCAAAAATTGAAAATCTAGAACATTAGTTTGGTGATGGGGGGTGTAGGTCATGTTAAATAACACACAACAAGGATCAAAACATCATTAGAATCCAACAGATATTCAAATTGACAAATTAATTGGGGAAGAATTTTTAATTTCCCCCCGATTTGGTGCACACCCCATTCTCACCAAAATAACATCATCACAATCATAAGGTTCACAACACTATGTTGTAAATATGGATGCACAAATCAATCTATCAAAACAACATTGCAACATTTCTCAACATGTCAAAACTTCCAAGTAGTGATGGTAACCTCAAATCCTTCATTAGAATTTTGGGAGCATATGGGCTTTAGAGAATCATAGATCAGAAACTAAAGCTGGTTTAAGAGATCTTGAAGTGCAAGGAGTAAACCTTGGAATAGTCAAACATAAACCACAAGAGATAGAAGAATAGAAAGCAAACATTATAGTAGCTAGAGAAGAAGAATAAGAGCTTGAACATAAAAAATCAGATCTTACAATAGTCAAAGCAAAGACAGAATGCCAAGATTTAGGGGTAAATATAGAGGGATAAATAGGAAAGTTACAATAGATGACCTTTATAATGAGAAGTTTAGGAAGTTTTTATATTATTGTTGGGTGAAGAGATTTGTAGTTTTTAACTATAATATAAATAGTCACATAAGAAGTAGATTTGTTCAAGCTCCAAGAAATTGTAATTTGGTTTATATTACCAAGGTTTTACATTTTCAAAGGAGAGAAGATACACAATGATTGCATATATTTATGCAAACCAAGTACTTGTATGGCCATGCAATCAAAGGCATGGATGACAACCTTCCTTTTCAAGGATTTTTTGTTTTTTTCAAAAGGTCAATACTAAGTGGAATATCCATAAGCAATAGGCATTTGCTGATCTTGGATGGACATGGATCCCATGTCAAAAGCAATTGAACAAGCAAAAGTGTTTGGGCTAGATATGGTGATTTTATTTTTGCATGCATTGCATGCACTTTAACTTTTGGACAAGGCTTGTTTCAAACCTTTCAAGAGTACTTTCAAAAGAGAAAGAGACACATCAATGGTTAGAAGGAATTGCATTGAACTAGATAAGATATCATTGGTAGGGTGGGTAGATAAAGCCCTAGACCAAACATTCACAAGAAAAAATATCATATCAAGGTTCAAAGCTACAAGGATTTGGCCGTTTAACCCTAGGACCATGGATCATAAAACAAGCCTTAGTACCTTGTACAATGTACTTCTTTTTGTTCAAAGAGTATGTAAAGGAATGTTGGGCTCATTATTGAAGATCATGATGCCCATGGATGTCCCTTCTAGCAACCATGACTTTTTGAATGAAGTTTATTCCATGAAAGTTCAGCTTTTTCATTCATGAACCTTTTTGTCCATAAATTTCACCATTAGAACTTGATCCATTGAAAATTCACAAATGATATGTTGTGAATGTTCATCCATTGAATTTAAACTTTTATTCCAAAAAATAAGATTGTGAATGAACAATAACATGGGTGAAATAAATCATAAATCATATTTCTTTGTTGAGCTTGATTTCATCCTTAAGATTTTCTAAATTTTCTTGGCGATATATCCATTCCAATAGGCTAGCTTCAATTGCACATCATTGCAAAAAGAGATACAAAGACAACATGAAATTTGAACTTGAAACCTTTCAATTTGCTCCCAATATGCTCAAAAAATAATTAAGAAGGTAGTTTGAATTTTTAAAAGGGCTTCATGCAAGCTTCAAAGAGCTGTCAAATAATAAATAAATAAAAAGAGAGAGAGGAGAAAGGTAAAGAGGGCAGAGCCCACCTACTCCTCTTCTTGAACTTCAATCCTAAGCTATAGCTCTAGTGTTTTCAAATGATTTGGCTCTCATGGTGTTGCTCAAAATCAAACCTTCACTACTATTGTTCCTTCTTTCTCCCAAACCCCTATTGTTTTTTGTCATCCTTGTCTATTTCATTGAGCAGCAGACCTAACCTCCCTCCCCATTCTTTTTAATTTCAATTGTTTATCTAAATGTGTTGTAGGGATGTTGCAACCATCCTTATTTACCACATTCGAACCTTAGCCCATTGCTAGGCCTGTTTCTAAGCATTTATTATTTCATCTACGTTGACACCCTTATATCTAGTAGGGTGAATTGTCATCTCTTCCTTGAAATTGTGGTGAAATTTATCCCCTACTTTTTTAATTGTTGTGAAGCTTGTTCAATGTTGTTTTATAAGTTCCCTTTCAATTGTTCTTTCAACTATAATCACTATTGTAAGAACTTTTCTAATTTGTTTTTCTTACTTCTCTTTCCTTTGATTTTTTTTTATTTGGTTTGTTGCCTCCCTATCCATTGCATTTGGCACATAACTTTTATAATTTTTTTTGAAGTCACAACATGGCTCTATAGATAATCCACTAAGGTTTCTTATCCATGGGTCCTTCTTGCAGGTAAATGCAACAATGATAACAAATTCCTCATTGCCAATGCTACCAAGGGAGAAAAACTAAGGAGCATCACATAAAAAGATGATATGGGAGGCTTCATTTAAAAGATTTGGAAAAAGTTTTTTAGTTGGGGGATTGGAATTATTTCAAGATTTGAGAAAAGGTA
>Ga0116231_10008564_pt1 | contig 17881 bp, 10 predicted proteins | sample S1TSphgellanicum_2_FD_89695 | JGI IMG/M metagenome (GOLD analysis project Ga0116231, IMG submission 89695) | Host-associated microbial communities from peat moss isolated from Minnesota, USA - S1T2_Fd - Sphagnum magellanicum MG | ecosystem: Host-associated > Plants > Peat moss > Unclassified...
AACATCTCCACCATTTGTTTAAAAACATTTCCATTGTTTGTTGGGCATTCACCCTTGTATGTGTAAAGTGAGGGCACATTTGGTAGAATTGACATTTGATTTGACAACAAAACTTTCGTCTACCCCCACCATTTATCATCAATTGAGGCTTGTATGTCATCTTTCTCCTTGAAAAAGGCATGAAAGCCCATTCCTTTCATGAATAACATCAACTTTTTTTTAATGCAAAATTTTTCATGGGATTTGGTGCACATTTTTTACAATATGATTGGCCATTGTGTGAATTTACAAGCTATAATAATGGAATTGTGGTGATGAAATTTGCATGATTTGATGCAAGTAGAACTTGAAGTTAATGAAAATGAATAATTGATCTTTGATACATTACAGTTTCATTTTCAACCTAAAGGTAGAAATAAACATGGAGGCAATCAAGTTGGTCACCATGCAAATGTTTCACGAGAAAGATAACTTGGCCACATGAGTGCATGTGGCGTGACTATTTTTGCAATGAGCTTATGTATGATGATTACTTGTTTCAGCAACAATATAAAATGTAACATACTTTTTTTTGTCACATTATGCATATTGTTATTGCACACAATCTTTATCTCTAATAAAAACAAAATTCTTGTGGTATTTTAGGTTTATTTTCAATACAAAAATGCATTATTGCAATCAAGATGTTAGCTTATAACCTAATTACTAATGCATGAGATGAATATTTCAGGATGAAAAAGTTAACAATAATGGAAGCATTAAAGAGGTTTTGCAAAGTTATGAAGGAGTGTTTTGAAACTAGGTTTTTTTGGTAGCCAAATAAGGCTCACCTTTACAAGTAACTATAAATCAATGTTGATTGGGGCTTCTTAAGTATGTTTTTAAGTTTGGATTACATACACTATGTGTGGAAAAACAGCCTAGTGTCATGGTCATATCAATTCAATGACAATGATAAGAATAATAACATTATCTTTGAAACCATTGTAGATCAAAGCTTATGACACACCCCTAAACTTCTAGAAAGGCCCAAATGCAAGTCCTAGAAGAAAACAATGGAAAAAGAAAGGAGTTGGGGCATGCTCCCTAACTCACATCACTTTTGGGGTAGGAGGGTGTGTTAGACCTTCAAAATAAGACTAGAACAAATTCACAAGCAAGAGTTCAATATGAAATTAATTTACATAACCAAACAAAAAAGGCAGTTAGTGCAAATTGAACACAAATGGTGCAACAAACTTAGTAGGGACAACCTCAAGTTCAAACTTTACACAGTTCACAACCTTTGAGAGGAAACACCACTCCCCTCCCTATAACATATTCCGTGATTCTATGGGGGCTACATCCAAACAACATTTTTTTCCTGGACTCCCAAGTGAGAGTCCCAAAGTTAGAACTTTTAGTATCTTAAAATTTTGATCATTAATATTTTCCTCATATTAAGCTTATCTGAAGCATGTGAAGGAAATATCTTATAATTCTCAAAAAAATCTTTCCAATGGTGTATGGCACTCCTTAATCAAAGCTCATGTAACCCTTGCATTTCAAGTTTAAACAAACAGTGTGATGGCACTTTAAATATCTACACTTTAAAACCTTTTCAATGGTGTATTGGGGGCCCAAATTAATGTTTGTTTGCCTTTTCAATTAAGGCTTTAAATATTCAAAATTCCCGCACAAGTGCAACTCCCAAAATGGGAGTGCATTTGGGAGTCATTAGGGTTCACTCTTTTGTACCTTCCCTCATTTGTGAGAGTGTGTTTCATTCCCAAACACACTCTCTTAGCCTCATGTGTTTCTGCATTCCATACTTAGTCGTGAGCTCGATGTTAGGGTTGTGACAAAAATAACAACATTATCCTTGAAACCATTGCAAATCAAAGCTTATGGTTTTGGCATGGACATTTTGGTTTGCCAAAAGGTAACAATGATTTGACTAATTTTTTATCATACTCTTCTTGTTACTGATTTCATGCAAAGTGTCAAGTCTAATGTGAAATGTGTGGTCAATGGGAATCAATATTTTCAATACTACTTGCTCATTGATGGCTTTTATCTATGTTGGTCAATTTTTGTGTAGACAATTTAAGAACTGAAAGGGGAAAATGAGTTCATTTTTCTATTATACATGAAATTTGTAGGAAGGATCTCATTTTGAAGTGCATTTGAAGTGTTAAAATCTCATTTTCACATTATTGCCAATCCTTGTTGATAATCGGATTGAAAAATCATCTTGAACATCTTGATGGCAAATGTGGTGCTTCACAATATGATTTTGGAGGATGAGAGTTTAAAAGAACTAAAACCATTCGAACTTCATAGAAACATTCATACTAAACATGGTTTGAGTTTTGTTGATCTCAAGCAAAGCACCAAACACAAAAAATAGCGAATTGCATTATCAATTGAAGAATGACCTCATTGAGCACTTATGAACAATCAAAGGCAACAACCATACATGAATAAAATTCCTTACTATTTTTTGAACTATTTATTTACTCATTGTTTTCTATGAAGTTATTTTCTTCGTTTAAGCTCTAGGTTGTTATAAGTTTGTAAAATCAAAAGCGTCAATAGGTTATGTGCTAGTTGTTGCAAGAAAAAGTTTTGTGCTAACTATCACAAGAGGTTGTGGAGTTAACGAATTAATTGCTACAAATGCAAGACAAGTTCGAAACTTTTGCAACTCCTCGTGTTGATGCAACTAGAAGTATTCTTTCACCTTTAATGAAGTTAGTTGTTCATCTAGCAAAGTGCATAGATGCTCACATCTTCAAGAATTGTTGTTTTTTTAAAAGTTGTGGATGCCATCTTTTGGGTTGCATGTGCTTGAATGTGCATTGCATTGTCATTGCTTCTATTCATTTGTTCTGGTTTTTTTGCCCTCTTTACACCTTGTCAATGTTTTACAAGTGTGCGAGTGTTGCTAGGAGCCACAAACTCCACAACATTATTAATTGAAGTGTTATCTAATCTCCCTAGTTGAACTTCTCCATTTCTAAACTACTTTTCTTTCAAATCTTAATTTTTTTTCCAAAAACTAATCTAATAATCCTCCTTCCTCATAATGCTTCTTTCAGGATCTATTCAAATTCCCACCATATATAAAAAACATGTTTGAATTAAGCCACATCGACATTAATCCTACACAATCATCTTCTACTTATGTCCACCCTATCAATCACTAAAACTTCCTTTGTCCAACTTATTTAATAGTGACATCACAATTATCTGTCCAATACATCCCTCTAATTTGTCTAACAAAGACAATTTAGTTCTATCCTTAGCAAGTGGTTATAGGACACATCTATGTGTTCACAATGCTCAAACATAATATAATAGTAGCATTTCAAAGCTCCTTTATTGCCTACTCAGAAAATCGAAAACCAACAGGCAACAAAGTTTAAAGATTGTCATTCTCCTTCAATTTTCAAGTCTTTTTCATTGTTGCTTCTATGTTTTCTTCCTTCACTTCTATTTATACACAATTTTGTGGTCGTTTCGAAAATAGTAAAAAAGGTCAAGTTCTTATAATCATCTTCATCATGGTGTGTTTCTTCCCCTAGAAACTTTGTGCATTTTTACATTATTGAACTTGTAGCTTCAAGTTAATGTGTCAAATTTGAACCATTGAGCCATTAAGGTTCTGTAGTTTCAAAATCATGTTTGGAACATTCGTTTAAGCATCAAATGTAACAAAGATCATAAAAATTTGGAGCGTTTTTGGGTTTTCCATTCTTACAAATGAAGTTTATCCATATACTAAGGGTCTTAAATGTCACTTCTTGTGTCAAAACATGTTGTCCACATCCTTTGTTACTTTCACTATTTGTGAAGTCAATGTGTAGATTATTTAAGGTTTATTTGGTTAAGGTTATTTTTTGTGATGGTAGGTGTTGCCACTGAAAAACAATAATGTTACATTACATTGGTAGAAGTTCAATTGAAAGTAGCAGAAGAGAGCTTGGCCATTACCAAGACAAAGAAAAAAGTTGGTGTTATGGCGGTAGCAAAAGCCTGCAACCAAATGGAAGATCATAATAATCACCTCCGAAAAGCGAAGGAACTCTTATCTACCTTATTTACCAAGATGGAAAACAACACTAAAGAAAAATGAGAAGATTTGCAACAGCAAATTGACACACAGAAAGGTGTTGTTGATTTATTCATGGGTCTTGCAAAGGCCCCTGGGTCTTTGCTTATGAAAAATTGAATAAGGTTTCAAATAGTGTTGGGGGTGGTTTGTATGCCTTAGAAGGACAACTTGCACGTGCCCAACAAAATGACAATGTTGTGTGATCCCTCCTTACGAGGTTTCAAAAACGGTTGGTTACATTTTCTTGTTTCCCCCTTCCATCAACTAATTTGGAAAGTCATGAACCAACATGCATTTGGGCCGAACATTGTCCTTTTAATGGGATGGGTTTTAAATTGGTGTGGTCAAGACAAATTGCATCTTGTAAACATGTTACCATGGTTGGTGTGCATTTGTCCACTTCAGTCAGTCCACAAAATGCATTGATGTGTTATGTGGGGAAGAAATGCACACGGGCTAGTGGCATTTTACAATATCATCAAGCCTGGGAGTTGGTGCAATGGTTAGACAAACTAGTAATAAAAAAGTGAAAATACACAAACTTACTTCATTTGGTTTCAAATTTGTTGTTAATAGTCATATGGATCTATGTATAGAAATAATTAGCTATAAAATGCTCTTTGGTGTCATTTTGGGTAGAACATTTTGAACATGGGTTTCAATTAGCTAATAGAACTATCCACATGTGGTTAAATTCAATTTCCATCCCAAGTCAATAATTATGAATTCATGGTTGACACCAAAGTCTTTTGCGCTAATCCAATGTACATGAAACTTTGCCTAAAGTCACATTAGTGTTATGTGATCTAACACCTAGAAGTTGTTTCAAAATGTTCCTTGCATAACATTTATTCCATAATAGTTTAATTGCCTATTCAAATATAGATCCTTATGATTCTTAGGTGGTTAAGTTTCCAAATGTTTCTTTACAATTGGATGTTTTGTTTATGGAAGAACACATTATGTATTAATTTGTGATTTTTATGAAACCTAACACACTTTCAAAGTCCTTATGTGTATGTGTAGGTTTGATTTGTGTAGTGTGATCTTGAATTTGATATATAGTAGGTGACTTATGATGTATAAGTACATGCATAGTATTTAAATGTCCATTCATGTTTTAATTTGTGTAATTCAGTGAAGATGGATGTACATTAAGTGAGTTTTGTGATGGAAGAACTTGCAAAGTTCTTAAATGTGTCTACAAATGTTGAAATTTATGTAGTTGTGTGAGTTTAATGTGTACTTAGAATGAGTTTTTAGTAGTTGAATAGTCCTTAATTATATATGCAAGTTTAGATTTATGTACAATTGTGTGTATTTATGTACATTAAACTGTTTTTAGGTGGTAGAGCATTTGGATAGTCTTTACATGTATATGCAAGTTTTGATTTATGGACAACTTATGTGCATTTTGTGTACATTAAGATGACTTTTGTGTGGGACAATACTTGGATATTCCTCAAGTCTATATGGAGGTTCATATTTATGTAAAAGTTGTGTACATTTTATGTACAATAAGATGAATTTTTGTGGGGCAGAGTACTTGGACAATCCTTAGTTGGACCTATGAAATATTTGATTCATTGGGTGTGTGTAACCTTTTTATAAATTTTGATCTACCTAGTTGTGTGATATTTTTATACGGGTGAATCAAATGAAGCTTGAACCTACATCCATTAGTTTGTTAGAAGCCCAACCATTTTTTTAAAATGTGGTATTCATACCCAACTACTTTTAGGTAGTGTATATAAGGTTCAAGACATCAACCCAAGTGAGGGCAACATACATATGAAGCATCAAACTAGTCCACATGTGGTGGAAACTAAGGTCACCAACCCATTAAAGGCTAGAGGTCAAGCACTTTTAAAAGTTGTTACACAAGCACATGTTCTTGATGGAAAATAAAAAGGTGACCTAGTGGTAATGAAACCTTCGGCAACAAATAAAGAATTACATATGGAAATTGTAGATGAAGATAATGGTAGTGATTCTAATAGCATGGACACTTCTGAGGCAAATGATGTAGATGTTGAAAAAAACCAAGGTGCATCAAGTGAAGATGGTGAGCATCCTCTTCCAAACAAGAAAAGAAAAGTTATTGACCAAGATGATGAAGCTGGCAAGCACCATGAGGGTTTTCAAAAACCACAAGCAAAAAGGAAGAAGTTTAATTCCCAGGGCCACTAAGATAAGCTTTAAAAACCTGATGCCAATACAAATAAGAAGTTGAAAAAAACAACAATTGTAGACAAAATCTCAATTGCAAAGACAACCTAGCAAGTAGCTTCTAAGTCTATGAAGCAACCCAAAGCACTTAAGAGTAAGTGAATGTGGTGTACTAGTAAGTTGTCTACAATACATGAGTTGCATAGGTGTAGTTTCAAAATTGTACAAATGTCTTATATGTATATGTATGTTTATTTTATTCTTTTCTTATGGTTTTGACAAACAATTGAAACATATGTTTCATGTTACATTTGTATTTTGAACCCTTGAAACATATCCAAAATTTTGACACAACATACACATTCTCCAAGCTTATTTTGTTTGGTGGTTATTTGTGGGGTTTTTTTTTGCTCAATTTTCTACTTGAAGGTTTTTTGGTCAACTTTGTGGCAAGGGATTTTTGATAAGAGTGTTCAATGTTGATCCATTGAAGCATTGGTGTCATGATGGACTATTATACATGCGAGTTTTTTCCTTCTCATTTTTTGTTGTTTTTCAAACTTAAGTTATAATTTACATTAAAATTACAACTTAGCATGAGGTATTATTGGCAAAATTCTTGATGTCTATTACATAAGTTTCAAATATTCACAAATTACATGTGTAATGTAACTAACTTGCACAATTTTTCTTTGTTGCTAGGTTTTCAAGTTTTCAAAGTTAAAGAACTGCCTATTGATGGGAATAATTTCTTATTATGAACAAATCTATTAAGCATTACTTCTAAAGGCTAACACTTTATAATATATTTTGAGCTACATGTATTCTTCTTTCAATTGAACAAATTGCCTTTAGAATTTGCCCCTACATATTGCCCCAAGTAGTATTTTTCATTAGACATTGTTGTTGGTTTTAATATGGTACATCAATTGAGTGCAGAGTTATAGACAAATCCATCTATTAATAAAATTACAATTGCTTAAGAAAAAGTATTTAATTCACTGTCCATGCCTTTGAGAAAAATAAAACATGTTATACTTTCATATTATAGTTTTAGAGTTACCATTTTTGACAAATTTGTTTGGTGAGTCTATAGGGGAGAGAAATGTATATAACTTTTTCATATGTTTCGTGAATTTGGTGGAAGCACCCATTGATTAGAACTTGTTTCATATGAAACAGATTATGTTATTACCATTATTGGACTATTCTTATGGATGTATAGAGATATATTTTACAATTGTTTCAACTTTTGAATGTAAAAAAATTGACTGAATGAGATCCATATTCGGTGTAGTGTATGGCATTGTATCAATATTAATTTAAACTATATCTATGCATTATAGGACTAGTTTTTTATTCAATAATTTCTTTCAATTACAACTATTCACATTCCTACATAATACATGCACTTTACATGCATTCATCCATTGTAATAGTCACTGAATATAAATATCCTTGCTTAAATGACAAGGCACTTACCACGATTGAATATTTTGATATCTATGTATATCATGCATTTATGTCCTCCATAATCTATACATTTTGTAAGTTTTACCAACCTAAACCTCCAAAAATAACATATGTATTCACCAACTAGAAAACATGAATTCTAGAACCTTCAAACACAAGCTCTCATTTGGCTATAGTCAATAGAGTAAGTCTTCACCAAGTGGGACTTGTGTTTAAAGGGTCTAAAATCTATTATGAAGTTTTATCCATAACCAAGTCCATGCTCCAAAACAAGCTAAACATGGCAAATGCCATGTAACAAATTCATCAAAGTAATAGCCCACTGGTAATTAAACTAAAATTCTACAAGGAATGTATTCCCCATGTCAACCTATTCCACTTTCACTTGATCTACATCTCTGCATGTCACAAAATTTCAAGTACCCATCAATTACCACATGACAAATCAATTAAACCTATAACACATATGCACATACCAAACTAACTTTATTTTTGGTGCCAACTTTGACTTTTGCATTTGTCATTAAATACTCATGCATTTATCAAATATGAGATAAGGAGTAAACTTAATTTGAAATTAATCCAAACATTTACATTTTTGTGGCAACTTTCACTTCTACATTTTTCACAAGAAACCTAAGCATTGTCAATTACCAAATTAGGAACATTTTGAACTTCCAACATACCAAAGTTTTCTTTTTGTGGCAACTTTCACTTCTACATCTGTCACCAGAAACCCAAGCATTGTAGATTACCACATTGGAAACATTATGAACTTCCAACATACCAAATTTTGTTTTTTGTGGCAACTTTTCACTTAGGAATTTGTCACCAAAAATCTAAGCACTTTCAATTACCAAATTAGAAGATCTTTATGAAATTCCAAACATTTGTTTTTTGTGGCAACTTTTCACTTAGGAATTTGTCACCAAAAATCTAAGCACTTTCAATTACCAAATTAGAAGATCTTTATGAAATTCCAAACATTTGTTTTTTGTGGCAACTTTCACTTTTGAATCTATCACCAAAAACCCAAGCACTTTCCATTGCCACATTAAAAACATTATTAACTTCCAACATACCAATTTGTTTTTGTGGCAACTTTCACTTTTAAATCTGTCACCAGAAACCCAAGCACTTTCCATTGCCACATTAAAAACATTATTAACTTCCAACATACCAATTTGTTTTTGTGGCAACTTTCATTTTTAAATCTATCACCAGAAACCCAAGCATTACAAATTACCACATTAGAAACATTATGAACTTCCAACATACCAAAATTTGTTTTTTATGGCAACTTTCACTTTTGAATCCATCACAAAAAACCCAAGCACTATCAATTACCACATCAAAAGTTCATTATGAAAGTCCAACATACGCAATTTTCATTTTTGAATTTGTCACCAGAAACCTAACCAATGCCAATTGCCACATCAAAAACATTATGAATTTTTAACACTATTTTTTTTTGTGTGGCAACTTTCACTTTTGAATTCATCACCAAAAACCCAAGCATTATCAATTACCAAATCAAAAAATTATGAAATTCCACCATACCAAAATTTTTTGGTGGCAACTTTCATGTTTGAATTTGCCATATGAAAATTGCCTTTTTTATCTCAAGTCTCTTCCCCTATGAATGGATCCTTGCATAAATCAAACATTGACCACAAAGGCTCCATGTGTAGTTTAAAATCAACCTTCAAGATGGGAAAAATGAATGCACACCTAGCAACTAAGTACATTGCATGAACAACATAGAATGACCATTGCATTAACTCTTCTTTCTACACATTCAACATTAATGTGTAAGTAAAGATAAAGACACCCAATCAATACAAAGTGGAAATCACACCAAAAAATAGTCCTTTTAATCTACACCCAAAGTAAGTATTCAATTGAAGGCCTTTTCCAAAACTACTTTTGATCATCATGGCGAACACTTGGTCACCATACAAGATGAATCCAAATTATATTACTAACAAGGGTCATCATTAATTGAGACCTGGAAGTTGGTTGTTTAATTTCTTTGGAATAAAATGTGTATTAAATATAAGCATTTGAATTCACAAAATCTGTCCAACAACATCAATTGTAAACAATCATAATAATGATTATGGAAAAGCCAACCACACCTAAATCATCCTTTAACCGGGCAATTATAGATCTTATGCATGTAAGGGTATCAGTAGTTAATTCATACACCCCATCATTGCCACTAACCCTATGATCTTTAGGTGGCATTAAAAACTTCACAACTCATACAAGATGAACATGCATGTAAACCAAATGTGAATCCTTCAACAACACATATGACAATTTGCTATTACCCCACTTTTGGTAGTATTAACCAACTACCACATCATCTCCTTCAGCAAATGATGTCCCCCACTTATCTATGAAAGATTTTTTGACTTGGTGAAGAGGTTTGGTGCAACAGACTAACCAAAAGTCTACATCCTCCAAATTTCTAGCCTCCGCATTAATTGCAAAATTATCACCAATGTCCAAGGTAGCAACCAAAACATCTCCATGTACATCATAGTCCCACTGTCCATCCCACTCATCAAACATGGCATTCTTGATTGCTTTAATGTCAATAGGTTGCAATCACTTAGGAACCCATTTGCTAGTCCAATGTATGTTTTTATATTTTGACCATTGCCTTTCTAGGCAATAGGAACGAAAGAAAGCTAGGTCCTTTACCATCAAGGTGGGTAGATTGTTCTTGTTAGTAACACATATTGAATGTAATTTCATAGTCATTTTATAGGGTCACAGTTGAAGGAACTTGAGTTTTGCCAAACCTCATCTACCTTCACAAGCCAAAATACTCATTGTAAAGGCTTCCTCACACAAGTAAATGATGTTTCAAGCCTCTTAGATAAATGTTTGCGTAGAAAACCCACCATCTCCTTTGCATTTTGGAGCTTTGCACCATGAGCATCAAGTTGTTCCCTGCACAAAAACCTTTTGATCACTGCTCTTGCACCATCGTGTGGGCCTTTGCCACGTTCATTTTTAAAGAAATTCCATAACATCTTACACCCCCAAGTCATATTGGGATACTTGCTTACAAAGAACCATGGCTTGGAACTTTTGAATTGTGAAACATAGATATCATTCCAAACCCAATGCCATTTCAATGCATAACCATTGGCCACCATGTGTTCCCAATGAAGCTTGAAGTAGTGTTGAACAAATTTAAAATCATGTTTTTGATCATTAGAAATGTAAAAGTGGTATTCAATTAAAATTCATGATTTTTTGTCATTAGGATCAGGATGGGGGTTATGACGATAGGTTATGTACACTAGTATGCTAATCTAATAACTATGCCAATGCATAGATTAGACTTCATTCTAGTTTCAAAAGTGTAGTTTTCATCAAAGTCTACAATAGATACCACAATTTGATGCGGGAAAGACTTGATATTACTTTTGAATTGCTTGTCCTGCCATCTAGACACAAAGTTGTGCCTTATAAAGGTTTGTACCTTTGGCTTCAAGTATTGAACAAATTCACCATTACTTGTTTTCTTGTAAACTAATGTGAGCTTTTCCAAGGTTTTACTAGACTTAGTCATGGTTGTATCCATGGCAAATCTCTTCCATTCTACTAGGGTTTCACTAGAATTAGTGACTTCTTCTGGACATAATGGGAAATTCTCCACACCACACTCACCACATTGACCATACAAACATTTTTTTTTATGCCATTCTTCCTCTTCCCCTTTTTCACACATAATCAATGACCACACCTTTGTAATGCTTTCAAACACCTTGGATGAGGCACCACATCCAAAATGACTAGCATGAAAACACACATATGAGCATCTATATTCACATTCACCACTATGGTGAAGTTCAAAGTTTACCCTCAAATTATTTAGCCCTAGCTGCAATTCATCTAGCTCAACATGATATATGCAGTAGCATGTATTTTGTTCCTTCATTGATTTCACAAAGAATGGTTTGAACCCTTGACATGTGTGTTTTCCCATTATTGCATTTGGATTTGCTTTCTTGAATCTCAAATAAAATTCAGTTTACAATAACATACATGCAACACAAAAATACATTTACATTGACATGTACAATTATAAGGAATCCATGTACATGAGTTCTGAAAAATTTATGAGTTGTGTAGACTAATTAAATATTGTGCTAGTCATTTGATCCAAGGAATAACAAACATTGGACTTGTTACAAACATTTATGGACCTGTAAGCACATATAAAACTATGAAATGTAGATAACATTGGACTTGTAATAGGCATTCATGGACTTTGCAAGCACATATAGAAGTGTAAAACACCATAACCTTACCCACTAGTATCGTTACATGTTTCTTTGGAACTAATAGAATGTTGAAACATGGAATGATATTATTGAAACATGATTGAAACATGATTTTTTGTTGGAAAGGTTTGAAACTTTTGGAATTTTGGGGACGGTAAGATGTAAATCGAAACATGTTCCACATGAACTAATACAAGCTGCTTTTCAAATGCACATGAAAAATTAGACTAATATTGTGCGAGTGTTTTACAATTGTTAGTTGAATTTTGTCAAAACTTAAGGAAATATTGCAATGTTGGAGATTCAAATAAAAAAGGTGTGATCCAATACCGTTGTGTTGTGATTTCTTCCAAGTGATGGATTTCAGCAAAGTGGTGTGTTCAAAAATCCTTTCTAGCTTCAAAACTTGTTTAATTGCTTAGCCTCATGTTTCATGAGGCGTTTCTTATAGAAAAAAATGAAATCCTCTTGAACTTTGTCATGAACCAGTGCAGGGTTTTCTCCTTTTTGTGCTTGTGTTTAAACTTCTGTATTGGTTGTAAAACTAATGTAGTTAAAGGGCAATTGCTCCTTGGCTTCGACAATGCATTTGCCTTCACTTTATATTCCATAATGTTTCCTCCCTTCATAAGATACACACCTTCTGTTGCATTTTTTAATGGTGGGTATAACTTTAGTTTGAGAAGATTCCTTTCGAAATCCACAACTTTGTCACACCCTTTTTTTCAATGTTCATTGATCCGCATTGTTGAATCCTTGCAATGACAATAAACACAAATAAATCCCTTCTTGTCTTTTAGACAATGACTATGGCATTCTTGTAGTAATCGCAACTACTCTTTGTGAATGTAGGTTTCCATGAATTTTTTTTTGTTTATTTTCACATTTTCTATTACCATGTTTGTTGTTTCACTCTCCATGTTTCCTTTCTTCTATCAAGACTAATTCGTCTTTTGTTCTAAGAAAAATGGAAGACATGGAGTGGCTTATGCTTGAGTTCGTGGAAGAAAAAAAAACTCGCAGTTGTAAGAGTTCTACAATGAAACTAAGTCCTAATTGAACCGAAACCTGGGTGCACTTGTTTATTTGTAGTGACAATTGACATGTGATGCATCCTAGTTGTAATAAATTCCTACCTAAACTTTTAAAAAATATTTCATTACTTTCATTAATTGTCCTAACAGAATAGTTTGGTGAAAGTTAGACAAAGTGTGGGAAAGTTGAAAAAGGTCTAAAGCGTCATGGATAGGTCATGGGGCATGGATGAAGATTGCATGGGGGAACATGGAAGATGGGTGGATGGGACTAAAACATAGCTCCCAAAATGTTGCATGTTTTGATGGGATATGTTTTGGGGGCTTGGGCTATTCGGGCACTGAAATGTGTGTTGGGCCACTCGCCAAAACTTGACATTTTTGGTGGGTGGTAGGTTTGGAGGTTCTTGTTTTGATGTTCATGTTTCAAGGCACACAATGTTTGATTAGCAAAAATGAACATTGGGCCACCACCGAAACACAATATGTTTTCGTGTTGGTTTTTTCCTAGGCCCCCACTGCCTATGTGTGGAAACCCGCGCTAGGTCTTTTCGAAGCGAACAACACATTTACGACTTTCATTGAAATAATGTTGGGGAAAATCCACCTAGTACATTAAGACACAAAGAATAAAAAAAAAAATTTCATTGAAAATATGAAAAGGAAACCAAATGGATAAGAATATGAAAATTTTACAAGAAAGGATAAACTTTTGTGCCTAAATTATCCTAAATTGTTTTTTGACCTAGGACTTCAAGCATGGTGAAGAACCTCTAGAAAATTTCCCTATGTATGTATAGGGCACCTTATCATCATCAAAATCTTTGCCACAAAGGAGCTACCTTACACAGATGGTTCCATAAAATTAAAGGAGGCACCTTACCTGTAAACTTCCTAAAAGTGAAAAGAGGTGCTTTGAAAGCTTATTGATGAAACCTTGGCAAGTGTTATAAAACAAAGCACCTAGCCAAGGGGGAAAGGGAGAACAAAAAGAGAAGACCCAAAGTAAGTGGGTTGGGGTTTAACCCAATGATGAACCCAAGGTTATTCATTTTAAGAACTTTACAAGCAAGGTGCCTCCTCTCCTTTGAAATTCAATCACAACTATCCATTTCAAATGTTAAATGCTACTAGTTTTTAATGCTAGCAAAGACATGAAACAAAGTGGTTTTGGGAATTCAAGTCTCACTTTCAGCTCTAGCTTCATGTGGACCTGTAACTTGATGTAGTTAAACTATTACCTATGTAATTATTTAGTAGGTAAGTTTAGTGATTTACTTGTTGGTATGGTTTCATAGTTTAATTATGATTTGGTCATGGTGCTTGACTTTCACATAGTAATTTATGTGAAAAGTCTTTGCCACTTTATTATGCATGTGAAACCACATGGGGAGTCATGGGGAACCATGTGATGTGTAAACTTTAGGAAATTTCTTATTTTGTTTCCTTTTGATTAATATATAAGTGGGTGTTTTGGAAACACCTTCACTTGATAGAAATGAGTTGTTGTATGAATGTAAAGTTTCATGGAATAAAATTGTGAAAGGAATTAAAATTTTGGTTTTGAAAGGTTTTGGTGTAGTTTATGTGAAGTTCATGGTAAAAAAATGGTGTGGCATATTAGTTATGCATAAACAATAGAAAGGTGAGAACATATTTATGTAAACAAGAACATAGATTTCCATAGTTATATAATAAACATACATAGTTTTGGTCTTAAACTCGTTTGTGACTTACAAACCCTCATTCCTAGTAGTGCTCCCCTCCTTTACTTAGGGCTTTACCCTACACAATCAAACACATTTTTAACTTATGTTGCCCTCTGACTCCCAAAAAAAACACTTTTACTTTTGACAACCAACCTATGAACATCATCCTTGGTAGCTTTATTATTTTCTACTTTTGGGGTTGAGAGATGTGTTTTGAAGTTCAAAGCCCATTAGTCTCACAAGCACATCCTTGACATGGCCTAGACTTCCATGGTTGCTATGGCTATGTGATAAGGATTCTTAGCTTTCAATTGTTCAACAAAAATTGAAGATGATTTCATCAAAACTAGTGTGGCCTATGCTGTTGGCCCAGGTGTTACCATGTTTTCATTTGATTTTTCCTTCCAAAACTTGGTTTTTTGGAATTTATTTGAATTTTCACTAGCAAAAATCACTTAAAAATCAATATTTCCCACATTCTGAATCTAAATTTTACCAAATAAATTCCATTAAATCTTGTTCATCAAGATCTTTCCAATAACACTGAAGGCACATTCCAATTCCTCTGAAATTTTCAGCTATGATTTAAATTTTTTATTAGTGAAGAAGTCATTCAATATTCAAAAACTTTTGCACCTCAAGTCTAAACACCATGAAACCAAGATGATGCACCACCCCTCCTCCTCAAGAGCTTTCCAAAGAGACCAAGAACATGATCTGAAGCATCCTGATTGGGTGGATCTCATTAGTACAAACAAAACAAGACAAATAAACTACCTTGCTTAATAGACAACGTGACTTACTAGATATGTTTTCGATGTGAAGGAGGATTCCTTCATTGGGTTTCTCCTAAACTTGTGCTCCCCAAGCTTAAAAAATATTTCTTCTTCAAATTTTAAGTTGTCAAACTTTACATGTAAATGAAGTGACATCCATTTGGATGACCTTGTTGTCATTGGTTATTGACTTTGGCAATCATAGCCCCAATGGAAAAGTATTTCTTGTCCACCCACCATCCATCATGGTGTGCTCTTCACTGTCCATTCACTGTTCACTCAAGTTCACATAAAACCCTCTGAGAGTTTTCTTAGTGTATGTGGAGGTACATTTACACCTACTATAAAATCCTGCTGGTCGTTTTGTGTTCTGAAATGCCTGTGTTGTCTTTAGATATTTTTCCTATGGTATCTAGTGGGTACCCGCTGGATACCTGTTAGGTATCACGAGAAAAAATCAAAAAAGAAGAAGAACCATATTGATTTTTATGCTTGATAACGCCCTCAAAGCAAGGGAGTTACCTGCTCTTTGGGCATTATTGTATGCTTTATTGTCGCAGACTGTGGCCACTGAAAGTGGGGTACCCACTGCCAATACAATAATGCAAACTCAATTCAATGTACATACAATAACCCCACATAATTAAAAAATGTGCAGACCTAGCACATACACTAGTTTACAAAAATCCCATTTCCCTTCTTCAATCAACCAAATGGGTCTTCTTCCACAACCAAACACAATAGATTTAACAATCAAAATATAAAAAACTGTGAACCCAAATAGAAAGACCTTGTACTGGTCACCTGTGACAGTTGTGTCGTGTATGCATTGGCCTCCTTACAATATGTATTGTTCTTGTGCAAAGGGCGCAAATACAGAATATGAAAAGGGTAAGACAACAATCCAAAAGCTTGGGATATTTGTTTTGGCTTAAGGTAATACATTTATCTAATATGTGATAATGTCAAACATATTTTAACAATAATATCTGAGGAACATATTGTGGTTCCAAGATAGAACACTAGTGAGCTTGGGCTTTTGCAAGGTAACAAATGCTTGGACCACTTGCCAACATCCTCAAACCATAAGCCAAAATGCGGACGAATATATCTATGGTTTGAGGATGATATATTGTTTTTCCCAAGCATTTTGGCCTAAGGTTATAATATTTAAAGGCCTTTGGCTTGGTTTTGGGGGGTGGGGTTTGGTATTTTGGTAATGCCCCATTCCCCAGTGGGTATCCTTGAGTCAGTGTATCAATTTAACCCTAGTAATCACCCCAATTTGGGCTGCAGGCATAGTTCTAACTGGCTATTTCGGTCTGCTCCTCTAGACCTAGCTCTTGGTTAGACCTAAACTAAGCTAGGTTTTAAAGCTAGGCTAATCTAAAGTAGACTTAGAATAAATTAGGCTAATTTAGGTTAGACATAGACTAAATTAGTTTAAACATGGCTAAACATAACTACTTTAAATAATTTGGCTAAAAATAATCACCTAGGCTAAACATAGTTAAATTAATATAAAAATTAAACTAAACATGGCTAAACAAACATAAATAAGGCTAAAAAAAATTACTTAGATTAAACATGGTTACACATAATTACTTTGGTTAAACATGGCTAAATATGGCCCTAAACAATTAAACATAATTATTTAAATTAAACATGGTTAAACACCTTTAAACACAATTACTTAGGCCAAACATGGTTGAAAATTATTAATGTATAACTAAATTTATATAATTTATATTTAAAATATTAATTTAGGCTAAACATGGTTAAACTAACGTAAATAAAATTAAACATAATTTTTATGTTAAACATAGTTAAACAATGATAAATTAAGCTATTGAATACTTAAATTATATTTGGCTAAATTTAAAAATTTAAAAATAAAGTTCACTATTGAAACAATATGTAACTAAATCTAGCTAAATTGTCATAAAGTTAAAAACTAAATTAGGTTAATTAAACTAAACTTAGCTAATAAAATGATTGGCTCTATGCGATTGTAAATTTTTTTTTGGTCGTTTTTTTAAGTTGCATGAGTCATAAGGTTGATTATTAGTTGTTAAAAAAAAATTTAGTTATTTTCTTAGTTGTGTTACACATTGTAGTTGCACAAGACAAGTTGTAAAATACATGTTTTGTCATTATGAACATTTTTGATCATTCAATAAATGCAATTTTATTGAAATTAATGTCATAAGTCATTAGGTCGACAACTAGTTGCTAAAAACATTTTTAGTCGTTTCTTTAATCATGTTGGACATTATATAATTACATAGGACAAGTCATAAAAAACATGTTTTGGCATTAT
>Ga0116231_10008565_pt1 | contig 17877 bp, 12 predicted proteins | sample S1TSphgellanicum_2_FD_89695 | JGI IMG/M metagenome (GOLD analysis project Ga0116231, IMG submission 89695) | Host-associated microbial communities from peat moss isolated from Minnesota, USA - S1T2_Fd - Sphagnum magellanicum MG | ecosystem: Host-associated > Plants > Peat moss > Unclassified...
GCACTAAAAACAAAAAAAATGAACAATAGTCATCATATATATATCTACAACTTAGTTTTTACAAGTCAATTTGTTTGTTTGCAATTTTCCTCGTCTTCAAGACTTTAGATTGTTTACTTTTAATACGTGTGATTTCCGTGTGACTTTTGTTCGGGTGATGCAAATCCCGGTGATGAAAATTTGAGTGAATGCTGACTATGAGATTTTCTTTTTATTTGACCTTCGAATACAAACAAAATCGGCAGTTGTTAAATGATGATCACCCGTGTCCGACGTCAATGAAAATCGGTTGAATGTCAATGAAAATGATTTAAAATGGGATCGGGTGGTGGTGGTGTTCGTCTTTCTTTCTTGGGGAACTTGACCACCGTTTCGATGAGGCCAATGACAAAACCGAAGCAAACCGATGGGTCAATTGCTTCACCCAAATGTGTACAAGGTGAGATCATTCAATTTCTTCACGTATTTATTTATTTATTTATTTATTTATTTATTTGACTTATGTTCCTCATAAAAATAAATACTACAAGTACTAAACTATTTGAATTTTTTTTTTTTTTTTGGTTGCCATTTTTTCCCCTTTTGAAAGAAGTATGAAATCTATTAGGATCGAAATCATCCCAGGAGCAAGCAAAATGACGGTTGATTTTTTATAAATTTCTTAAAATCCCTTCCCCCCCCCAATGCATATAGCCTATCCTTGACGAACAAGAGTTCAACTTGTTGAACCCACCCACCCGTGACCAATTTGTAGGCTCGATTGATTTTAGAAGGTGCAATTTTCCTTACATCTCATTCATTGGAAGTCCCTTGCCGGCGGAGAATAGGAAAATAGAAAACCCCGTAGAACCCTTTCCTTCTTCTTCTAAATTTTTCCAATTGTGAACCAAATAACCGAAACTTGGTCGTTGAACCCAACCCGACGTCTTCAGCTAGTTTGATAAATAAAGTTCGCTAATTACAACCGGAAGGAAGGAAAGGAATTGTGGCTTAAAATGATAAAACATTGCTAATTACAACCGGAAGGAAAGGAAACATGTGGCTTAAGATGATAAAATATTGCTAATTACAACCGGAATTGTGATTTAATCGGTCTTAAGACAACATATGATTATACATAGGGTTGAGTATATGATATGTGGTAAATGTAACCAAAGTTGCCAAATTAAACCATGGTTAGTTTTCTAATGAGGGTGATGTGGGAGATTTTGTTCCACAATCAAAGAATTTCCCACAAAAAGAAAAAAAGAAAATTTTTTTTCTAAAAATAAAAATAAAAATAGGAGGTGACAGTGACCTAAGGGCCTGAAAATACCTACCTACACACGTGTTTCATAGTGACGTCCCGAACAATCTGGGGGCCCATATGACGTGACACTCCAGGTGACAAACACAAGAGGAGGTGCCAAAAGACTTAGTGCCCGAGAAAATACATGCACGCTTTGTCTCATAGTGAGGTGCCGAATAATCTAGGGGCCAATGTGAGGTGACACATCAGGTCACAAACACAAGAGGGGGGTGCCAGAGACTTTGGGCCCGAAAGTCCCTACACACGTTTCATAAGGAGGTTGGGGGGCCATTTGAGGTGACAAAATGAGGTGTCAGAGACTTAGGTCCGAAAATCCCACACATAAATATATGTCTTTCAGGATGAGGTACCGAACACTTTCTGGAACTTGTGAAAAGACATTCGAGGTGACAAAATAGGAGTGGTCAGAGACTGAGATCTCAAAATCCCCTAAATAAGTTAGGTGTCTCGTAATGAGGTATCGAACAATTGAGGGGGGCCATATGAGGTGACAAAAGAAGTAGGAGGTGCCAGAGACTTGTAGGGGAGGTGGTGTATCATAATGAATGAGGTCCCGAAAATTTTAGGGGAGCCATGTGAGGTGACATACGAAGTGACAAAAAGGAGTTGCCAGAGACTCAGGGCCCAAAGATATGCACGTTACTCATAACGATGTCCCGAACGATTGGGGACGGGAAGGGGAGGACAAGTGAGGTGACATTCGAGGTGATTTTCCGATTCTCAGGACCTCGGTCAGGACTTGGGTAGTCCGTTTGCTGTCTCCTCCGTCCCGAGCGCTCTGCGGCTGCTGCTGCCGCGTTCGTTGCACGGGACGGAGCTTTGTTCGTGTGGGGCCGTCTCGTCGTCCTCGCATCGATCCTCGCGCGCTTGCTGCTGCTCTGCTGCTGCTGCAGTTGCTGCCCTGTTGCCGTTGTTGTTTGTTGTGGGTGGTTGCTGCTGCCACACAGTTGCGAGCGTTGACAGTGGTCACGCTTTTTGTTTTTTTCTCCGCGCGCACTCGTCACACGCGAGTAGTAGGTCCTAGTGTAGTTCCGACGACGACCGCGTTCAGAAAAATCCAGCTGCGCCGTTTGAACTCCGTTGCAGCAACATTCTCCAGACTTTCTTCTGGTACTACGGTAGTTGTTCTGACTCGCGTGCAGAGACACAGAGACACAGAGAGACGTGCATGATCTTGGAGCTGTTCTTGGCTTTTGTCGTCTGTTGTTGTGTGCAGGAAAATCAGCTGCTGCATGTTTTGGGATGCCCAAGGAATGATGATCTGAGAACCTGGCGGGGACGACGGGGATTGTGAGGAATGTGGAGCTGTTGCTGAGTGGAGGGGATATTATCACGTGAGAGCAAAGAGAACGGGAATGTTTTGGAGAGACGAAGCTGAATCCCAACAGCAGCAGCAGCAGGAGCTGGGAAGAGAGTGCGAAGCTTGGGGACTATGAGAAGCGAGGAGGTTTGGGAAGAGAAGGTAGAGAGTAGCTGGGATACGAGAACAACGGAAGACGTGCAGCAGCAGTGGGGCGCACGAGAATTGGGTAGTTTCTGAAAGGAAGAAGAATTCGGAAGACTTGGGCATTCGAAAGAAGGGGGCCATGGGTTGTTCCACTTCCAAAAGCGCGGCGACGCTGCTAGGGAGTAGCAGCGAGTTGCAGAGGGTGAAGAAGAAGTTGGGGAAGAGCCACTCTTTTGCTCCGCTGCGCAGCTCTCAGCTCATGTCAGACCACAGTATGATGCCCATGCACTACGACTACCATGTGGTGGCGCTCACCTCTAGCACTTACGGAATCATGAAGCTGGTGGAGGCGGAGAAATATGCAGTGAACGACGAGGAGCTCCTGGAGTCGAATGTCGTCTCAGCTGGCTGTGATCATCATCCTGCAGCTGCTGCCGCTGCTGCTCCTGGCATGTACTCGAAGATCATGAGGAAGTCGGAGTCCATGCCCGCTCGCAGTTCCAAACCTACGCCTCATCAGACCTGGACGGACATGGCAATGGGTATCTCAAGGTCGGTGCAGACTATTGCAGGCTCGGTGAAGACCATGACCGGCAAAGAATTGCAAGATCATGAGGAAGAGCAGGAGTCTGTGAAGACGCCTCTGAAGAACGAGATCAGTTCTTGTAGCGACAACTGGGAGCAAGAAGAGCTCGAGACCATCAACACTTGGGAACTGATGGCAGGTCTCGATGATCTCACTCCGCGACCTTCCCCATTGCCTGCTGCTGATCCACCTCCACTCCCGCTTTCTGAAGCAGCTGCAGCTTCTCACGATGATGATTCTTCGCTGCAGAAGGATTTGGAGATGATCATCAAACCCGTACTAGCTCATGTGCAGAGAAAGAAGGGCAGTAAAACACAGCTTTCTCGATCTCGCTCTCTCTCATCAATCGAAGACCTGAAAGCAGCGGCATCCACAGTTGTAGAATTGGAGATGCAGATGGGTGAGAGAATGGTACTGTTGGGAAAAGCTCCTGCTCATGGGCCTGCTCATTCCGTCACAGACTCGAGCTCACAAACATTGTTCTCCAAATTCTCCTCTGCTGCAGCAACGGAAGAAGAAGAAGAAGTTCTTGGCTACAACAGCAACGGCACAAGTCTACTACTGTTTGATCCAGATATCTTGGCGTCATTTGCTGCAAGCTCTGCGGATGGGAGAACCGAGACTGCATCAGAATCAGACGAGTGGTGTCGTGACGCCATGGCTTCTACCTCTGCAAGCTTAGCAGATGAGGATGTTACATCTCAGTGGATCACAGCAACAACAACTACTAAGGATCACCGTGCAGCAGCACAAGAAGAAGAAGAAGAGAACCAAGTCTCTAGATCATCATCATCCTCATCACCGGATCAGAGTGCCACTGCATGGTCCAAGCTTTCCTTTGCCAAGATTGCACCTGCTGATCTCGTGGGTCATGATGCAACAACAACAGCAACAACAGCACTAGTAGAAGAAGATTCACAAATGATGAGCAGACCGTTGATGAAGCTTAGAGTGGTTTCTAGTCGATTGGAAGCTTTCGAGCAGAAGTGTCCACCAGGTGGAGATGAGCGAGTCGTCCTCTACACAACCAGTTTGCGAGGAATCAGAAAAACCTATGAGGATTGCAACAGCTTGAGGATGATTTTCCAAAGCTACCATGTGTGGATTGATGAGAGAGATGTCTCAATGCATGCAAATTTTCTACAAGAACTCAAGATGCTGTTGCTTTCCTCATCCAGAGCTGGAGGAGCTGCTGTAGGTCCAGTGCAAGTCCCGAGAGTCTTTATCATGGGTCATTACATTGGAGGATTGGAGCAAGTGCTTCCTCTTCATGAGGAAGGCAAATTGGGTGAGCTTCTCATCAACTTGGCTCCACAACCACACCCAACTGCTTGTTGTGATGGTTGTGGTGGAATCCGATTCGTTCCTTGTCCTGATTGTAGTGGCAGCTGCAAGAAGATTAATACGCAACACAACCAAATCACTCGCTGTCCTGATTGCAATGAGAATGGTCTAATCCGGTGTCCAATATGCTTCTGATTTGTAGACAATTCTCATACTCCTAAAGGATTTCATCTGGGTCATCTGAGTGCATCTGGATTTCATCTGGGCTGTCTGAGCATAACCTGATCATCTTCTCCTGAGCTCATTGAGTAGGAGTTGCTGCAAAGGGAGTGTAGACATGATGATACCTGATATAATGAGAGATTGTGGTGAGAGAGATGATGAATGATTTTACAGCAGTCTAGCTTTGGATCATTTGGAGTACATATTCTCTTTCTCTTCTGCAGGGGGGTATGGAAATCTGATACATATCAAAGGCGTGAAGAGTATAAGAGTATCAGTTTTGTTAGATAGCAGGGATCTTCAACTGCAGGAACAAAAATTCTTTTCGTGAGCTTTTGTCATAAATGGGGTTACAAATGCAGACATACATACATGTTGTTCATCAAGTTGATGAAGTTTGTTACTATGTACTTAAACTCCCATGTATACTATTGTTTAAATCAAAACCTGGACCATCCACTGACTTGTCTTGCCGATGGTGAACTCGTAATTTTGGTTTTTCTGACAGTTTCTGATGATCTTTGAGAGCCTTTGTAATGAACAACTGAGTTCCTAGTGCCAGCAGGTAGCATTGTTATTATGTTCTATTGTTTGGAAAAATGTACACGCCAAAATTTCTGATTGCAAAACTTGGTAGTTTCTCAAAATGGTCATTTCAATGGCAGAACATGTGCTCTTCTTCCCATTGAGTTTTTGCAAACAAAATCTGATTGCTTATGTGATTGGTTTATCAGGGTTTTTTTGGCAAACAGATCTTGAAGAGCGCTTTGTAATCCATACATGAATTTTTGGTTGATTCTCTGTGTGTATCATCATGTCAGATGTGCTGCAGGCCTGTATTGTGGTTGCTACATTTTGCTATAAGTAAACTCAGTTGAGGATAATGAAAGTTTTATTCTTGATTAATGAACTCAGAACTCTTCTTACTGAAGCAAAATAGTCCTTGATTGCGGGCATGAAGTCTGGGTGTTCCCATTTTTCTTTCATTCCCATGAATTCAAAACTAGATTTCAATAGGAGGAGGGTTATAATTTGCTTCAATTGCCTCTCATTTGGCTTGCATGTGCCATGCAGTTTCTGATCCTCTCTTTTCTAGAGTAAGAGAAGAGGCAAGGATTTAGGGTTACTAAACCCTGCTTGTCAGTTTTTTCCTCAGAAATGCTTGTGGGCACCTTGGCCCTCACTCACTCTGTGTGGAGGCAAGGCCCCACGCACCCTGAAGAATGGCAAATTTCCAATCTCTTGCTATGGTTGAGTTAGATGTGTCAATAACCCCCAGTTCTGAAGCCTCTTAAAGCAAAATTTCACAATGGACAAATCTGCAAGTGGTTTGTGAAGACAATTGTGTATCTTGTATAAATTCACAGCTCCAAACCAAACCAGTGCTGTGGGGTTCTTCCTTCTGAAGAGAACCTCCAGTACTGGTTTTGATTCTTTAAAAAAAATTGGAGCGTCTTCACATCCACATGCAGGTTTGAGCCTAGTTCTTCCAATCTTAAAACCCTGGAGTTCTGGTTCTGACACATTTTTTCAAATTCAAAAACCTCTTGGCTCGATTCAAAACCAGGTCCAGTTCCATGTAAACATTACACTGATTTTAGAGGTCTTCTGAGGGTGGTTTTCTAGAATTTCTTTTACTCTTTAAATACCAGTGAAATCCAGGTGTTCGAAAATTCAAAATATCAAAGGTACCGAATGGGTCTTGGGGTTCACCCATTGATTTCAGGGGGTATCATGCCGGGTTCTTTAACAAATACCTGGCCCATGTTAGGATGCAGGTTTTTGGCTAATACTGAGCCTTGTCTGGTTCTTCAAACTATTACTGGTTCTTGAGTTGCAAGGTACCAAAAGGCATAACTGCTCGTGGAAAAGAATTAGTGTTACATGTATGCATTGCACAAAAAAAGATGAAACAAGAAACAAACTAGTGAAATCAATTGGATCCTCACTCAATCATTTGTTGCATTGCTCAAGAAATGCTACAAGTTACAAGCTTCCCCTAGAGATACAACAAAAGAAGTTCACTCCATTGCATAACTTTAAAAGTTATGCTAAACTCCAGTAAAGCGCTTTACTGAACTAGTTCATCAACTACAGTAGTGCAAAGAAAAAGAAAAAAGGCGATAAAAGCAGAATGTTTGTTTCTGTCAGATACTGTTTCAGCATGCCTTGATTTGCACAAGCTGGGTATTCCCAACAATTCTCTCATCAGCATACATCTCTCATACAAAAAGCTTCATATCCCCAACAGGCACCACTAATCATCTATTGCATGCCCAGCTCCAAATGCTCAATTCTCAATACCAAAATCCCTCAACCATATACGCCCATCTCTAAACAAAACCCACCCAGCTACATATGCCTAGCTCTCATAAAATACCTGCCCAGCTACATATTTGCAGCTTTTGCCAAACATTATGCCCAGTTGCGCATGCCTAACCCTAATCAAAGAACTGCCCAGCTCCATATGTGCAGTCTCATAAAAAAGAATTGCCCAACTGCATATGCCCAGCAACTGCAGGAACCCTGCCTCAATGGAAATCAACCCTTGTACTTCGGAACTCAACACTCAAATACTTAGCACCCCAACTCCATCGTGATTATAACAACTAACAACCTCAGCATGCATTCCAAACACCATCCTTCCAATCCACAACCAACACTCCCTGCCCCCCCCACAAACACTAACTTGAAATTTCTCCAACCTCACAAAGTGGCCTCACACGACATTTGAACCCTGACACCTGCACATTGCATCAGTTTCAAGCACCTCAAATAGATATAGCAGATTGTACTAAAAATGTGCAGGACAAATTTCAACAACTTTGCATATGCCATATCTGATCATATCACCAGTCATCACACCATCAGGCCCCAACTCAAGAAGTTGTAGACAAGGGTTCCACAAGCATCATCCACGAAAACACCTCACTAGCTCATTCTGAATTGAACGTCTGAATCATGCACCCGAAACTTGTGAACACATGCATGTAAATATCCCACAATATAGCCCCTATGAAGGCAGATCTGATTCCTTCACAGATTTCTCATCACATAGCCACACAAAGTGTATTAGAGACATCCGGAAATTCTTTGTGCTCCATTTCATCCTTAATCTTTGCATCAAGCTCCTTTTGTCAACATTGATTCTTCCTCACATGCAGTTGGAACATTAGAGGGTTTTGAGCACCAATGTGTAGGTTAGAGAGTCAATTCTTCACAAATATCACCATGTCCAAATGGTCAGTTTGAAGATGACTACTCTGAAAAGTGCAGTGAGTGCCTCACAATGGAAAAAATCCACTTTGTTTTGATTTGGAGCTAGAATGCCAAGAGCTTGTCTTGCTAAGTATGCAATGGTAGGGAGTTTGTGTTGTTCTACACACCAATAGTTCAAAGCATGTTTGTGACTATCTACCTCAATAGGACAACACTAGAAACCATCTAAGTCTCTTCACACAATTTGTTTCAAACTATCAACATTTTGTGTCTAGGGTTTGAAATAGGTATTCAAAGTCCACATGCCCACCTTGCATTTTGAGGGCTCATCAACCAATTTGATATCAACAACTTGTAAGACTCCACTACTATAGAAAGAGTTATAGAGGCAACTGAAATGGATGTTGCCTCACATCCCACATAATTGTTCTCTAGGTGTAAGCTCTTCTACCTAGGATCCAGAATCAATGTCAAAATGTTATGACCTTTCTTCCAATCAAATGCATCCAAGAAAAAATGAAAGTTTTAAAAACTTTTGAAATTTGTTGTTTCATGCACATTATGAGTTCCTTCAAATCTCCATCAAAACATTTTGCTCAAGATCAACCAAATTGTTAGGGATAATCTAATGTGGCAACATTTCATGGAGTTCTTGACATGTCAAAATAAGGAAACGCAAAGCCAATGCCATGCATCTCCAAGGAACCAAAGCCTCCAAGGAGCCAATGCCCACAACTTTGATTCACCATAGACCAATTCACAATTTCTTCAACCAAGTAATGCATTTTTGATATCATTTTGAGTTAATTTTATGGATACATACTTGACCCACAAGCAACTTTGTCATCACTTGATGTAACATAGTAACACACTTTCAACAATGGATGCCCAAAACACAACCCATCAAACAATTCATTCATGCCCAAATTGTTACAATGACACACATTTTGCACCTTCCACTCCTCATTTTTCACATAAGCTTGGTAAATTCAAGATGAAGTTACCCTATTAAGAATCATTTTTAGGACATGCAAAAAGTTTTAAAATGTCATTTTTAGGATTTTTTGGAAGAACTCTTGGTTGTAAATATTGATCCATGAATTGTTTTAGTGGATTAAATAGGTAAATATGGCCCTCATACATTATATGAGTCTGAAATATCAAGAATGCAATTGTTTTTACTAGTCCTTTCATGTCCTTAAGGTAATGTTTTTTTGTTATGTGACATTCTTGAACTTTTATATTTTAGGACAAAAATGGACATCATTTTCTAGTCAAACATTTGATTTTCTTCTAACATTCATTTCATTTGAATGTAATCTTCAAGAAACATGTGAAGTTTGGTACAAAAAGGCAAAATTTTGAATCTGTATAATATTTGAAAATTATATATGTCCATACTTTTGCATGTGTGATAGTCCTTTTGGGGTAACCCAATGCAAAGTTTATTTTGAGTGAGGGAAAACTTATGTTTGCAAGCTATAACTACTCCACTTGTATTGGTCGCTTCAAATAGCTCAATGGTGATGTGTTTGGGTTGCCATGTGCTTGATAAAAAATTGACCACAATTGCAAAAACATTGTGTGTGCCTTTGAACATCCACAAGTCAAAGGTGCAAGTGGTGAATACTCATGTTAATGCAAGTTGTGCATGGTTTGTTAAGTTTTTCTAGACCAATGCTACAAAAATTTCATCCACAAACATTTTACAAGATGAACAACATCACCTTTGGACACAACTTGCAAACAATTTTTGTAACCAAATGGACTCAATGGTCCTTAAAGCCTAAAGGGGAAAATCCTTGATCATACCCAACATGACATCTCCCAAAAAATATTTATGTGTTTCAAGGTTGCTTTTGAACGGATGTGTAGAAGAAAAAAACCTAAGATGATGGTTGTGTTACATCATGTGGCCTTTAAGTAATGGTCAACAACTATTCAAATAAGCCTTTGACATGATTAACATGACTAGTTGCCTTTTTTGCATATTTTGTAAGCAAGGCCTTGTGCTTAACTTTGACATATTTTTTCATGGGTGTTATTTCATTTGCATTGTGATAAGTAATGAACCTTTTATGGTAACTTTGTAACACCTTGTGTGCATGGCCAAGATTTCAGGGCCAATCATGCCATTATGGAAAATTATACATATTGTGATTTGGTTTTGCTTAAGATTTATAGAATGATTATTGTTCACTAGGAAGAAGGCACATGTGTCTGAATTTCAATTGTAAAGGTTTTAAATTACACCTTAGTTCTTTAACTTCCCCATGTATAGTTTTAAAAACCATCACCACCATTTGTCTTAATGGGTTGTTTTATGCTTTCATGTCTATTTTGTAAGAATTCAATATTGTTATTAGAAACATATTTCACAAAGTATGTTCTAGGAATAACATCATCAAAACTCACTATATGCATGTTGCTGATTTGGGAGTTGAGGAATCACATATGAATCCCATCACCTTCAAGCTTAATGACTATCCAAGGGATGATCAATTTTCTAGGGTTCATAACTATCTTCTAAGAGATGATGAGTGATGAACATTGCTCATTGTGCATAAAAGTAGAAGAAGAGGTATATGTGAATTAATTGATGAGTGGCAACACTAGATAGCAATCTTCAAAACAAATAAAAATTTAAAAGAGTTCAATTGGACCAATAGAATTAATATTACCACATGTAGCTTAATATTTCTTTCACAATTCAAAGGGTGACATGTTAGAGGTGACAAGTGGCATCTAACAATGTAGAAAACAAAAAGAACAGAGACAAATTACAACATACCCCAAATGAACAAAAGTAAAATGCCATTTGGAAAATAGAAAAACTTGAAGGGCAAGAAGTGATAATGAATGATTTTGTAGTCCAAAAAGAACTAAACCTATGAAATGTTATTAGGCAATTGAAAATCACAAGCAAGTGATTTTTGTTTTCATAGAGCTTGGTGAATGAGTGATGACAACACATAAGAGCTTTAGTCAAAGCATTAAAGTTATGTATTAAGTAGCCAATTTTCAAGATAGTTCCAATGAGAATAAAATGTCTTGCAAAGGGACATAATAGGTAAAATTTATTATGTGGAACCAATATTGATGAAACATCATTCACAAGTGCAACGAAAGTATGGGTTATGAATTGTAACTCATTTTTGGTCAACCATTGGTGTTGCCATGCTACTTGAATCCCCTTAAAAACTAATTATATATTAGGTACTTGACGAAAATAACTAGATTATTTAATATAGTTGAGGCATGCATGCACCAAGATTATGTTCGGTAGCCCAACTGCTTTTGTTAGTTATTGTACATAACATGTTTTCAAGACAATTCCAACATGCACAAATCACTTTGCAAATGGACTTAAAGGGAAAAAAAATCCAAGAGCCAATCATGTGCAACTATCATCCACACATGCAATGAAGGTGGGGATTATGGGTGGTAACTTGCAGTTGGCCATTCACTATTGTGCTGTGATGCTACCTAGATCCCTTTGAAAATTGATTATCATATAATCAAAAGTCTTGGACAAACATATATAACTAGGTGATTTTTCCTCTTCTTCAACTAGGGTTTGTGAACTTGAATAAGGATAATTCATTTAGAAGCAAGTGGTGATGAAACAAACTAGGTAACTACATGCACAAAAAACAAACATTACAAAGAAGCACCCACAAATTGAAATGAAAGGGTTTTAGAATGATATAAAATGGCTTGAAGAATGAATTTTGATTCTAAGATTATGGTTATCAAAAGCTTACATAATGGCTTACATGTGGACTACTTAGAGTGTTACATAAGGGTTATTTAGGGGCCTACTTAAATTAGGGGATATTTAAAGACTATTTAATAGGTTACTTAAAAGTCTACATAGGGATTATGATTAAACCCAAGGTAATCCCTTATGTAGGCTTTATGTCATCCCTTTTTGCATAATGAGTCAATTTGTCCTAGGTAACCCCTTAAATAACCTAAGAAATCCCTAACTAGACCCACAAATAGTTATATGTAACCTCCTAGGGTATCCCAATAGGTATCCCCTTAAATAGGCCCTAAGTATTCCCTTAAGTAACCCTTAGGTATCCCATAACCTAGGTAGGCCCTTATGTGTTTCCCTAGATAGTTCCCTAGGTAGCTTTCTAAGTAGGCTTTATGTAGTCCCCCTATGTAGGCTTTTGATAACCTTTAAGTACTCCCTAGGTAGGCTTTATGTAGCCCCTTCAATAGCCCTTACCTATCGCATAACTTAGGTAAGTCTTTCAATGTTTTTTTAGATTCTTTAAGTAGGTCTTAGGTAACCTTTTAAGTAGTCCTTAAGTATCCCGTAACCAAGGTAAGCTTTTAGGTGTGTCCCTAAATAGTTTTAAAATAGCTTCTTAAATAATTTTTAACTTAAAAAATCCTCAGGTAATCTTTTAGGTAGGCTTTGCGTGATCCTTTAAATCTTTCTTAAATATCCCATAACATAAGTAAGCCCTTAGGTAGACACATAGATGCATGTAAAAAATAAAAAATGGGAGGAAACTCAAGTTGTCGCAACCTTAGCCTTGGGTTCATGACTAAGGCAAATGGCTTGCAAGGGTGTGAGCCAAGTCTAAGCCTGGGAGTCGCATTCTCATGCCTTCGGGAGTGCAAAAGAGTGTGAGGGAAAAAACCTTCACACTTTTAAGTGAACTCCCACGTTGGGAATTGGAGTCTCGGTGGATTCTCGAATGTTTAAAGAGTGATTGCAAGGGTCAAAACCTAATGGCTCGAAGAGTTCTTCATACCATTGGAAAGTTATTGAAACTTAGATGTCTAAAATGGGCTTGCATCACCCATTTGAACATTTGAAACACAAGTTATGGCCAAAAGAAAGGCCGATAGTCAAATTGGCAATTTGACTCCCGACCATTAAATGTCAGGAATCACCCCAATTTCCTTGTGTGCAGGTGGCGTGCGACATAGCGTTGAAAAGTTCTTGATGAGGGCTATAATTTTGTTCCAGGCCTCATCTCAATCGGAGGTCTGCACACAAAGTTATGGGGCCCCAAAGTCGCGAGAGTCTCAACTTTGGCAATTTCGGGACTCCCACTTTGGAGTCCCGGGACAAAAAGCCATTTGGATGTGAACCTCGTGGAGAGGCACAAAGTATACTATAAGGGGGAAGATGGTGGCTTCCCCCAAGTCTAGGCCGTGGTGAATCTTGTGAGTCCGAGTTTGCCCGTGGCTTGTCCTGGCACCAAAAATGCTCAAATTATGCATTAACCACCTTGTGTTGGTTTTGTGCAGGTCCATGTGAGTAGTTGATGTTTGTCATTCTTTCTAGTTCCATCCCGGGGCTCCAGCATGCCCCTCTACCCCTCAAAGTGTTGCGAGCCAGGGAGTGTGCCCTGACTCCTTGCTTTTTTCGATGTTTTTAGTTTGGATTCACATTTAAATCTGTTAAGGAACTTGGGGGTGCATCACAAGTAATTTTGGGTTGAAGAAATTTGACATTCTCTATTGTATTCCAGTGCCACATTCTCATCATGCATTTTGACTCTCACCTTTAGTTTTCACCTTTAATTTTAGTGAAACCCATGGTTTTTTTTTTGGGTTTTATTCTCTTTGCAAATAACTTTAATGTCTTGCATAGAAACAAGATACAATAATGACACACCTTTTATCTAATTCCGTTGTTGTCATCAAAGCTTTGGGCTTCCATTTGTGATTTTGCATTTGAAGGTCAAAATGTGGACAATAGGACACAATCCTAGAACCTTTGCCTTTTTCATTGCTTTCAAAGAAACTAAAATGATGGCATTGAAACTTCAAGTTGGGAGTTAGGAAGAACCCTAAATTATAATAGGACACTAATGGATATATGTGAGGATATAAAGTCAAATTTTTTATGTAATAACCTTGGTTAGTTTCAGTGTTGGGTTAAGCACATATATGAACATTTTATTTTTCTCATGTCAGAGATACTAGATGGGAGTAAGTACCATTACATTCAACATATCTCAAGTATGAGGCAAGGCCATTTATTTTAAAAACACACTTTGATTGTTATGAAACCACATACCCAATTTAACATGTGATGAGGGTTTGGTATAGTGTTGGTAGGTTCTTGGATTTCAATGGGTTTAGGCCCAAGTTATAAGTTAGGTTTTAAGGTCTTTGGATCAAAGGCTCCAAGTTTTCATGGAACCACCAATGGAAATTAATTAAGGAATTGGCTTATTTTCAAATTTGAATTAGAACTTGAATTTGGAGTGTTACCCTATTTTTAAAAGGTTCAACATCTTTAGGTACATAAGTATAATTTATTAAAAATTATATAAACTTGGCATTACATTTTAAACAAGTTATTACATTTGATTGGTTGTATATAATTAATATTACATTATTATTATTATTATTATTATTTCAATCATTTTCACATGCCTTCAAAAAATCTTGAAATTTTTATAAGATAAATGTGGCATTTTAAAAGTATGGTCAAATTTATTGATTAATTACATTAATCAATAAATTTGGTTATTTATCATTTAATTCCATTAATGAATAAATTTGGTTATTTATCAATTGTCAAAATTACCATATTTGTAAATAAACAATGGTAGATAGTACCAATTTATTTTTTTTGGGGGCGAATTTTTGAACTGTTGGGGTAGGGAAAACCAAGTGCAAATTGCACAAGTGCTTTTAATTTTTTTTAAAAAAACCTGCAAAAGTCCCTATAATTGGAGGAAAGAAAAGTCAAAAGTTGCCATATTTAGACAATAAGTTGCTATTGGTCGCCAGAACTAAGAAGGAATCTTTAAAAATATCTATCTGACCTGTAGCCAAATTTGGCTCATTCCTCTTTTAGGTGTTTCGCCAGTTCCCCCTCAATCTAGGGTTTTAACCTCCAAAGATCATGCAGAGGGACTTCGACTCTGATCCCACAAAATACTCAATCATGTGTTGCTAGTTCTGAATGGATTTGGGGTTTAGGATCTGATTTAGACTCTACTCTCTTCTTCAACTCCACTTGGATTTTGCTTTTGCTAAAGAGGGACGTACCCATTCACTAGTACTGCCTATTCCAACTCTGCAGCTTGTGTGGAGTGACCCACAACACTTGCTTTAAGGGGATGGGCGGGGCAGGGTAAGCCTGTGCAAACTTTTTCAAGTAAAGCCAAGCCCTGGGATATGAAGATAAAACAATTGAGTAAAATGTGCTGCAACAAAGTTGATTTAGGTTTATGAAGATCTGTACTGACATTTCTCAGTTGGATTGCCCGGCCTAAGGCATACTTGCATCATCAGAATGTGTTTCAAAGAGATTGTACAAAGTTGGTAGAATTTTTCTAGTGTAGGGTAACTCCCTCGAACAAGGGCAATACCCGAATCATGCCTCAACTATCACCTCATGCCAATCCTCCTTCCTGTAATGACCCTCATCCGATGGCGTTACCCCCACATAAGATGCTGCAGAACAATTCTTTTTTCTTGCTATGGACAAGATCTGCAGAAATGGAAGAACCTGATCCAAGAATGGAAGAACCAGAGAGGCCCCATTTTCATGATGTTTTTCAAGGTTGCTGGGACCATGGATAGTCCCAGTAAAAGGCCTGAAGAATTAAAGGAAATTGTCCACAGGGATTGTCCCAGCGGAGCCTGCCATTTTGGCAAGTGTTGGACAATTGTTCCCAATAAGCTGCACCTGCTGCTGCTGCTGCTGCTGCTGAGAGTAAGCAACAACCCAAAGATATATATGCTTCACCTTCTGATTCTCCCCAAACACACACCTCAGAAGAGAAATGCAACATTTGCTGCACCATGATCCTCTCAGCTAGCTAGTGGAAGAAGGTTGAATATATACACCCAAAACAATTCTTTTACAGTTTTCACATTGTAACAACACAATGCACATTCAGATGCTTTACAGTAGTAACATAGCAGACTTGCTAGAGAAATATTATTACAGTCCAGTACATGCTGTGTACAAATAGTCCATAGATCCTAATCCATCAAGTACATTTTGGTGGACATATTCAAAGATTATTTGCTCATGCAATTAATCAGGACTCAATCAAAAAGCTTTGCAAGCAACAGGTCAAATTTGGTGATCTCAAGCACCCATTGAGCTGTCTTGGAGATTTGTAGAGTTCTTATGAAGTACCAGGGATCATAGAGGACAGTGTAACATCCTCAAATTATCAACCCTCTTATTTCAAGGATTTCACTGGTTAGATCTTAGTAGTGCAATATTCAGCCTGGACAAAAGAGTAGTGGAAGAAGCTTGCAAATGAAATTGCACTTCTACAATTCAGACTGCTAGCCTAACAGATTTGAGAAGGGAACTGCTGTGTGCCAGGTTCCAATCTGCCTAGTATGATCTCATGTAGCAGGTATGGTAGGTAGTTTGATTAAATCTGCTGCATCTTTGGAATCTGAGGAGGACTAAGATAAGCTTCTCTGTTTGCGTCCCACCCTGCAATCATCAATCATTCAACGAACATTGATCCGGTACATTAGCTTTACCATGGAGCTGGTCATGATCAGTTGCAAGATGATGAATCTTAAAGACGATTTTAGAGATATTCCCTAGCTAGCCGGCCTGATCAGGAAGGAATTCCTAAAGCAATTTCAGGATTTCAAGGGAACTAGCTTGGGGATTGAATAATACCAAGGTAGGGAGTGACGCCATGGTTCTGGAGCTCTCTGGTCTGCTGGGCTAGTGAGCAGGGGAGGCAGAAGCAGTCGGTGCAGCAGTCATTGCATGGTTCCTCTGGTAGCCCATACTTCCGCCGCAGTTTTCCTCGGTACCCACAGGTGTACAAGGCACCACAGGACGTGTGCTGATGGATCAAGTAAAATATAGCACCTCCAGTCAGACAAGCTGCAGCAATTGATCACAACCCCAACGCAAGCACACCATGCAACACCACCAATATTGTTATCAAAAACTGAGGAGAGTGTGGGAGAAAGAGACAAGATCTCCAGTAGTATCAGAGGAATTCAAATGAAGAAGCCATGTACAAAAGCTCCGGACAAACTGCTACTCACTCATGTGATCATTCACAAGCAGCTATGGAACTAAGGGGTGAGGGGTGTGTGTGTGTGTGTGTGTGTACCTGTGCTGCCTTGATCAAGAATTTCAACAATGCGCCCAAACGATACACATGGACACCAAAACGCGCAACAGACTGTCACACACGAACAACAAACAACGTGATGCCCGGGTCACTTCCTTGAGCAGTAATTTCATGTGAAATTTCTTTTGGCTTCAAAGTGTAACAGATAGTGGCCAGCTTGAACCAAAAAATTACTCACGTTCAAAGACTTGGTTCTTGTTTGGGGTTCTAGGCACTTTAGCACAATGTATAATCCGAGCAGCTTTTATGCCATGATCTTGCACAGTCCTTATTTGTTATGTCCGCATTCAACAACATCTGTAAGATATATCTTTCATAAGAATAGAGAAATCTCCGTTCTCACGATGAAGAAGAAACAGCAAGGCTAACACTTCCTCAGGAAGCCACAGAAAGAACCAAACAAGGAGAGACAAAAAACCAAAACAAAAAACAAAAAAAACACACACTAGCGGTATGAACAAAAGTGCCAGTCTTACACCTGTTCAGGGACCATCAACAGTAGCATGTATGATAGTGACTTAACTATCACAACTTCCCCACTGACTTCATCAGCTCCCTACAGTGGGTAAAGGTCGGAGACAAGCACCATCCTGTGAACTGAGTTTCTGCTGCAATTCCGGAAGCAACGGGAAGACTCAGCCATACTACTGGCTAGCAACAGACCCCACAACAAAGACTAGACAAAGAAACAAAGAAAGAC
>Ga0116231_10008566_pt1 | contig 17874 bp, 14 predicted proteins | sample S1TSphgellanicum_2_FD_89695 | JGI IMG/M metagenome (GOLD analysis project Ga0116231, IMG submission 89695) | Host-associated microbial communities from peat moss isolated from Minnesota, USA - S1T2_Fd - Sphagnum magellanicum MG | ecosystem: Host-associated > Plants > Peat moss > Unclassified...
AGACCTGCGAGCCGCTGGAGAATCCCCTGGCGGTGGCGATCCGCCGTACGCGCTCGATCAAATCCGTGCGGCCGATGCTGCTGATCCGGCGCGACGGCAACGAGATCTACGTGGAGAGCACGGCGGCGCCGATTCGCGACGGCAGCGGCGCCGTTTCCGGCGGCGTGCTGGTGTTCCACGACGTCAGCGAAGCGCGCGAGCTGAATCGCCGCCTGAGCTATCACGCGAGCCACGACGTATTGACGGGGCTCGTCAATCGGCGCGAATTCGAGAACCGCATGGAGCGCGCGCTGAAGAGCGCCAAGGCCCGGGAAACCTCGTATGCCCTATGCTGCCTGGACCTCGACCAGTTCAAGATCGTCAACGACACCTGTGGCCACAGCGCCGGCGACGCGCTGCTCGGCCAGGTCGGCGCCTTGCTCAAGTCGAAGGTGCGCTGGCGGGACACGCTCGCGCGTCTGGGCGGCGACGAGTTCGGGGTGCTGCTCGAGAGCTGCTCGCTCGACGAGGCGCTGCGCACGGCCGAGACGCTGCGCGAAGCGGTGGGCAGCTTCAAGTTCACCTGGGAGGAGCGAACCTTCCGGCTGGGCGCGAGCATCGGTGTCGTGCCGGTTTCCGTCGACAACGACGACGTCGCCGCGGTGCTGAGCGCCGCGGACAGCGCCTGTCAGGCCGCGAAGCAGGCGGGCCGAAACCGTGTCCACAGCTTCGAGGAAAATGACATCGACCTGATGCGTCGGCGCCGCGAAATGCAATGGGCGGCGCGCATCAACACGGCGCTCGAAGAGAACCGTTTCGAACTGTTCCGCCAATCGATTCTGCCGCTCAAGGCACAGGAGACCGGCGCGCATTACGAACTGCTGCTGCGCATGCGCGACGAGACCGGCAAGATCGTCACTCCCGACAACTTCATGACCGCCGCCGAACACTACGGCATTACGCCGAACATCGACCGCTGGGTCATCGAGAACGCTTTTCGCTGGCTCGTGTCCGACGCCGATGAGCGGGAAAAGCTTGCGCTATGTTCGATCAACCTGTCCGGCTTGAGTCTCGGCGACGACAAGTTTCTGCCCTATGTAATCGACCAGCTGAGCCGCAGCGGCCTCGATGCCACCAAGATCTGCTTCGAGATCACCGAGACCGCCGCGATCGCGAGTTTCTCGCAGGCGAACCGCTTCATCGGCGCACTCAAGGATCAGGGCTGCAAGTTTGCCCTCGATGACTTCGGCTCGGGACTATCCTCGTTCGGATATCTCAAGCACTTTCCCGTGGACTTCCTCAAGATCGACGGCACTTTCGTCAAGGAAATCCTGCACGACCCGATCGACCGCGAAATGGTGCGCTCGATCAACGAGATCGGCCATTTGACCGGCAAGCAGACCATCGCCGAGTTTGCCGAGAACTCGGAGATCATCAACATGCTGCGCACCTTGGGCGTCGATTATGCGCAAGGCTATGGCGTATCCCAACCGCAGCGCGTGCTCAAATCGGTCGCGAGCCTATAGCGCGGCGCGGTACGGCGCATCGGCCGACCGCCGCATCGCGATTCCCCGACTCGTCAGGTTCCCCACTCGAAGCGCATCGATAGATCAATCGCACGCACGTGTTTGGTGATGGCCCCAACCGAGATCAGATCGACACCGGTTGCGGCGATCGCGCGGATGCTTTGCTCGGTGACTCCGCCGGAAGCCTCGAGTTGCAGCGGTCGGGCCGCCGCGCGGTTGACCGCCACGGCCTCGCGCAGCCCGGCAAGCGAGAAATTGTCGACGAGTGCGATGTCGGCTGCGGCGGCGATCGCCTCGCGCAACTCGGTCAGGTTCTCGACTTCAACCTCGACGCGGGCTGCGGGGTGCAACTGCCTGGCGCGCGCCACCGCCGCCGCGACCCCGCCCGCGGCCATGATGTGATTTTCCTTGATCAGGATGCCGTCGTAGAGTCCGAGGCGATGATTATGGCCGCCGCCGACGCGTACCGCATACTTCTGTGCGGTGCGCAGACCGGGAATCGTCTTGCGTGTGTCGAGTACGCGGCAGCCCATATCGGCGACCAGTGCGGCATAGCGATGCGCAGCCGTCGCGGTGGCCGATAGCACCTGGAGAAAATTGAGTGCCGTGCGTTCGGCCGTGAGCAGCGCGCGGGCGGGACCCGCGACGCGCAGCAGCAATTGATCGGCGACCACGGCGTCGCCCTCGCCGACGCACCAATCGATTGCGACGCGCGGATCGACCTGGTGAAAGCTCGCATCCACATAGGGGCGCCCGCAAACGATGGCCGCCTCGCGCGTGATCACGCTCGCCCGCCCGAGCCGGTCGGCCGGAATCAGACCCGCGGTCAAATCGCCGCTGCCGATATCCTCCGCGAGTGCCCGCTCGACCTGGGATTGCAGATCGAGCGGGGCGGGCACGACGTTCAGGGCCGTCCCCGGAGCCGCCGCTGCAACCGACTGTCGGACGGCGTCGTCTCGGTTGCAGGGCTTCCAGGGCGGGTGCAAGCGCACATTGCGATATAATGACAAGCTTGAATCCACATTTTCAATGCAAGGTCCCGTGCGCCCGAATTCGCCCTGTATCAATATTTGCAGTTTGGATCCACGCGGCTATTGCCGGGGCTGCTATCGTACCATTGAGGAGATATCCTGCTGGCCGCGTCTGAGTGCGGGTGATCAATGGAGCTTGCTCGCCACCTTGCGCCTACGAGCGTCCAGGCTCGGGGTCGAAACCGATTTCAAAAATAGTGGAGACTGAAACGATGAGTGCAATCGATCGTATCAAGACGCAGCTTGCCGCCGCGCCGGTGGTGCTTTATATGAAGGGCACGCCCGATTTCCCGCAGTGCGGCTTCTCCGCACAAACCGTCGGTGCGCTGCGCGCCTGTAAGGCGCAATTCGCGCACGTGAACATCTTCGAGGATCCTGAGGTGCGCGAGGCCTTGAAGACCTACTCGAATTGGCCGACTTTTCCGCAGCTCTATGTCAACGGCGAACTCATCGGCGGTTGCGACATCACGCTCGAGATGTACCAGAGCGGCGAATTACGGCAGTTGCTCGCCGAAGCCGGTGCCGTCGCCGCCTGACTCGCCCCTCAGCCTTGCCTCATCGGCTCAAGGCGGCTCCTTCGGATCTCGGTCGGCGACGGCCGAGTCGTCGATTTCCAGCGGACCCATGGACGCGAGTCGACGCCGACTCGCGTCGAAGACCCCCTGGAACTGGTTGCAAACCGTACAGAACAGATCCGCCGTACGCTCGGCGTCGTAAGCGGCCGAGTGCGCCGACGCGGAATCCCACTCGAGACCCGCCGCGAGCGTCGCCCGCATCAGCACGGTTTGACCGAAAGCCACGCCACCCAGGGTTGCCGTATCGAAGCTCGAAAACGGATGAAAGGGATTGCGCTTGAGCTGCGTACGCGCGACGGCGGCATTCAAGAAGTTCAGATCGAAGAACGCGTTGTGACCCACCAGCACCGCGCGCGTGCAATCCGCCAGGCGCACGGCATTGCGTACTTCGCGGAAAATCCGCTGCAAGGCTTCCTCCTCGGGGATCGCCGGCCGCAGCGGATGATACGGGTCGATGCCATTGACCGCGAGTGACGCCGGTTCCAGTTTCGCGCCGGGGAACGGCGCGACGTGAAAGCGATGCGTCTCGCCGCGGGTGAGCGTCCCATCGCTGCGCATATCGAGCAGCACGGCGGCAATCTCGAGCAAGGCATCGGTTTGCGCATTGAAGCCGCCGGTTTCCACGTCGACGACGACGGGCAGAAAGCCGCGAAAGCGCGTCGCGTAGGTGATCGGCGGCAACTGGCTCATCGCGGCCCTCCGGGAGCGAGACGCCACGCGACCGGTTCGCCGGCGCGGTAGGGCACGAGCGTGCCGTCTGCGAAACCATACGAGCTCGGTGGCACCCATTGTTCCTTGATCAACAGAATGCTGTCGCGATGACGCGGCAGTCCGTAGAAATCCGCGCCGAAATGGCTGGCGAAGCCTTCGAGCGCATCGAGCCGGCCCGCCGCCTCGAAGGCCTCGGCATACAACTCGATGCCGGCATGCGCGGTAAACATACCGGCGCAGCCGCAAGCTGTCTCCTTGGACGCGCGATCATGCGGTGCGCTGTCGGTGCCGAGGAAGAAGCGCGGATTGCCGCTCGTTGCCGCAGCGAGGAGCGCGACCCGGTCGCCTTCGCGTTTGAGCACCGGCAGGCAATAGTAATGCGGGCGGATGCCGCCGGCGAAGATCGCGTTGCGATTGTGCAGGAGGTGCTGCGGCGTGATCGTCGCGGCGACGCCCGGACGGGATTGGCGCACGAACTCGGCGGCGCGCGCCGTGGTGATGTGTTCGAACACGACTTTGAGCCGCGGGTGGCGCGCGACGAGCGGTGCGAGCACGGCATCGATGAAATGCGCTTCCCGATCGAACACGTCGACGTCGGCCCCTGGAGTCTCGCCGTGCACCAGCAGCGGCAGCCCCGCTTCGGCCATGCGCGCGAACACGGCATCGAGGCCGCGGACGTCGCGCACGCCGTCGTCCGCATGCGTCGTCGCGCCGGCCGGGTAGAGTTTCACGCCGTGCACGAAGCCGGCGGCGCGCGCCCGGTCGATCTCCGCCGGCGGCGTTGCTTCAGTCAAATAGAGCGTCATCAACGGCTCGAAGCGCGAGCCGGCGGGCAGGGCTGCGAGGACGCGTTCGCGGTAGGCGCCCGCGAGTGCGGTCGTCGTGATCGGCGGCTTGAGATTCGGCATCACGATCGCACGGCCGAAGCGCTCCGCCGTGAAGCCGACGACGGAGGCGAGCGCCGCGCCGTCGCGCAGGTGTAAATGCCAGTCGTCCGGTCGGCGCATCGTCAGCGTGGTCATCACGCGGCCTTCGCGACGCGCTCATCCGGCCAGCCGCGGGTGATGAGTTCGAGGGTATAGCGCACGCCGAAGCCCGTGATGTCCGTGGCGATGTGCGCGAGTCCGCCCGAGCGCCAACCCGCCGACAGGTCGAGGTGCAGCCAGGGAATCTCCTTGGGCACGAAGCGATGCAAGAAGCGTGCGGCGAGGATGTGGTCGCCCTTGCCGTCGACCGCACATTGCAGGACATCGGCCACCGTGCTGTCGAGGTCGGAGTCGAAATCCTCGTCCATCGGAAAGCACCAGACGCGCTCCCCGCTCGACGCACCGGCCGACTCGATCAGCGCGCGCGTCGCGGGGCGATTCGTGAAGGCGCCGCTGTAGCGTTCGGTCAGGGCATGGACGCAAGCTCCGGTCAGAGTCGCATAATCGATGATCGCACGCGGCTTCTTGGTCGCCGCGAGACTCAAGGTGTCGGCGAGCACCATGCGGCCCTCCGCATCCGTGTGAATCACCTGGATGGTCGTGCCGTTCATGGTCCGCACGATGTCCTGGGGCTTGTAGGCCGTGGGGCCGGTCAAGTTCTCGGTGATGGCGAGCCAGCAATCCACGGGCACGGCCGCCCCGAGTGCGCGCAAGGCATGCAGACTGCCGACGGCCACCGCGCTGCCTGCCATGTCGGTGTGCATGTCGAGCATGCTCTTGTGCGGCTTCAGATTCGTGCCCCCGGTATCGAAACAGATACCCTTGCCGACCAGCCCCAGCGGCGCGAGCTTGGCGCCACGCGGTCGATACGCAAGGTGCACGATCCCGGCGTCGCGGGTCGCATTGGCGCGTGCGACGGCGAGAAAAGCGCCGGCGCCCAGGCGCTCGAGTGCCGCCTCGCCATAGAACTTGTAGCGCAGGCCGAGCTTGCGCGCGAACTCCCGCAGCAGGCGACGATAAGCCGAGGCATCGAGTACGTTGGGCGGCAGGGCGGTCAGCCAGCGCGCGAGATTGTTGCCGGCGGCGCTTGCCACCGTTCGCTCGAGATCCGCGGCTTTGAGCCTGCTCGCGACCTCGATCCGACCCAAGCGGCTGCGTGGCGTCGGCTTGGCCTTGAAGCTCGCAAGCGGGAATGCCGCGGCCTGCAGCGCCGCCACGAGAGCCAGCAGCGCGGCATCCGCGGCATCGGCAGGGAGCCCCCGGCTGAACAGCAGCACGGCGCTCGGCTCGCCGGCGAGCGCCGTCCGCGCGAGTTTCGCCGCGCTCCGCAGCCGCTCGAACGGCGAGGCGCGGGAGGCGAGCACGGCGACGAGCAGCTCGGTTTGCCCGCCGCCGCCGAGACGCAGCTGAAAACTGTCCCCGGGCTTGCGCGATTTCTGTGCGAACACGGTGCGGATGCTCGCTGCGAACGGCAACGCGGCCCAATCGGCTGCGCTAGGCGCCGCCGGCAACAGCAGGATCGCCGCGGGACTGCGCAGCAGCCGCGCCGCCGTCGGGCTTGCGGTAATCTTGTGCACCGGCGTCGACAAGGAGGCAAGCGGCAAGCGGACCGGGGGCGTGCTAATCGGCATATCGAGAAATGCGCAAGCTGGCCCCTTAGCTTGACCCTGAAAAACCGAACCCTGAATATAGCGCCGCCCGAAAACGTGCTGGCGGTCCGTGCATCCGCGCGGTAACGTGCCGCATCTTAACAGGACATCCGGGTGCATGCATGCACCCACTCGCTTTGCAAGGTCCCCCATGACGCAACATTCGCCGTTCGAAGACATCGATCCGATCGAGACGCAGGAATGGCTGGAATCCATCGACTCGGTGCTGCGAGCACAGGGTCCGCAACGGGCGCATTTCTTGCTCGAAAAACTCGTCGACTTCACGCGTCGCTCGGGTACTTATCTGCCGTTCAAACCGAATACCGCCTACCTCAACACGATCTCCCGCGCCCAAGAGCCGGATTATCCGGGCGATCGCTCCCTGGAGCGGCGCAACGAGGCATACATCCGCTGGAACGCGCTCGCGATGGTGGTGCAGGCAAATCGCGACAATTCCGAGTACGGCGGCCACATCGCGACCTACGCCTCGGCGGCGACGCTCTATGAGGTCGGCTTCAATCACTTCTGGCGGGCGCGCAGTGCCGCCCACCCGGGCGACATGATCTATATGCAAGGGCACTCGAGTCCCGGCATCTACGCGCGTGCCTACCTCGAGGGCCGGCTCACCGAACAGCAACTGCTGCGGTTTCGCCGCGAGGTCGGCGGCGGCGGCCTTTCCTCCTATCCGCATCCCTGGCTGATGCCGGATTTCTGGCAGTTTCCAACGGTCTCGATGGGTCTCGGGCCCATGAACGCGATCTTTCAGGCGCGCTTCGTGCGCTATCTCGAGCATCGCGGCATCGTGCCGCCCTCCGACCGCAAGGTCTGGGCCTTCCTCGGCGACGGTGAGATGGACGAGCCCGAGTCGATGGGCGCGCTCACCATGCCGGTGCGCGAGAAGCTGGATAACCTGATCTTCGTGATCAACTGCAATCTGCAGCGACTCGACGGTCCCGTGCGCGGCAACGGCAAGATCATCCAGGAGCTGGAAGCGGCCTTCCTCGGCGCCGGCTGGAACGTAATCAAGGTGATCTGGGGCTCGCGCTGGGACCCGCTGCTGGCGCGCGACCAAAAGGGTTTGCTCAAGCGACTGATGGAGGAATGCGTCGACGGCGAGTACCAGAACTTCAAGTCGAAGGGTGGTGCTTACACGCGCGAGCATTTCTTCGGCAAGTACCCGGAGCTGAAGGAAATGGTCGCAAACATGTCCGATGAGGAAATCTGGCGCTTGAACCGCGGCGGTCACGATCCGCAGAAGGTCTACGCCGCCTATGCGGCCGCGGTGGCTCACAAGGGGGCACCGACCGTGATTCTGGCCAAGACGGTCAAGGGCTTCGGCCTCGGCAAGGCCGGCGAGGGACACAACTCGGCGCACCAGCAGAAAAAGGTCGGCGAGGAATCCCTCAAGGACTTCCGCGACCGCTTCAACATCCCGGTCAGCGACGACGAGATCGAGGGCCTCTCCTTCCGCAAGCCGCCCGAGGACAGCGAGGAATTGCGCTACCTCAGAAGCCGCCGCTCGAGCCTGGGCGGTTATTTGCCCGCGCGCAACTCGGTGGCGCCGCCGCTGCTCGTGCCGCCGCTCGAAGCCTTCGCTGCCTTGCTCGAGGGCACCGCCGATCGCGAAATCTCGACGACGATGGCGCTCGTACGCATCCTCACGACGCTCGTCAAGGACAAGAACATCGGCAAGCACGTCGTGCCGATCGTGCCCGATGAGGCGCGCACCTTCGGCATGGAGGGCATGTTCCGCCAGATCGGGATCTACTCCTCGGTCGGTCAGCTGTACACGCCGCAGGACGCGGATCAGCTCATGTTCTATCGCGAGGACAAGCAGGGCCAAATCCTCGAGGAGGGGATCAACGAGGCGGGCTCGCTGTGCTCGTGGCTCGCCGCCGCGACCGCGTATTCGAATCACGGTGTGAGCATGATCCCGTTTTACATCTACTACTCCATGTTCGGTTTCCAGCGCGTGGGGGATTTCATCTGGGCGGCCGGTGACAGCCGCGCGCGCGGCTTCCTCGTCGGCGGCACGGCCGGTCGAACCACGCTCGCCGGCGAGGGCTTGCAGCACCAGGATGGCCATAGTCAATTGCTCGCGACCACGGTGCCGAACTGTGTCGCCTACGATCCGGCCTTCGCCTACGAGCTTGCCGTGATCGTGCAGGACGGCTTGCGTCGGATGGTTCAGGAACAAGAAAACGTCTTTTACTACATCACCTGCATGAACGAAAATTATCGCCACCCGGCCATGCCGAGCGGCGTCGCCGCCGGCATTCTCGCGGGCATGTACCTGCTCAAGATCGGCGGCCGCGGCAAAGTGCGCGTCACGCTGTTCGGCGCAGGCACGATCCTGCGCGAGGTGCTGGCCGCAAGCGAACTCCTCGAGGCGCACTTCGGCATCCCGGCGGACGTCTATTCGGTGACGAGTTTCAGTGAATTGCGCAAGAACGCGCTCGAGATCGAGCGCTGGAATCTGCTGCATCCCGAGCAGACGCCCCGGCAGACTTACATCCAACAAGCGCTGACGGACCGCGACGGCCCGTTCGTTGCCGCCACCGACTACATGAAGACCGTCGCCGATCAGATCCGCCAGTGGGTGCCGGGACACTACGCCGTGCTCGGCACCGACGGATTCGGCCGCAGCGACTCGCGCGCGGAGTTGCGCCGCTTCTTCGAGGTGAATCGCCATTATGTGGTCGTTGCGGCCCTGAAGGCGCTCGCCGACGAGGACAGGATCGATATGCAAACCGTCGTGCAAGCGATGGCGACATTCGGCATCGATCCCGACAAACCCAATCCACTGTCGGTTTAGGCAACGTTCGTGGCCCACTCCAGCGCAGGCTCGAGCATCGAAGTCTTGGTTCCGGACATCGGCGGCTTCGCCGACGTCAGCGTCATCGACGTCCTCGTCCAGGATGGGCAACGGATCGACAAGGAGACGCCGCTGATCACGATCGAGACCGAAAAGGCGGCCATGGACGTTCCGTCGCCGGCGGCCGGTCTGGTCACACAGGTCAAACTCAAGCGCGGCGACAAGGTGTCGGAGGGGTCCTTGATTCTGGTGCTCGAGGCCGCGGCGCGCGAGGCGGTCGCGGCGCCGCCCGCAGCCGCCGCGCCGCCCGTCGCGCCGGCGTCTGGTACGGCCCCGCCCTCGAGCGCGCCGCCCGCCGCACCGGCCTCGGCCGCGCCCGCCCCGGCACTCGCGCCGGCGGGCGCTTTGCTCGCGGTCGACGAAAGCGCGTTCTCCCAAGCGCACGCGAGTCCGTCGGTGCGCAAGTTCGCCCGCGAACTTGGCGCGGATCTCGGACGGATCAAGGGCACGGGACCCAAGGGCCGGATCACGATCGAGGACGTCAAGGCGCACGTGAAGCACCTGTTGACGACACCGCTCGCGCCGGTCTCGGCCCTGCCGAAGCTGCCCGAGGTCGACTTCGCCAAGTTCGGCGCGATCGAACTGCAGCCGGTTTCCCGCATCCAAAAGATCTCCCGCGCCCGCCTGCACGCGAGTTGGCTCAATCTGCCGCACGTGACCCAGCACGAGGATGCCGACATCACGGCGCTCGAGGCCGATCGCGTCGCGCAGAAGTCCCAGGCCGCGCGGGAGAACCTGCGGCTGACGCCGCTCGCCTACATCGTCAAGGCCGTGGTGCATGCCTTGCAGGAATTCCCGCGCTTCAATGCCTCGCTCGATGCGGACGGCGAGAATCTCGTCCTGAAGAAATACTTTCACATCGGCTTCGCGGCCGATACGCCGAACGGCCTAGTCGTGCCGGTGATCCGCGACGCCGACAAACTGAGCCTGTTCGAGGTCGCAGCTGCGCTGGCGAGCCTGTCGGAGAAGGCGCGTGCGGGCAAGCTCACCGCGGGCGAAATGCAGGGCGGCAGCTTCACGATTTCGAGCCTCGGCGGAATCGGCGGCACTTATTTCACGCCCATCATCAATGCGCCCGAAGTCGCGATCCTCGGTGTGTCGCGCTCGAGTTTCAAGCCGGTCTATGAGAACGGCGTGTTCGTGCCGCGCCTGATGTTGCCGCTGTCGCTGTCCTACGATCATCGCGTCATCGATGGCGCCGCGGCGGCGCGCTTCGCCGTACATCTCGCCAAGCTCCTCGGCAGCCCGGCGGACTTGCGATGAGCCTCGTGGCGGTGCGCATCCCGGACCTCGGCGGTGCCGAGAACGTCAGCGTGGTCGAATGGCTGGTTGCGCCCGGCGCCCGCGTTGAGCAAGAACAGGCGCTCGTCAGCCTCGAAACCGAAAAGGCGACGATCGATGTGCCCTCGCCGGTCGGCGGCGTGCTGCGCAGCCTGCGGGTCCAGAAGGGCGCCGTGGTCACGAGCGGCACGGTCATCGCCGAGGTCGAGGTTGCCGATGCGGCGCCCGGCGCACCGGCGCCCGGCCCGGCACCGCCGGCAGCCGACACGGCAGCGGCCGGCGCAAGGGTGGCCGGCCCACCGATGGACGGAACCCCAGCGACTGAGGCGGCCCCCGGGCGCCCAGCCGCGGCTGCGGAGCGGCTCGCTGCCGTGATCGGCAGCGCGCCTCCCGGTGCCCTCGATCTCGTGGTGCTCGGTGCCGGGCCCGGCGGCTACACCGCTGCGTTTCGTGCAGCCGACCTAGGCCTCAAGGTCACTCTGATCGAGCGCTGGCCGATGCTTGGGGGCGTCTGCTTGAATGTCGGCTGCATTCCATCCAAGGCCTTGCTGCATGCCGCCAAGGTCATCGAGGAGACCCATGAGATGGCCTCGTGCGGGATCAGTTTCGCGCCGCCCGCCATCGATTACGTCAAATTGCGAGCCTGGAAGAATCGCGTCGTCGGCCGCCTGACCGGCGGTCTCACGGTGCTCGCGAAGCAGCGCAAAGTCGAGGTCGTGCATGGCGATGCTCGGTTCGTCGGTGCCCATACGCTCGAACTGAGCGGCGCCGAGGGGACGCGGCGCATCGATTTCAAACAATGCATCATCGCGGCTGGTTCCGAATCCGTCCGTTTGCCCGGACTGCCCGACGATCCGCGAGTCATCGATTCGACCGGGGCCCTGGAACTGCCTGCCGATTGTCGACGCCTGTTGGTCATCGGCGGCGGCATCATCGGACTCGAGATGGCCTGCGTCTACGACGCCTTGGGCGTGCGCGTCACGATCGTCGAGCTCGCCGACGGACTCATGCCGGGTACCGATCGCGACCTCGTGAGACCGCTGCAAAAGCGGCTCGAAAAGCGCTATGAGCGAATATTGCTCAAGACCAGGGTGGCGAAACTCGAGGCGCACGCGGCGGGGCTGCGCGCCAGCTTCGAGGGGCCGGATGCACCAGCCGCCGCGGATTTCGATCGCGTCCTGGTTGCGGTCGGTCGGCGCGCCAACGGCACCGCGGTCGGCGCGGCCGCAGCGGGTGTCGCGGTCGATGCGCGCGGTATCATTGCCGTGGACAAACAACAGCGCACCAACGTGCCGCATATCTTCGCGATCGGCGATATCGCCGGGTCCCCCATGCTCGCGCACAAGGCGACGCACGAAGCCAAGGTCGCAGCCGAGGTCGCCGCGGGCCACAAATCCTCGTTCGACGCCCGCTGCATTCCGTCGGTGGCTTATACCGATCCGGAGATCGCCTGGGTGGGCGTGACCGAAACCGAGGCCAAAGCTCAGGGGCTGGAGTTCGGCAAGGGAGTGTTCCCTTGGGCGGCGAGCGGTCGCTCGCTCGCGATCAACCGGGACGAAGGCTTTACCAAGATCTTGTTCGACAAGGCGACACAGCGAGTCATCGGCGCCGGTATCGTCGGCACGAATGCCGGCGATTTGATCGCGGAAGTCGGTCTCGCGATCGAGATGGGCGCGGATGCGGCCGACATCGGTCTCACGGTGCATGCGCATCCGACCTTGTCCGAGACCGTCGGCATGGCGGCCGAAGCCTTCGCGGGCACCTTGACGGATCTGTACTTGCCGCAGCGCTGAAGGGCCGCAGCGCTGAAGGGCCGCAGCGCTGTCGGTCCGCAGCGCGGCAACCGCGGACGCCGCGGCACTGCTATCATACGGAGTATCTATGCCAGTCCCGATCTCACAAGCTTGGACCGTCGCCACTTATGTCTTGAAGCAGAAGCTGCGGGGACGCAAGCGGTATCCGCTCGTGCTGATGCTCGAACCCCTGTTCCGTTGCAATCTCGCCTGTGCGGGCTGCGGGAAAATCCAGTATCCCGCGCATATCCTGAAGTCACAGCTGACCCCGGAGGAGTGTTTCCGGGCGGTAGAGGAATGCGGTACGCCGATGGTCGCGATTCCCGGCGGCGAACCGCTGCTGCATCCCGACATGCCGGCGATCGTTGCCGGGCTCGTCGCACGCAAGAAATACGTGTACATGTGCACGAACGCGCTGCTGCTCAAGGAACAGCTGCATCTGTTCACGCCCAGCAAGTACTTGTCCTTTTCCGTCCACGTCGACGGTCAGCGCGAGCATCATGATTTCGCGGTGTGCCGCGAGGGCGGTTATGATATCGCCATGGAAGGCGTGCGCGCCGCGGTCGCGGCCGGTTTTCGCGTCACGACCAACACGACGCTGTTCGACGGTGCGGATCCGAACAGCGTGCGAGCGCATTTCGACGAGATGATGGTGGCCGGCGTCGAGAGCATGATGGTCTCGCCGGGCTACACCTACGACAAGGCGCCGGACCAAAAGCACTTCCTCGGGCGCGCGCGCGCCAAGCGCCTGTTTCGCGCGATCCTCTCGAACCGCAAGAAGTCCTGGCGCTTCAACGCTTCGCCGATGTTCATGGAATTTCTCATGGGCAGAAAGCAATTGACCTGCACGCCATGGGGCATGCCGACTTTCAGTGTGTTTGGTTGGCAGAAGCCCTGTTATCTGCTGCAGGACGGCTATGCCGATACCTTCGCGGAGCTCATGCAAAGCGTGCAGTGGTCGAACTACGGTACCGAGAGCGGCAACCCGAAGTGCGCCAACTGCATGGTGCATTCCGGCTATGAGGCGAGCGGCGTGAATTACACCTTCGGCTCCCTCAAAGGCTTGTTGCAAACTGCCAAGGCCATCCTCTTCGACCGCTATCCAGATCCCATTGCGCAAGAGCTGCTGGACGAGTGGGAACCTGCAGCCCATGGTGCCGCAACGGTCAGCGTCCCCGTGACGGCGATCAAAGGGCGCCGCGACCAGACACCGGCCAAAGAGGCATCCGGTGTCCGTTGAGACGAACGCGAGCGGCGCAAACACCGCGGTGGATCCGGAGGAGATCGAGGTCGCCGCGGGTCAGGAGCACGAAAACCTGCATGGCTGGGTGCCCGGTCTCGCCGATGCGAAGCAGCTGCGCGAGGCCTTGGACAAAGCCTTCGATTATCGCGGCAACGTCACCGTAACTCTGCAAGACGGCCGCAAACTCGAAGGCTATGTGTTCGACCGGCACGCCGGCGCCGATCTCGGGGATTCGTACCTGCGCATCATTCCGGTGGCCGAGCGCGCCAAAATCAAAGTGGCCTACGCCGACGTACGCGCCTTGGAGTTTACCGGCAAGGATACGGCGGCCGGCAAGAGCTTCGAGTCTTGGGTGGAAAAATACTGGGCCAAGAAAGCCGCGGGCGAAAAAAACATTCAAATCCTACCCGAGGCATTGGACTAGGACGAGGCGACACAGTCGCGGATGAATTGGGTCTTTTCCGCGCCGAACAGGCGCTTCTCCCGAGCCTGTTTGAGGCAGGCTGTCCGCTTGGCATGCCGTACCGCGTCCGCGGAATCGCCGATCGCCGGCGGCGCTTTCGGAGGTGGAGGCGTTGCCGGTTGGGGGCCTTGGGGGCCGCCCGCATGCAATGCCGTGAGCGGCCAGAGACAGACCGACAAGGCGACCATCGCTACAGCCACGCGCATGGCAAACTCCGCGAACATGGACCACGACAGTTTGCAAGCATAGTCGCTCGCTCGCGGCGCGCCGATGGGCAGCGCATGAAGCTTGCTTAACCTGCGTCGGGTGCCGGCCTGAGAGCTCGTCTGGCGAGCGCGAGATAGCGGAGCTCATCAGGTGCCTGGTTGGCTCGCTGCGCCTCGCCGAGGACCTCTGCGAGCGCCTCCATGAGGCTGTGCTCGGCAGCATGGGTCCCGGCGAGACGGGACTGCAGCGCGCAATGCAGCTCGCGGATGCCGGCGGGCCGGTCGGTGGCGATCTGGTCGCGGACCGCGAGATGCAGCCCCATATGTAAAAAAGGGTTCTCGTGGCCACCACCGGCAGCCGGCTCATACGCGAGCATCTGCGCGGGATCGGCGACCAGCCGATGATATTGCGGGTGCAACGAGATCACGTCGGCGATTTGCGCGTCGAGCGGCGCCAGCGGCAGACCGGCCCGATGCCGTCGCCAGGCATCGGCATAGGCCAGCCGCAATTGTTCTCGTGTCTGCCCGGCAAACAAGCTCATGACGCCGGCGCCCGGGTCATCTGCGGCAGTGTCTTGTGACGATATTCGCACAGATCGGCGAGCACGCAGATTGGGCAGTCGGGTTTGCGTGCCTTGCAAACATAGCGGCCATGCAGGATCAACCAGTGGTGTGCGTCGCGCGCGAACTCTGGCGGCACCACCTTGAGCAACTTGTCCTCGACGGCGCGCACCGTCTTGCCCGGGGCGAGACCGGTGCGATTCGCGACGCGGAAAATGTGCGTGTCGACGGCGATCGTCGCCTCGCCGAAGGCCGTGTTCAAGATCACGTTGGCGGTCTTGCGGCCGACACCCGGCAAGCGTTCGAGCGCCTCGCGCAGCGGCGGTACTGCGCCGGCGTGCTCTTCCAGCAGTTGCCGGCAGGTGGCGAGGATGTTCTTCGCTTTGCTGTTGTAAAGCCCGATGGACTGGATATAAGGCGTCAAGCCGGCGAGTCCGAGACGGAGGATCGCGGCCGGTGTATTCGCGGCGCGAAACAGGCTCGAGGTCGCCTTGTTGACGCTCTTGTCGGTGGCCTGCGCCGAGAGGATCACGGCGATCAGCAATTCGAACGGGCTGGCATAGCGCAATTCCGTCTTCGGGTTGGGATTCAAGGCGCGCAGCCGCGCGAACAGCTCGTGCCGCTTAGGCTGATTCAAGCCGGCCGCCCGGCGTTGCGCGCGAGTTCCGCCTTTTTTGCGGCGATCTCACGCCGCCGCGCGGCGGCCCGCCGCTCCAGGCGCGCCGTATGCGCCGCGTAGCGGTGCCGATTCGCGTCCGCCGCGATGGCCTGAGGCGAGGGCGCGGGACGCATCTCGATGCAATCGACGGGACACGGTGCCACGCAGAGTTCGCAGCCCGTACAGCGATCGAGCAGCACCGTGTGCAGGAATTTCGGCGCGCCCAGGATTGCATCGACCGGACAGGGAGGCAGACATTTGGCGCAGCCGATGCACCGCTGCGCATCGATCCACGCGACCATCGGTACGGTCTCCCGTCCGTTCTTTGGGTTCAGTTGGAGCACAGGCCGCTCGAGCAGGGCGGCGAGTGCGGCGATGGTCGCGGCCCCGCCCGGCGGGCATTGATTGATCTCGGCCTCGCCGGCGGCAATGGCCGCTGCATACGGCTTGCAGCCCGCGTAGCCGCAACGCGTACATTGCGTCTGCGGCAGCAGGGCATCGATCTGCCAGTCATGCAGCGGCGAGGCCGGCGCCGTCATGTCACTTGATGCGCATGCCGGGACCGGCCCCGGAATCCGGCGTCAGCAGGAAGATGTCCTTGCCGCCCGCGCCGGCCGCGAGCACCATGCCCGCCGAGATCCCGAAGCGCATCTTGCGCGGCTCGAGGTTCGCCGCGACCACGGTCAGACGGCCGACCAGAGTCGCCGGATCGTAGGCGCTGCGGATCCCCGAGAAGATCTCCCGTTCGCCGAACTCACCGAGGTCCACGCGCAGCTTCAAGAGCTTGTCCGACCCGTCGACGAACTCGGCGGCGAGGATTCTGGCGACACGCAAGTCGAGGCGCGCGAAATCCTCGATCGAAATCGGCGCCGCCAGCCCATTGGTCGCAGCCGGCGCCGCAGGTGCGCGCCGCGTCGCAGGTGCGGCGGCGGGGGGCGAGGTGGTTCCCGGGGCCGCGGCGGCTCTGTCGCCCACGGGCTCGATCAGGGCCGCAACGGCCTTCGGATCGAGGCGCAGCGCGAGCGCCTCGTAGGGCTGGATCGCGGCATCGAGTCGTGGCCGGGCCGCGTCCTCCCAGCGCCACGGCGATTCGCCGAAGAAAAGTTCCGCCTTCCCGGCCATCGCCGGCAGCACGGGCTTCAGATAGATCATCAGCGTGCGGAAAAGATTCAGGCCTTGCGTGCAGATGCCGCGGACCGCGTCGGCCTGGCCAGGCTGCTTGACGAGTGTCCAAGGCTTCCATTGGTCGATGTACTGGTTGGCCCGATCCGCGAGCGCCATGACTTCGCGAATCGCCGTGGCATAGTCGCGCGCTTCGTAGGCGGCGGCTACGCCCACGCCGGCTTGGGCGAAGGCGGCGAACAACTCGGGATCGGGCAGCCGCTCGCTCAATGTTCCGCCGGCATTGCGACTGATGAAGCCCGCGCACCGACTCGCGATGTTCACCAGCTTGCCGACGATGTCGGAATTCAGTCGAGTGGTGAACTCGTCGAGATTCAGGTCGAGATCGTCGATCCCGGGCCCGAGCTTGGCCGCGTAGTAGTAGCGCAGGTACTCCGGCGGGAAGCTGTCGAGATAGCGCCTGGCGGTGACGAACGTGCCGCGGGACTTGGACATTTTCTGGCCGTTGATCGTCACGAAGCCGTGCGCATGCACTCCGGTCGGGCGGCGCTTGCCGGCGCCTTGCAGCACGGCAGGCCAGAACAGGGTGTGAAAATACAGAATGTCCTTGCCGATGAAATGGTGCAGCTCCGCGCTCGAGCCGGGCGCAAAGAAATCATCGAAGCGCAGTCCGGTCCGTGCGCACAGTTGCGTGAAACTCGCCAGATACCCGATCGGCGCATCGAACCATACGTAGAAGAACTTCCCCGGCGCATCCGGGATCTGAAAACCAAAGTACGGCGCGTCGCGCGAGATGTCCCAGTCCTTGAGGCCTTGCGAGAACCATTCCTCGAGTTTGTGCGCGACATTGCTGCGTACCGCGCCGCTCGTCACCCAGGTCTTGAGTTCCTGCTCGAAATCGCTCAGCTTGAAGAAGAAGTGTTCCGACTCGCGTTCGACGGGCGCCGTACCGCTGACCACCGAGATCGGGTTCTTCAGGTCGCCCGGCGAATAGGTGGCGCCGCAGACCTCGCAGGAATCGCCATATTGATCCGGGCTGGCGCAGTTCGGGCAGGTTCCTTTGACGTAGCGATCCGGCAGGAACATGTTCGCCTGTGCGTCGTAGGCCTGGCGGATCGTGCGCCTCGCGATGTGGCCCGCCTCGCGCAGGCGCACATACATCGCAGCGCAGATCGCCTCGTTCTCGGGGTCGTGCGTGGAGCCGTAATTGTCGACCTCGATGAGCATGTCGGCGAGATCCCGCCGGTGCTCGAGATTGACCGCGGCGATCAGCCG
>Ga0116231_10008567_pt1 | contig 17873 bp, 8 predicted proteins | sample S1TSphgellanicum_2_FD_89695 | JGI IMG/M metagenome (GOLD analysis project Ga0116231, IMG submission 89695) | Host-associated microbial communities from peat moss isolated from Minnesota, USA - S1T2_Fd - Sphagnum magellanicum MG | ecosystem: Host-associated > Plants > Peat moss > Unclassified...
GTTTAAATTAAAAATTTTTGGCAAAGTCCAAAGTGAACCCAGGTTTTTTTTTTTGGGCTAATAGGGGAAGCCCAAAAAAAAAAGCAAAAAAAAAAAAAGCAATGTGAATCCTACAAAGGATTCTTTTGGGGAAAAAAAAAGACTCAAATTCGCCATATTTTGAAGAAAAAACAATGAAATAGCCATATTTACAGACAACAAGTTTCAGCATGTTGCCAAAAACATCACAGGAATCCTAAAATTTTCTAACTTCCTCTATGAATGTAGCCCAATTTGGTTAAGTCTTCTTGTGAATAACCAACCCACCTACCTGACAAAATTGAATATATAGGTAGAAAAAAAAACCCTGGCCACCCAACACAAATTTTTTTATCATGACCAAAAAAAAAAAAGAAGAGAGAGAAGAAAAAAGAAATCAATCAATAAATAAATCACCTCCTGAAATGAAATTCTAGGTCACAACTTTAGAACTAACTTCTTACTATTCTGGAGGAGAAGAAGGTTAGAGGTAGTACTAAATTTAGGATGTTACTAAAAATTAGCTAGCCCACTAATTAAATATTAACAGGAGGAGGGGGGGGGGGAGGACTATGTACCTACCTACTTATATTCTTTTAGGTACCTCCAAATAATAATAATTAAAAATAATCATTCTAATAAGCCCCCAAGGTCCTAACTAACCATTTTTAGTTAAAAGTTTTTTACAAGTTTTTTTTTTGTGCATTAAGTTTGGTCAATAAGTCATCCCCACTTCTTCTTTCTTTTTTTCGCTTGTGTCTTTTTGCTAAGAAAGACCCCCCCCCACCCCCCCCCCCACAAAAAGCTTTGAAGTTGGGATTTTATGGAAACTTTCTTTCGTTTTGTTGTGAGCAGAGCTTTCCTTGGCCCTCTCTTCTCTTCCTTCTCTGGAGCAGAAACAAAGGTTTGTTCTCGCTGAGCTTCACAATGGGATTTTTTGGTTTGTGTGTATTTATCGTAGAGTTTCTTTTGTCTTGTGTTCTCTTCAGACTTTGTTTGATCCCAAGAACTTCTGCTGCTTCTGCAGCCTCATGCTTTCAAGCTCCTCCTCGGACTCTAGTCTCCTGGCAGAACTTCTTTGAGACTGTATGAGATGGTTGTTATTGTTGTTGTTTGTTTGTTTGTTTTCTAAACAAATCTGCTGCAAACAGACTGTGTATCTACTACTACTACTACTACTACTAGTAGCCATTAAATCTCCTGCTTTTTTGTTGAAGATAAGATGATCTTACAACTTCTTTTTTGTGGGTTTTTTGTTGCTGTTCCTGTGATTGATTGATTGATTGATTGATTGATTGATTGCAGGTCTAGTTCTCACCACAACACCCAAAGCTCTCTTCATGCAGTTTTTGCCTCCTTCGTTGAATCAGAGCTGCAGCAAAAGCAGCAGCAGCAGCAACGGAACATCCACATTCTGGTGGTGTAGAAGAACAGTTACAACAACAACAAAAATAACAACGGGTTTTTTGAGGGAATTGATCGGTTTTCAGTAAACATGCCAGGCCCTAAAACCTTGCCCAAGTTTCCACCAGCTGCTGTGGCTGCTGCTCCTGCTGTGGCCAACAAGGTGAAGAACAAGCTATGTTCTACCAAAGTGTTGAAGAGGGATTTAGTCTTCTCCAGGGAGTCGGAGCTGGAGGATGCGGAGTCATGGGACCATGGGAAGCTGCAAATCTGTCCCAAAAGAGTGCGAGTGATTTGCACTGATCCTGATGCTACAGACTCTTCTAGTGATGAAGAGGGCAACTTCCGTCGCAGTGAAGTCTTGATCCGTAACAACTCCCATCGCAAAAAACGACAATATGTGCAGCAGATTGACATTCGACTAGCACATCAGCAGCAGCAGGGTGCAGCATTCTTCTCCTCCTGCTCCGCCTCTGATGCAGATAGCGAGGAAGAAGCAGCAGCAGCAGCAGTAGTCGAGGAGGACGTTCCTAGCTACCACAGCATTTTCACAGCTCAGGCGATGATGATGAGATGTTCTCACAATTATGCAAGTCCCATTGGGGGGACTGCAAGAAGCTCTGTTGTTCCTCTACTGCAGCAGCAACAGCAGAACAAGGTCTTCAAGAGTTGTGGGAAAGCGAAGAAGAAAGCTTCAAAGATCCCCAAAATGCCGGTGTTGAAGAAGCTTCAGCTTGATACTGCTGCCACTACTAGTGTCAGCAGCAAGCCTTCTGCAGCATCAGCACAAGCAGCTGCAAAGTCCTTGGCTGCTGCTGCAAAGACTTCCTCCAGGGGTAGTGGTGGTGGTGGTGGTGGAGAAGATGGGAAGATCAACAAATTCAGAGGCGTGAGACAAAGGCCCTGGGGAAAGTGGGCAGCAGAAATTCGAGATCCTTTCAAAGGCGTGCGCCTGTGGCTCGGCACTTACGATACTGCAGAGGAGGCAGCACAGGCTTATGACAAAGCTGCAAGACAAATCCGAGGTCCTCAGGCTCATACCAATTTTCCAGGCTTTGAGGAGCTTGAGCTGCCTACTGCTGCAAATCCTGACTCGAGTTCGGGTTTGAAGAAGAGAGCGGCAGCAAATCCTGAAAACCCAAATGGTTGCACTGGTGTTTCCAACAGGAAGGATGTTGCTGCTGCTGGGAAGTGTGTTGCGGTTGTTGCATTCAACTCTGAGAAGAAGCCTTTGTGTCCAGCAGTGGCGGAGATTGAATTCCTCACAGACAGAGTTTCGTCAAGTGAAGAAGAAGAAAAATCTTGCCACACTGCAGTCTTTGAGCCAGAGGTGAATGATGATGGCGGCTCTCCTTCTGCAAGTGAAAGGTCTGAGGGTTCAGCTCTCACTAGATCCATGGAAGAATTGGGTGAAGATGATGATGATGTCCATCACCCGAACTTACGGGAGGTGGTGGGACAGGGCGAGAGTCTGCCTTGCTATGATGGGTTTCCTCACCCTGATGAGGAGTGTGCCAACTTCCTCATGTGTTCACCTTCTTCTGCATTGGATGGGTGTTCAACTTCCTTCTCTGAGCTCTCATCTGGTTCGATTGCTGACAATTCAGATGCCTTCTCATGTGACCCTTTCACTACTGGTGGAAGAAGCATGGGCATGGAGGAGGAAAGTCATGGTCTGGCAGAGAGCACAAACGGGAATGATTCTCATACTCCCAACATTGTGGATCAGACAAGTCTTGGACTGAATCTTGCAGTAGTGCAAAAAGATAATGCCCAAAAAAAGGAGTCTGAGGACAAGGATACTGGCTTGGATTCTGAGTTGGTTGGCAAAGCAGCAAGAGAAGGAGAAGACAAGGATGCTGAGCTTCAAAATCTTGCTGATCTCAGTCAAGTCTTTTTCTCAGACGATGAGTTCTTGTTTGACATCCCTGACTGTGATGGTGATGATGGAGGCCTCATCATGATGGAGTTTGAAGCAGGTTTTGATCTCTTGTGTGATGGGGAAAAGATCATGGACCTGGGGCTTGACGGCGGGAATGAAGCTATGAACTGGTTCTGTGCCCCTGACAACATTGTGAGTGCTTGACAACTGTCTGCCTGCCTGCCTGCCTGACTGACTGGCTTTGTGAAGAGTCAGAATTGCTCTAAGATTGAAAAGGGAGGAGGATGTCTGGAGGAGGAAAGAATGGGACATCTCAAAGAGGGATGGGATGTCTTTGTCTTCCCAACAAAGGAGGCAGTCTCTCTCTCTCTCTGTTAATACTTCTTTCCAGTTTTGTTGCGTCCTCAGCTCTCTTCTTAGTACTCGTTCTTTCCCATCTTTAAAAACACCAGCAAGTCTACTTGTTTGACTTGCTGTTCGGCAGTTTTGTTTTGATGTTGTTTCCCTGTTGGGAATACTGAGGTAAATTACATTACTATTGGGTCTCGCTTGTTGTCTCATGCAGATGCAGCATTCCAGGATCACAGCCTCCTTGATATGTAAGCCATAAACATAAAATTTTGTAGCTGCATTTTTTAGTCTCCACATGCATTGGTGCTGCGTGAAACCGCCCTGATTACTACAGGGTTTTTGATCCCTCACTAGCCTAGTGAGAGTTGTAGTTGGGTATTTGGCTATGTGTTCTATTTGTGAGAATGAGCTACTGGTTTCATTTGCCATCTTCTGTCTGGCACACAGATATGTCTTCTGTTGCAGCGCTTGTGCTCTGTTCGTGCTCAACTCTACTTAGTGTTTTCCATTGCAGGGATTGCTGTAATAGGTAGACTCTGAGTCTGCACAGACAAAAGTTTTGTAGATAGGGTTTATGGGTTAGAAAGTGTTGATGGGTTTAGTAATATGGGGTGGTGGGTCTAGTGGGTATGATATTCTTGGATCACCCATTCTTGAAACTGGGGGCTAATGTGAAGCATTTCTATGTGTTGTGAGCTTGAAATAAACACTATGACAAGCTTGATTACAGATTTATTCTTGCCGGTTTTCCTCTTGTGTTTCTCCTACTGCATTTTGGTATGCTTTGCAACACAAGCGAACTCATGGAGATTGTTTTTCTGTGAGATTGCCATCACTGTGCAGGGAGCAGTAGACTTTTGGTATGGTGTGTAACAAGTAGTGGATTTTGTTGAAGTGTTATATGTTGTGTTTGAATTGCATTGTGGGGAGCAGTACTTGAGTGTATGATCAAACACATCACAATAGAATGTGGTTTTTGTGGAGGCAGCCTATGGGCACGAGGTTCTGGAAAACAACACAACAAGAAACAATGGCAGTGCCCCACTTTTTTTTCAGTTGTGTGCAAGAGGAGCAAGAAGAAAACAACCATGGCAGAAGCCTTAGGTTGTCCATTGGGAACTGTGGGAGCCTTGTGCATATCAGTGATATAGTTGTTAGCTATTGACATCTGCAAGAAGGCTCTCATCATTGATTTCGTATTTTCTTTTGGTATTCTCACTGTCTTGTCTAGGATTTTCATTTCCAGAACCTTTCAAGTGGGTGGAACATTTTGTGATCCATTAATTTCCTGGGGTGCAAAGCAATCAAAGACAAAAAGCTCCAGAGAGTTAATTTCCAACAGTGGGGTGCAGGCTTGATGTCTTGTGTTGTTGGAGGTGTTCAAAGCCTGTCTTCTTGTTCCATCTCTGTTTTTCTCCTTCAGGTTCTTCTTTACTGCTGCTATTCCATTTTTGAAACTTTGCAAATTTCCGGTATCCCTCCTCTTGTTAGGGTATCTTACTCTGAGATTTCTTCACAGGAACATGTCTCTGGACTTAGGGTTTCCCGAGCACAATTCCTTTTGTTGCACAATCACAGGGCATTTTAGCTGCTGATTCTTTCATTTTTTTTTGGTCCCCAGCATGATTGTTTCTTAGCAATCTTGTTTTCCATCATGTCTGAGCAGTTGGTATGAATGTGATGGACACTTCCACTCTCTCAGACTTTGTTGCCAGAGGTAAGGAAAAATTATCAGCTTGTCTTATGCAAGAAGCAGCCAAATCCCTATTGCCAAAGGAAGAAACATGAATCTCATAGATTGTGGTGGTAGCTAGGATAGCTTGTGTTTCCTCTTACATGAGTAGCTCATGAAAGCTTGTTGGGTGTTTCATTTTTAGAAAACATGCATAGAAAACCAAATGTGGGAGATGGATCAGCTTTCATGGCCTTCCCATGCAGATGAGGCAGCACTCATTATCACAGAAATGCTCCAACATCATGCTTGCTTTGTGCCTGTTTGAACAGTTGCAACCTGTTGAAGGAGAAGTCTCTACAGACACACATGAACTGCATGGAATGGGAAATTTTAGGAGAAGCAAGAGGGAAAGAGAAAACTGTTTTGGATTCTTCTTCTTCTTGTGTTTATCAAGGTAAAGGATTTTTGCCAAGTCCCTGAATTGTCGTGCCTTTGAAACAAATCCTCTGTGATTTAGTCCCTCCTGCTTCTCATTTTTCTTCTTCTTCATGTTTCTGGAGTTCATCACTGTTAAGGATTTCCTAAAGCCTCTGAACTGCCTTGCTTTTGTCACAATTCTTCCCCAGTTTTGTAGTTTTGAACTCTGTGCTCTACTTAAACCCAAAAAATACACAAGCTCCTGGTGCCTTCTTGAGCATTTCATGTTTGTACTGCCTTTGGAAGGCGCAATACTCTTTATTGTAGAGCTGGGGTTTGAGTCACAGATTCTTGATGCAAGAAAAATTGTTGCTCAATTTCATGGACACAATTTCAGATTTTCTGCCAAGAGACTGAAAAATTTCTTGGCAAATCTGGAACATTGCAGCAAATCTACTTTGCAGCATTTCTTTGTTTTTGGGCTTTGACATATCTGAGGAATGCATTGAATATGCGATGAAATGGTTCTCAGAAATGCATTATGTATCATCTCAATTAGTCATCAAAGGGTTTTCTGTATTGGGGGATATATGACAAGGCAGGGTTTAGCTATGGTGAAGTGAATGTTGAGATGAAATGCTCAAGTATACACCATGTCCCATGGTTATAAAATTTGCAAACCATCTTGTTGATGGGGGAGGCAAGGGGCCAAGAGCTTGGCAGATGGAGATTAGAGACACCAGAAGTTTTTTCATTTGTGTCAACTGCCAATGAAGCATATACTGATATCAACAACATAGCAATGCAGAAGGCTTTGATGGAGGGCTATTTTTGTAGGTATGCTTTTCTGCTCTGCATTCTCTATTTTGTTAACCCCATAAAACACATGAGCATCATTTGGTGGAAAAAACCTATTGCAAAATGCTCCACAATGGTGAAGAAAACAAGTCCTTGGATTTAGTTTCTACCACCCAAGATTGACAATCTCAAAACCTTTGGTTGTAACTGGAAGGAAGATTTGATGATTTCGCTCAAGTGTTATTTTTCACTGCTGATGGTGCTTTGTACACATATGAGCTTATGCAATTCCTCTTTCAAAATGATTGGAGTTGGATTACTAGAAAGTCCCTTCTACAGGGGGATCAAGGAATACCAACAATCGCCATTAAATTGTTGTTATGGAACATGGACTAAATCCTTTCATGGTGGCAATGGGACTTGTTTCTGGAGGACTGTTGACTGCAGCAGCAATTGCTAGTGCTCAACTTGGTATCCAATTGGTTTGTTTCTCATTTTCTCTCTCATTTTCTCCTTCTGTTCTATAGCTACCCTGCAGAATCTAAACTAGCTGAACCTTTTTACAGGAAGAGATTATGCTGGATAATGTGGACTTAATCAAGCAGAAAGAACACAGCTAGTGTCTAAGATGTTCAAGGCTCTACAATGGTAGTAGCTAAGCTTAATTAGTTGGTAGATCCTTTAAGGCCAAGTTTCTGCTTCCTATCTAAGAAGGTAAAACTAATCCAAAAATGGTTGTGCTTTGATTTGCAACCAGGTGAAAGACATTTGTACAAAAAGGCATGAATTTCCAACCTGGAGTTTGAAGACCACAGTAAAGCTTTGAGCTCCTGAGACTCTGGGTATGTCCTTGCTACTGCATAAATGTGGAATACAATTTCCGGCAAGTAACAAGTGTTTGTCTCTAACTTTTGTTTTCTGGAATGAGCAGGTGCAGGAGAAATCAGAAAAATGGAAACTGGCAAAGTCACGCCATCAAGCTATTGGGGCAGACTTTGCACAACCATTTGGTGTCCATCAAATGGAGGAAGGGAAGTTGAACAGTGTCTAGCATTATGAAACCTCTAGCAACACATTTAGACAACAAGCAAGATGGTGCACACCAGAAAAAAAAATGACAATTAGCCAGAAGGACAATGCCAACTTATAAGTCTACTCATAACATCAGATTGTGTCTGATCACTGGCAGCTCTACAGTCAAGAGTAATCTAGCTTAAGCTTATTGTCTTTTAAGACAACACTACTGGGCCCTTGTGCCATTGGCCGAAGTATATTAAACCCAATGTAAGGTCACCCATCTCAATATTATTCCTGTTCCAAGAAGTGAGCTTAATTTCCGGTCTTGCAAAAAAATGATGGTGAGAAGGAATAATTATGTTTATGTCTCTTTTCATCATACAATAAGAGGTGTCTCAACTTATGATTATGAAGAGATAAAAAGAGATTCTAAGACGAACCCTTTCAAGGTTTTAAGAGGTACAACTTTTCATAAAACCCAATTTTGAATAAAAATGTTTAAAAATTTTAAACTAATTCTTGGGGGCAAAAATAACTCTAAATTCAATAACTTTTCGTTGCTTTGGTTTGAAAATTGCTAAATGATAAATATGTAAATCGCCTTGTCAAGAATTTTTTTGCATAGTGGAGTTAGGGCCACATAATCTAGTAGGGTTTCGACATGGTCGCCTCCGAACAAACAACAAACAAACACCTATCTTCATTTATAGATCGTATTGATGTTTTATAATGTAGCAATGTTTTCAGACTCTTTGTGTAATAATTAACCATCATGATAGATTCCTTTTCAATTGTCTTTGTTTGTGCATTCCATTGATAACACTACATTCCAAGTATGTAAGATTGAAGTTTGAGTGTTCTCAATCATTAGTATTGTTGGGTAATTTGAATATGGTAGTGGCTTTAAGGACTAAATTGATTTTCTAAAGGTTTCAATGTACCTCCTTTCTTGTTGATAATTTGAATGTTGTAATATGAGAACACATGTTGGTGTGTCATTACCTTCAAATTTAACATGCAAGGTGATTTTCTCTTGATCGATTTCAAATATAGTGCATACTTGAGCATATACACTCATGTCAATACATGATTAGATGTTACCTTGATGGACTAGTTTGTTTTATTACTCATACACACACATAGTCCCAATCATTAATAGTCATTTGTTGCCTAAAAAAGACCTATTGGTCGTAATACATGACATCCTTCAAATCCACTCTCTAAGATCTCACTTGCACCTTATTTAAAATGTATCAAAGAAAACCCAAAATTGTAAATGAGAAGAAATTAAACCTTTTTCCATAAACTCCAAAATCAAACCATAAAAGATTGACTCAATTATGAGAACTTCTAGCATTCCTTTCTTCTTGTGCTCTATATTTAGAGTGGCAAAACTACTTTCTTATTCCTTGCTTTGATCCCCCTTGATGTTATATAGTTTTAAAATTTGGAAGATGAAATATTTTAGCATTTCTTGCTATTTTTTCCTATATTAGTAGGCCCATGGCTCATGACATGCATGAGGTAAACCTTATGGTTTCATCCATCACAATGTAAAACTATGATGTTTACTATGGCATATATTCAAGTGATGTGTCAAATCACAACTTGTTTACCTCATGCACATTTTTCATAAACCATGACCTACTAATGTAAGAAAAACCACTTTTTCTTGTATATTTGTGCAATGAAAGCTATTAAAGAACCTTGCTTGGTTGACTTCTCTTGCATTTTGGCATGAATATATATATTTTTCTCTTTCCAAATCCTTGGTCTTTGGATTTACAAGATCTCAATGTTGTGATAATGTGTGATTGCATAATAGTTTTTTCCATTACACATATTTTCACAAAATAATTTCTCATGCTATGCTCCACTTACAAGGATTTGGTTTGTGTGAAATTTTTTAAATGTTTTGAAATTTTTGTGTCTAATAAATCTTGCATGATTCAAGCTAAATTTTGAATTTGTGTATTTGCTATGATATGCAATGCTAGTGAAATACATTGTATTTTGTGTAAAAGATTGTGTCAAAGATTATAATCCTCTTCTGAATCTTTGATATGATTATGAAGTAAAAAATTGCACACAAATGTCATTATTGAAAATAGCACTAATGTTCCAAAAGATGTTTCCAGAGTATCACTAATATTTTGAAAGTCTAAAAGTAGTATTCATATGAACTTGCATCCAAGAACATGTGAAATTGAAACTGTAACTCAATCTTCAAGCACTACATTTTAAAAATCAAGTTGGATACACATGTTGAGGCACAAAAAAGAAGTTTGAATTTTGGTGTTGAAGAACACAAAAACTTTATGGATATCAACCTTTTTTTTAATCAATTCATCTTTCATATTGCACAAGTTTATACTTAGCATAATCATCCTTCTAAAATGAACTTATGTTATTGGAGGTTTGTGTAGAACTGATTGGGAATTGGACACACAAGGAAATGATGAATTCATAATACTTTGGGTTGAATGAGTGACTATTCATTGAGATGAGTTGTCTATGCCTTGCTTCGGATGTTTGATCAAATGAGTTGTTCATGTAGAGATAATTATCTCACTAAAAGATATTTTCATATTTACAATTGGATTATCAATTTATTTTTAGTTGTAATGGACACATGTAATTATAATCTTTCTAGTCACCTTTGACAAGTGGCAAGAAAATTTAATCATAAAAAAAAGTATGTGGCATTTAAGTTTAAATGATATACATTTTAATACAATGAATGGCTATTTTTTTGGGAAATTTTTTGGACAAAAAATAAGTATTTTAAATTTCCACCCATTTTTTTATTATAATTTATTTTCAAATAATTTTGACAGTGAATTTTGTGGTAGGTAGGTATAAAATCATAAATAGGTACATAAGTAAGTGGTAAATATGGATTAGGATTGTAAATAGGCTAATAGGTAGGTACGACCACTAACCACTTACCTTGCTACCAATTACCTACTTCTTATTTATTAGTAGGTCATAGACTATAGGAACGCAAATATAGGATGTCACAAGTGGGTCACTACACCAAAATATGGAATCCATGACTAGGACATTTTACAACTACTATCCAAACCTAGTCATGTAATTGTAGGAGGTAGTCATATGTGACTATAGTCATGATTCTATGAATATAGTCCTACATGACTATGATCTTATGACTACATGTACATGACTAGTATTCATCTTGAAATAAGGGTAGCTAGTCTAGGTAGATAAGTAAGCAATTAGGAATAACTAAGTTAGGATAAATACATAACTAAGTTAGGTATGTAGGCTAGGTATCCTAGGTATGAAAGGTAGCTAAGCAAGTTAGGTAGGTTAAGAAGCCCAAGTAGCCCCTAGGTAGATTTAAGCAAGCCTAGGTAAACATGGGTAGGCAATAGGTTGGAATTAGATTTAGGTAGGTTAAAATAATGTTTATATTATAATGTGATGGCATTTCATATTAAATATGTATAAATTTGTGATGTAATGGCAAGGAGTTTGTCCCTTAATGTGAACATGAAGTGATCAAATCCTAACCCTTGCAACATGGGTGCAATCACAATAAAAAAAACCAAAAACCACATCAAATGATTAGCAAAACTACTAACTTTGTTACGTATATTTATGCCATGTTAATCATGGGAAGTTGTGTTAAATGATTTATATGAATGTTAAATAATTCAAATTAAAAATTCATTTAATTTAACCTTGGGTTTTGATTTTAGTAAACAACTCTTGAACTTGAACAATAGTTGCATTAAAAGAAATCAATTTTATAAAGGACTAGGGTAAAGGATTTTTTTAATAAAAAAATTTTTATGGTAAAAAACTTTAGATGATAATAACTTGTTACCCACACTCAAAAAGCACTCAAAATTTAAAAGGTATGAAATTTTTTTAAAATTAAAATTCAAAGTATGTTTCAAAATTTTTGAAAGTCTTTTACCACATGTAAGAGGGGTGTAATGTACATGACATATAGAACAAAGTTGGAGCTTATAATACAAGAAACTAAAACCTAAAGTAATTTTTATATTTTTATATGATTTGACATTATGATAATTTCTCAAAGTGAATGTAAAAACACTATTAGAAATTTTGTCCTTTGCAACCAAGGAAACAATGACTAATTGTCTTAAATGACTCTATCAATGACCATAGTCATATATTATAACTTCATTATCTACATGGAATATGTATGAATAATAGATTAGTCATTTATATTACTGATGGATGAAACTTACAAAATAAACATATTTCATCCATTTTCCATTAACCATATTTCATCCGTTATGGTTTTTGAATGTTTGCTAGAGAATAAGACATTGATGTGGATTATCCAACTATCATTTTTTCAAATAATGAAATATGTAGATTTAATTTATGATTGAATTCCAACTACTTCAAATGACATGGAAAATATTGTCATGATGTCTTGGCATTTTTTATATTTAATTAATTGAATAATATATTTCATCATTAAAAAAATGGGTCCCATCTATGTTCTAAACATAGGAGACTTATAAATTGACTTATATATGAATAAGTAATTACTACTACATGGACAACGTGACACTTTGTATAACTATATAATCATTAACCTTAGATGATGTAGTACTGTAGGTGGTCATTCAATTATGTTACAATGATACAAAAATGAATATTAATAATTTAATATGAATACAAAAGAACATAATAAATTACAACATGTAAGGAACTTATTTTGATTAATATTATATATATGTAATATATAAAAACCTTTATTACATTTTTCTTAAATATACTTGGTATATAATCCATTTTAAATAATCAATGTGACTAAATTAAATACTATACATTGAAATAAATTTTAATGGTAAAAGTATGATGTATTATAATTTTTTTTTTTCATATCTCAATTTCAAAATAAAATAGAAGTGTAAGATGTGGGAAATATATAACTTATTTTTACATTAAACTTTTACAAAAATTTAGATGAAAATAAAATTATATATATATATATATATATATATATAACACATGTAAAAATATATTATCACACAATTCTATTAGATTATATGTGTAAAAATGAATAAATTTTATAATTTCAGAAATTTCATTAATATTTTAATATTAATTTATATATTTAAATTAAATTAAATTAGTTAGACTGAATAATACCTCATATTTAATATGACATATATATAATTGATTTATAATCCATTAATAAATATTTTATGTGGATAAATTACATGGGTTCATATGTGCAAATTCAAAGTTATTAATAAAATTATGATATATTAAATGCAAAATTGTAATATAAATTCTTAAACTAAATGAAGGTTTAAGATATGAAAGTTCTATTTTATTTATTCATGTGTTAACCATAAAGGTTTTTTCATTTACAAATCATGTGTTTGAATTTAATTTTTCCAAAGTATGGTCATTGAAATGTTATTCAATAACAAAATTCAAGTAATTTCCTTTTGAACTAAATTTACATTTTTTAAAACCAAATTATATATTTGTATACATTATTTAAGGAAATTTATGATAAGTTTTCAAAATTTTCAATTGAACAAATTATCAATAAAATACAACTTATTATATTTGAAGTTTTATGTAATGTTTAAAGGAAGTATGGTTTAAATAGAATAAACATTATAGTATTTGCACAACAATGGTTTGGCTTGGTGATAAAGGAGATGAACTCCATCCTTGGGGTCCAAGGATCAAACTTCACACATGGCATATGTTGTGGTCAACATGAGAATATTGACCAAATATTCCACACCTCTTTAAAATACTTAGGTTAAATGATTACCTAGGCAACCTTAAGAAGGTAAATTAGGTGGTCTATTTACCCACTTGAATTAAATTTTAACCTAATTTAGGTGGTGACACGTGTCAACAATTAATAGGATGAAAACTAATGAGATTAAAAATAATTGAAATAAAAAATCATCTTATTATCCATGTTATATATTATAATCTATAATAATAAATATTATAAAATTATAAAATTATATTTCCCAAGTTTTTGGGTCCAATTTGTAATAATAAAAAAAATTAAATAATGACTAACACAAAACATGTGATATATTGAATCAATTGTATGTATTTTTAATAACAAGTTGCACAAGATTTCATTCAAAAATTCCTCCATATGAAAAAATGAAAAGTACTAAAAATAAACTCACAATCCTTTTATAAAGTAATCATGTTGGCTCCTATTAGCTTGATTTGATATACCTATGTATCTTCTTAGCTTAGGTGAAGCAACCTAACCTAGGTTAAGTTAGGCTATCTAGTTTAAGTTCCTGACATATGTTTTTAACATAGACAACCTAACCTACCTAGGTTAAGCTAAGGTACCTTAAATAAACATTTAGGCTAAAACACTTAATTTTTGTTGCATAGGCTAATCATATGGTGGCATTTTATTGGACAATAGATATAATGATTTAAATTTTATAAATGAATCCATCAACCTAAATTGATTGATATGGGCCATTAAATATGTGTTCCATGGGGGGAATGCATGGTACGGTGGTTCATTTTTGTGACAAAACGATGTTTTTTTTCTAGGTACCTTTTGTTCAAATATGTGTGGTGATTAATATGTCATTATATATACTAGTTAGGACTTGGATCTAGATTAATAATTTCATTATGAACATTTCAATCTAGTTATTTTTTGATCATTTTTTTTATATTGGTAGCAACAGACTTTTGAAGTTCAACAATATGGAACAATCATTTGGCTAAAACATTAGAAAATTGAGATATTTACATTAATTTCCATTCTAATTTTTTGTTCATGACTTAGTATATGTTATAGCATTACATGATAAAGTCATAGCAAAAATCCTTACTTTGACAACTATAGGTAGTTCATAGTTAAGAACTTTTAAATGGTCAAAATAGGACCCTAATTTCATAAGTCCATATGAGTTGCAAATATTCGTTGTTTTCCAAATTTTTTGGGCTCAAAATCAATGTTTTTACACGGCCTACACAAGGCAATAATAATAGGGACTTTTATAATTCTATATGAGAAGTTCCAAAATCTAGATATCGTAAAAATGACATCATCATGAGGATAAAGCATAGGGTTTGAACTTTAGGGTTACAAGCGGAGGTTTCCTAGGGCGAGAAGTCAAGTTTATTGTGTTTGTAGTATTTTTTGGTTTTGTTGTGAAGGTTCTGATTGACAAAGCCATGGGTATATTTAACTAATGGAGGTCAATGGGTAACAACAAAAATAAAGAGAGGCATTTAGGGGTGAAATGAGGTGGTATCATAGAGAAGGCAAATGCTATAGAGTGACAGTGACATTGTTGAACTTGAATAAGAGAAGCTCAAGAAATAGCACATTAGGAGGATGGGGTTCTTGAAGAGACTGTAGACCCTTCTATCCCAACTCAAAAGGTTAGAAGGGCAACACAAGTCATAATTTAGACAATCAAAAAGACCTTGCGAATATTTCCCAATGCTCTCACAAAAAAGGTGGTGATGTAAAAGGTTCTGTCTAACCCCATCGTGACAGATGTCATTCCAAAACCTAACGGAACTTTAAAAGATACAATTGTTGAAAGAGAAATTATGTTTGGCATAGTGCAATCATTGTCAAAGGTGAAAAGAGTAACCTCTTCAGCAAAATTGGTGACCAAACATGCCATTTTGATAGCCTTGGTTACTGGTAGTTTAATAACTAAACACTCAAATAGAAAGCTACATTATTGAAAATGCATCCAAGAATGTCGCCATGGCTATTTGTCGCAAAAAGTCGATGAGAACATTAGGAAAGTTTCTTTGGCCTTGTCAAGGCAAAAAAAGAAGTCAAATGTTTTGGCTCTTGGATGAATCCCAATTGAAAGGAGGTGGTGAGGAAGAAATTAGCGTCATAATTGTATGAAGAGAAACCAATTCAATACCTCATGGAAATGCATGTAGTCTTCATCATTCTTTGTTTTTCATTTTTATTGTTGTATCCTTTAAGTTTCACCTTGTTTTCTTTTCTTTGGATTTGGGTTTGAATGCTTTCAAGTTATGACTTGTGTTAGGTGTAGGTTGCAACATGGATACCACAACTTTTTTGCCACCACTTTCCAACTGATCTTGAATCCCATAAGTTTTAGTTTTATGCATTGCAAGTTTTTAGGGTTATTCTACGACATAGAAAGCTACCAAAGTCAAATGGTAGTTTTCCTTCATGTTATATAATAACCCAAGCTTCCAAAGCTTTCTTGAAGCTTTCAAATTTTTGTTTTATCTAGTGTTAAAAGTACTTAGCATTCGCCAAAGTTGTCATTGCACATTGCATTGGTTGCATTAGAAGGAAACTGAGTGGAAATCTAGATTTCTGTAAATTTCCATTGTTTTCTTCACATAACTTGCCATAACTTACTAGTTTTTCTTGATTCACATTAATTTTGAATACAACCAAGTGTTTTGCATTAGAAACTATTAAGGTTGTTTTACAACATAGAAAGTTATTAAATATGTTGCAATTTTCTTTGAGATGTACAATAGTCCAAGCTTCCAAAGCTCTCAAAATTTAAAGCTTTCAGTAGTAAGTAGCATTCTTTAGGTTTTGCCCCAACAATTTAAAGAACCTTGTTTGTGCATAGCAAACTCAATTGGTTATTACATCAACCTTTAATCATGAATAATTTGACATAACATTGATGAAGGTTTCATTAACTAAAGATTTGGCAACTTGGGGGTCTTTGTTCATATTAATTAAGCTTTAGATTATGTACTCATGAAAGGAAATTGAATGGAAGTCGAGTGGAAGTTCTGGTTTTTGGGAATTTCCATTATTCTATTCACAAAAATTAAGCTATAACTTTCTAGGTTTTTCTAATTTGCATGTATTAGTTATCCCATTTATTCAAGTGTTCTACATTGGAAGTTATTAAGCAGTTGTTTTGCAACATAGAAAGCTATTGAATATGTTGTAGTTTTCTTTGAGTTGTACAGTAGTCCAAGCTTCCAAAGCTTTCAAAATTCAAATTTCAGTAGTAAGTAACATTCTTTAGGTTCTGTTTCAATTTAAAGGACCTTCATTATGCATAACAATTAATCCAATTGGTTGCTACATCAACCTTTAATCATAATGTGACATAACCTTGATGAAGGTCTCATTCATTGAAGATTTGGCAGCTTGGGGGTTTCTATTCATATTAATTATGTTCTACATTATGTACTTGTAAAAGGAAATTGAATGGAAGTTGAGTGGAAATTCAAGTTTTTCGGAATTTCCATTGTTTTGTTCACAAAAATTGAATTGTAACTTTCTAGTTCTAATTTGCATATATTTGTCCCATTTGTTCAAGTGTTTTGCATTGGAAATTATTAGGCAATTGTTCTATTACATAGAAAGTTGCTATATTATTTTGCAATTTTCTTTGGATTATATAATAGTCCAAGATTCCAAAGCTCTCAAAATTCAGAGTTGTCATCTATTGGCATATTTTAGGATCTAGTTATTTCACAATTCTTTGTTGTGTAACACATTGTGTATATTGCATCAACCACATATTACAAGAAGATTGCAATGTAGTTCATTCATTCAAGATTTGGCAACTTGGGGATCTTTGGTCTTTTAAATTGTAGATCGTGTATCTTGAAAAGCTTGGCTTGAGTGGAAGTCGAGAGTTGTTATTGAGTTCTATTGCCACATAATTTGTTATCAAAACTTTCAATGTTCTACACTTTTCAAACTCAAATAAGGCTTGGCTATGAGGGACTACGATGTGAATGTGCTAATTTGTGGGGCTAACCATGACTATCTTGTAATGTTCCATATAACTTTATGTAGTCATTTTGAACAATGTGCTTGGTCATGTCAAACATACTCATATATGAGATTTGGCAATGTTGAATTTACTTGGTTTGTATAGATATGGGTTTTAGCTATACCTATATACGGATCATATGCACATATGTGTAGTTGGGGAATTGTTGAAAACTACAAGGGTTTTGTGGTGAAGAATTGTGAACATTTGGGTTTTGGTGTAGATCTGTAAGTGTGTTGTGTGAATTTACTCATGAATATGTGTGGATTTCTAGTGATTGCAAGTGTGTTACATAATGAATGTACTTGAACATTGTTGGAGTGATGGGGGACTTGCATGCATGTTGGGTGTGTATTAGTCAACACCTATGGACTGATGAGGACTGTGAGGCAACTTTTGTCCCTCTACCTCCGGTTCTACAAGGTGACTATGCTTGAAAGCACAAATGCTACCGATGAAGGACGAATGCAAATGTATGTCTAGTTATTAGGTTGCGTTCGTAGATGAAGTTAATTATTTTGCCTTCCAAGCA
>Ga0116231_10008569_pt1 | contig 17870 bp, 5 predicted proteins | sample S1TSphgellanicum_2_FD_89695 | JGI IMG/M metagenome (GOLD analysis project Ga0116231, IMG submission 89695) | Host-associated microbial communities from peat moss isolated from Minnesota, USA - S1T2_Fd - Sphagnum magellanicum MG | ecosystem: Host-associated > Plants > Peat moss > Unclassified...
GTGTTCTGCGTGCCGTCGTAGTAATAGCCGAAGCGCAGATTGTTGATCTGTTCCATCAGGCCGGTGTCGAACAGATCGGAGCCGCCCTGGATATCCAGCAGGTTGACGAGGCCGGTGCCGGCGATGGTGATGGTGCCGCCGCCCAGGCCGCCCTGCAGGTAGTCGGTGCCGGTGAGGTTCAGGGTGTAGCCGTTGAGGTTCAGCTCGTCATTGGGTTGCAGGTAGAAGGCGCCGCCATAGTTGATGTTGTTGCCGAGCGTCGGGCTAGCGTTGATCACCAAAGACGCGACCGAGATGCTTTTGGCCGAGAGCAGGATGTTGTTGTTGTCGAGGTCGATTTCGCCGGCGCCCATCAGCGTGCCGCCGATCTTATCGAAGATGCTGCCGGAATTGAGCGCGATGACGCCGATGGCCGCGTCGATGGTGCCCTGGCTGCTGTTGGTGAAGCTGAGATCGATGTAGCTGATGCCGTCGTCACTGGTTTTTTCGACCAGGCCGGCATTGACCATCGTGTCCAGGCCGCCGCCGGCGTAGATCTGGCTGCTATCGACCATATCGTAGATGCCGTGGGAGGTGATGCTGAGCGCGGTGTTGTCGGACGCAAAATTTCCAAGCTCCAGATTGTCCTGCTGGAAAATGGTGCCGGAATCGACCAGCGTGCCGTAGTTATTGACGACGAAACTCTGCAGCACGTCCGAGCCGGTGACGATGACCGCGCCGGGGCCGGAGATGTAGGCATTTTCCAGATAGCCGTTGCCGATGGTGAGGTTGAAGCCGCCGAGGCTGAGGTCGCCGTTTAGGTCCTCGAACAGGCTGGTGATGGTGTGGTTACCGATTTCCGTCAGCACGGCGCCGCCGTTGATCTGGAAAATGCCGGCGTTGACCACCGCCTTGGCGGCCAGAGTGAAGGTGCCGCCGTTGAGCTCGAACTGGCCGGCCCCGGTCATCGTGCCGCCGAGGCTGCCGCCGTCGTAGAACGAGAGCACGCCCACCGCCACGTCAACCGTGCCGGTGGCCGCGTTGTTGAAGCGCGGATAGATGGCGCTGTTACCGTTATCGCCGGTTTTTTCGAACAGGCCCTGGTTCGTGATGACGCCGTTGCCGTTGTCCGAGATGCCATTGTTGTTGAGCATGTCGAAGACGCCGGTGGTGGCGATGACGAACTGGCCGCTGTCACCGCTGCCGTTGCTGATCTGGAAGCCGCCGGTCTGGTTGAGATCGCCGCTGTCGATCAGTTCGCCCTTTTCGGTCAGCACCACGCCGGAGATGTTGCCAAAGCCGGTGACTTTTACGGCGCCGGGGCCGGCGATGTAGGCGCTGTCGAGATAGGCCGCGCCACCGAGGCTGAAGGTATGGCCGCCCGCGTAGAGAACGGCGTTGCTCTGCAGGACGAAGGTGCCGTTATAGCTCTGGTTGGTGGTGAGGAACAGGTTGGTGCCGCTGTCGGAGACGGTGATCTCGCCGATGGAGAGTGCCAGACCCGATTCGAACGTGTTCTGGCTGCCCTGGCCAAGATAGAGGTAGCCGCCGACGCCCGTGATGGTGCCACCGAGCTGGTTCTGGCCGGTGAGCAGGCTGATATCGTCGAACGGCAGGACCGAGATGATGCCATTGCTCGCGTTGGTGAAATCCGCGTAGATGTTCACGTAGGTGCCGTAATCGGTGTTTTCGAACAGGCCGGCATTGACAATGCTGCCGGTGCCCGTGCCGTTGTTGTTGCCGTTATAGATGCTGGCGTCGTTCTGCTCGATGTCATAGACGCCGCCGGCGGCGATGGAGAGCACGCTGGAGGCGACACCCAGATCGTCGTCCAGTTTGACGGTATTGATCTGGTATTCCGTGCCGGTCAGCACTTCGGTGACGCCGGAGCTGAAATACTGTTCGGTGCTGTAGGTGCCGGTGATATCGACGGTGCCGGGGCCGGAGATATAGCCGTCCAGCGCGCCGCTGCCGCTGACGGTGAGGGTTTTGCCGTTCAGGCTGATATTGGCGCTGTTCTCTTCGGTGAATTCGTTGGCGAAGTTGAAGTTGCCGCCGAGGATGACGTTGGTGCCGCCGTCACTGATGGTGAGGACGGCGATGTTGATGACGAGGGAGGGGGCGAGCGAGGCGGTGGCGTGCTGGCCGATATAGAGATCGCCGGGGCCTTCGATGGTGCCGGCCAGGCTGTCCTGGCCGTAGAGCAGGCTGACATCGTCATTGGCGAGGGCGGCGATGGTGCCGGTGCTGGCATTGGTGAAGTTGTCGAAGACGTTAAAACCGTTGGTGGGCGAGGTTTCCGCCGCCTCGAACAGGCCCGAATTGATGATGGTGCCGATTTGCCCGTTATAGTCCATCTGGCCGTTGATCTGGGTGACGGCGTAGGTGCCGGTGGCGGCGATGGACAGGATGCTGGCGGCGGTGCCGTTATCGAAATCCAGCCGCGCATTGGCGGCGTCCTGGATCGCGGTGCCGGTGATGAGTTCCTCGGAGCCGGAGGCGAGGTAGAGGCCGCCGACATCGATGGTGCCCGCGATGTCGAGCGTTCCGCCATAGACAAAGCCGCGGTCTGACCCGGCGGTGCCGGTGAGTGTCAGTTCGAAACCGTTGAGTTCGAGATTCGCGTTGTAGGCCTCGTTGAAGTCCGTGCCCAGGGTGAGCGCGGCCGCGAGCACGATGCTGTTGCCGCCGACGGCGACCAGCGTGCCGGTGTTGAAGACCAGGCCGGATTCCAGCGAGACCGTGCCGCTGCCGTTGCCGAGATAGATTTCGCCGGGGCCCAGAACCGTGCCGCCGAGGCCGAGCGTGGCGCCGTAGAAGCCGATATCCGAGTTGGCGGCGATGGCGACGGTGCCGGTATTGCCGAAACTGTTATAGCCGATGTTGTAAAACGCGCCGCCCGCGGTCATTTCAAACAGGCCGGCATTGGTGACGTTGAACAGGCCTTCATCGTTCCAGCTGGAGTTGCCCGCCGTGATGTCGAAGACCTTGTTGGCGCCGATGATCAGGTCGGTCTCGGCGCCGCCGTTATTGGCGAAATTCGCGTTGCTGGCGAGGATGATGGTGCCGGCATCGTCCAGCGTCGTGCCGGCCTCGAAGTCCGGATCGTCGGTCAGGGTGGCGAGGCCCGAAATGATCAGCTCGCCGGGGCCGGTGATGTAGCCCTGCAGGGTGGAGGTGCCGCCGAGGTTCAGCGTACTGCCGTTCAGCGCGATCACGCCGCTGCCGCCCTGGTAGAAATCCTGATTGCCGGTGAGCGCGCCGCCGGCGGCGAGCAGCGTGGCGCCGCTTTGGATATCGACCGTGCCGCCGGCCACCACGCCGGCCAGTTCCAGCGTGCCGGAGGAGATGTTGGCGAGCGCCAGTGAGCCGGCGAGGCTGAGCGTGCCCACGACGTCCAGCACCGCGCCGCCGTCGGAGACGCCGACGCTGTCGATTGTATAGGTATCGCCGCTTTCGACGGTGACGATGTAGGAACCGCCGGCGGCTATGTTCGCGTCCGCGCTGGCGGCGTTGGGGACGCCGCCGGTCCAGTTCGCAATCGTTCCCCAGCCGCCCGATCCGCCGTTCCAAGTAAACGATGCCATGATTCCGTCCCCGTTCTAATCCAGGCTTTGCGCCGCCGGCGGCGCGGTTAGAAAAAGTAAGCAAGCGGCGCTTTTATAAAAAACCCAGCGCGGGCCCGCACAAAGAACTTTTATTGCATTCGGCCGTGCGGTTTAAAACGCCGTCGGCCTATATTCACAAAAGTCTATTGTGCTTTTCAAAAAAGAGCACGTCCTGCTTTATCAACCTAAACTTGCCTCGCTCCCAAACTGCCCGGAGAACACCGGGATAGGCTTCGATGACCATTATTTCACCGCCAGCCATTTGTCATCCAAATTTTGTTTGGACATCGAAAATTCACGCCGTGCAATGGTTCATCCGGGTTTCGGCCGCATGGACATCGGATCGATGCGGACACCGCCGGGCAAGGGGCGCAATCCGGACTCATCGAGTTCGGCGCCGTCGGAAAGCCTGTACAACCCGGCATGAAAACCGGCCGCGCAGAGCTTGTCGGCTTGTAGGCAGAGCGGCGCGACGCAGCCGATTCCGGCCCAGTAGGGATCGTTGGGGCGGGGTTTTTCGTGCAGGCCGCGATGCGGGGCGTAGCGGATCAATTCGCCTTTTTGCAGCCGCAGCATCCGCGTCTCATCCACGCCGGCGAGCACGGTGATGGAATGGCCGGGCGCGAAACTTATAGAAATGGGCTGGATTTTTTCGGAAAATTCCGGCCCGCCGGCGGGGAACAGGCGCCAGAGCCCGGCGGCCTGCGCGTGCGCCAGCAGAACTTCGGTCTGCGCGGGCGAGGCGAGGCCATCGACCGTGCCGACGACGAATTCCTTCACCGGCGCATCGAGAATGATGCCGCACCGGTTGGCGCGGCAATCGAACGGCGAGGCGCCGGCCGGCGGCGGCGTGAAAGCCAATGCCGCGGCCCATGATATGAGGAAAACGCTCAGCCGCGAACGGCCGAGCGGCCGGCGCCCGATACGCTGAAAAGGTGACTGCAACTCAAATCCTTCGCGTTATGACCACGTCTCCCGGTAAACCACTCTCCCACAGATTATGCGCCCAGCATTACGCGTTAGTCTCGAAGAACGTACAACCATTCAGGATGGCCAACAATCCGCCGCTGGGCCGACGAAACATTAAATTTTGCGGGTGGCGATGTCCAGCGCCGGCGTGAATCCCGGGCTCTGATTCAGAGAAATTAAGAACGGCGCGCGCGCAAACTTTTGAATCTCAAGGAATCAATGGTTTTTTGCGGCTTTTTTTCAAATGGAAAGACATGAAATCCGGTCATGAACATCCAAAAGACGCGCCGCGCGGATGGCGGCGGCGCGTTGACAGTTTGGTGGCAACGCCACTAAGCGGTTGACTCGGGTCGCGCGACTCCGTTAGCTTTCTTCAACGATCACGCGGTTCGCGCGCGGGGAGTTTTTCGGGCAGGGATTGCGTACTGAGGTTGCGGCGTGCATGCGCCATCCAAAAGGTCATGGTTTTCGAGTTTTTTCAGCCGCCGTTTCAATCTGGGAAGATCAAGAAATTTTGCAGGGTGTCATGCGAAGTTGTGAAGGCCTGATAGATCGGCGGCGGATTTGGCGCTTGGCCAACTGTTGCGCGTTCGCGCGCGAAATTTCATCGGAAGGAACCGATGCATGACGACGGTGGGCTACGGCCAGATTTACACGGTTTCGAGCGGTCAGAGCGATAGCAACGATACGATTCTGAGCGGCGGCGTCGAGGTTGTTTCGGCGGGCGGGTCCTCGACCAGTGCGACCGTCAGTTCCGGCGGGTACGAGATCGTGTTTTCCGGCGGCGACGCGGCGGGCACGAATGTGCAGAGCGGGGGGTATCTGCTGGTGCTGCCGGGCGCCAATGTCACCGGCACCAGCGGCGGCGGCAATGTCGTTTCGACCGGGGTGATCGAGATCAATCTGCGGACCGATTCGGTCGGGCTGCCCGGGACGAACCAGTATTACCAGACGCTATATTACGGCGCGGTGGAATATGTGCTGTCGGGTTCGACGGCCAATTCCAGCTTTATCAGCAGCGGCGGGACCGAATATGTGTATTCCGGCGGCGCCGCCAGCGGCACGCGGATTTTCGGCGGCGGGCTGCAGGTCGATTCCGGGTTCGCCGCCAATGTGATCCTCGGCCCGGGCGGCACACAGCTGGTGTACGGCACCGCCAGCGCCACGGTGGTGAGCGGCGGCGCGGAATATGTCGAAGCCGGCGGCACCGCCAGCGCCTCCACCGTCAGCAGCGGCGGCGAGCAGATCATCTCGGCGGGCGGCAGCGCCAGCTCCGCCACGATCGGCTCCGGCGGCCTGCAGATCGTGCTCGGGACCGCGATCAGCACGATTGTTTCGGCCGGGACCGAAATCGTCGCCGGCACCGCCAGCAACACGACGGCATTGGCGGGCGGGGTGGTGTTCGTCTCCGCCGGCGGCACCACGGATAATGCGGTGGTCAGCAGCGGCGGGTTCGAGTTTGTCAATTCCGGCGGCACCGCCGCCGGCACCACGGTGCTGGCCGGCGGCACTCTGGTCCTGTTGCCGGGCGCCGCCGATCCCGGCGTCACCGGGGCCGGCGCCGTAATCAGCACCGGCGTGGTCGATGTAAACTATGTCACGGACAAGATCACGGTCGAGGGCGCGAACGCGACCGGGGATGTGGTCAGCTCCGGCGGGGTGGAATACGTGCTGACCGGCGGCACGGCGAGCGGCACGAGCGTGGGCAGCGGCGGGCTGCAATATGTCTATTCGGGCGGCACGGCGGTTTCGGCTTCGGTGAGCGGGACGCAGGTGGTTTACGGCGCGGCGTCGGGCACCACGGTCGGGCCGGGCGGCGTCGAGGATGTTTTCGGCACCGATACCGGCGCGGTGGTGGGCCTGTACGGCAAGCAATATGTCGAATCCGGCGGGGTGGCGACCAGCGCGGTGATTTCGGGCGGCGCGCAGTTCGTCTCCAGCGGCGGCACGGCCAGCGCCACCACCGTGGCCAGCGGCGGCGTGCAATACGTCACCGGCAAGGCGCTCGGCGGGGCGATCACCAGCGGCGGCGCGCAGTTTGTTTATGGCAGCGCCAGCGGGACGGTGGTTTCGTCCGGCGGGCTGCAGGTGGATTCCGGGACCACGACGAAAACCCAGGTGGCGAAAGGCGGCGACGAGCAGGTTTTTGCGAAAGCCGTCAGCACCACGGTTTTGTCGCGCGGCGAAATGCTGGTCGAATCCGGCGGCACCGCCACCAACACCACCGTATCCAGCGGCGGCTTCGCGATCGCCTATGCCGGCGCGACCATCACCACCATCAACCTGGCCGCCGGCGCCTATCTGCTCGAGCTGCCGGGCGCCACGGTGACCGGCAGTTCCGGCGCCGGCGCGGTCGTGACCAGCGGGGTTGCGGAGGTCAATACCGCGACCGCGGTGTTCACCAGTGACGGCGCCACCGCCTCCGGCAAGACGGTCGCCTCCGGCGGCACCGAATATGTGCTGACCGGCGGCACCACGACCAGCACGGTCGTCTCCAGCGGTGGGTCGCAGATCATCTATGCCGGCGGCGTGGCGACCAGCACAAAACTGGGTTTCGGGGCGAGCCAGATCGACGCGGGTTCGGCCAGCAAAACCTCGGTCGGGCCGGGGGCGGCGCAGACGGTGTCCGGCACCGCCACCAGCACCACGGTCAATGGCGGCATCCAGGTGGTGGCCGCGGCCGGGACGGCGAGCGCCACGACGGTCAGCAATGGCGGCGAGCAGTTCGTCTCCGCCGGCGGCACCGCCAAGGTGGCCACGATCGGCAATGGCGGCGAGCAGGATGACTATGGCAGCGCCACCTCCGCCACCGTGACCAGCGGCGGGCAGCAGAACGTGTTCGGCACCGCCACCGCCACCACGCTGGCGGCGTTCGGCGTGCAGGAGGATTTCGGCACCGCCACCAGCACCACCGTGGCGTCGCGCGCCGACCAGTATGTTTTTGGGCTGGCGAAGGCCACGTCGGTGACGTCGCAAGGCGGGCTGATCGTGGAGAATGGCGGCACGGCGAGTGCCGCCACCATCGGCGCCGGCGGGCTGATGGTGATCACCGGCGGCGGGTCGGCCGCCTCGGCCACCATTTCCAGCGGCGGGTTCGGCGTGGTGTTTTCAGGCGCCACCGCCACCAACACCACCGTCGCCGCCGGCGGCACGCTGATCGTGCTGCCGGGCGATAACGTCACCGGCACCACCGGCGCCGGCAAAGTGGTTTCGACCGGCGTGTTCGAGCTCAACCTCGCCTCCAATTCCATCGTCTATGACGGGCTGACGGCGAGCGGTGAACAGGTGGTCTCGGCCGGCGCGGAATATGTGCTGACCGGCGGGACCGCCACCAGCACGACGGTGAACAGCGGCGGGGCGCAATACGTGCTGGCGGGCGGGACGGCCAACGGCGCCACCTTGCTGAGCGGCGGCGTGCAGTATGATTCGGGCACGGCCAGCGCCACCACCGTCATCTCCGGCGGCACGCAATATGTCGCGGCGGGCGGCAGCGCCACCAGCACCACGCTGCTGGGCGGCGAGCAGTTCATCTCCGCCGGCGGCGGCGCGGCCGGCGCCGTCGTGCTGAGCGGCGGCCAGCAATTCGTCTATGGCTCGGCCAGCAATACGGTTCTGGGCCCGGGCGGTTCGCAGACCGTGTATGGCAGCGTGACCAGCACCACGGTGTCCAGCGGCGGCGCGGAGTATAATTATGGTTCGGCTGCCGCCACCACGGTGCTGAGCGGCGGCGCCGCCTATGATTACGGTAATGCCAGTCAGGCGCTGATCGCCGGCGGCGGCGTGATCTCGGTGTTCGGCGGAGCGTCGGGCACCAGCGTGGGCAGCGGCGGCGCGGAATATGTCGCGGCCGGCGGCAGCGGCTCTTCCTCGCTGATCGGCAGCGGCGGGCTGGAATATATTTCCGCCGGCGGCACCGAGACCGGTGGGACGGTGAACGGCGGCATCGCGCAGGTTTTTGGCGCCACGTCGAGCGTGACGGTGACCGGACAGGGCGAGGAAATCGTCGAATCCGGCGGCGTCGCCGATGGCGGCACGCTGAGCGGCGGCTACCAGTTCATCGCCGCGGGCGGCAGCGCCTCGGGCACGGTGATCGTGGCCGGCGGCGAGCAGTTCGACCAGGGCAGCGCCGCCGGCGTCACGGTGTCGAGCGGCGGCACGCAATATGTCGAATACGGCGACACCGCGACCTCGACGACGATTCTCGCGCAGGGCGACCAGGAAGTGTATGGCAGCGCGCTGGGGGCCGTGATCGCGAGCGGCGGCGTGCAGGACGATGATTATTATGCCAGCGCCACTTCGGTGGGGAATGGCGGCACGCAGAATGACTACGGCTATTCGATCGCGACCGCCGTGGCGAGCGGCGGCGCCGAATATATCTATGGCATCGCCAGCGCCACGACGGTCTCGAATGGCGGGTCCGCGGTGGTGGAATCGGGCGGGGCGGCCTATGCGACGCAGGTGCTGGCGGGCGGCGCGCAGGCGGTGTCCTCGGGCGGGATCGCGTATAGCGCCAGCGTCACCGGCCAGGCGGCGGCGCAGAATGTGTTTTCCGGCGGCATCGCGCGGCAGACCAGCGTGTCGGCGCACGGCACCGAGACGGTGCTTTTGGGCGGTAAGGCGGTCAGCACCACGGTGCTGGCCGGCGGCGCCGAGCTGGTTTCCGGGCGCGCCAATTACACCACCATCAGTTCGGGCGGCTCGGCCACGGTGTTCAACGGCGGCGTCGCCAGCGCCGCCACCGTCGGCTCCGGCGGCGCCGAGTTGGTGAGCAGCGGCGGCAAGGTGTTCGCCACGGTGCTGCGCGCCGGCGGGTCGGAGACGGTGTTCTCCGGCGGCACCGCCAGCCTGACACTGGTGTCCAGCGGCGGCGCCGAATATGTGAAGGCCGGGGGCAGCGCCACAGGCACCACCGTGCTGGCGGGCGGCCAGGACTATGTCGCGGGCAAGCTGATCAGCGCGGTGGTGAGCGGCAGCGCCACGATCTCCTCCGGCGGCACGGTCACCAGCGCCGTGATCGCCGGGGGCACGATGACCTTGGCGACCGGCGCCACCATCGGCGGCTCGGTATCGTTCACCGGCACCGGGGGTGAACTGGTCATCGATTCGCCGACCTTGCCGAGCGCGGTGATTTCCGGGTTCGCGGCGGGCGATACGATCGCGCTGGCCGGCGTGACCTATTCGGCGGGCGCGACGGCCTCGGTGGTGAGCGCGGGGATCGTGACCATCACCGACGGGGCGAATTCTTACAAGCTGCACATCGCAGGCGCGGTGGTGGGGGAGACGGATTTTGTGTTCGGGCCCGGCTCGCTGCTGACCAGGTCCGCCGGGCAGGTGCCGGCCAAACCCGCGATGCGGTTTTTGGCGGCCGCGCCGGCGGCAGCGCCGCGCGCCGGGGCGGTGACGGGCGCGGCGGCGGCGGCGGTGCTGGCGCCGGCGGTGAGGCTGGCCGCCACGGCCTCGGGCGCTTCGCCGGGCGCCGCGGTGATGCTGACGGTTTCGGGCGGCGGCGCGCAGGTGCCGGTGGTGACGCTTTCGGCGCCCAGTGTTTTGGCCGGTTTTCATCTGGGGGATATACCGTGATGAGCGCATATTTTCGGACCGTGAAACGGGCCGCTTGGGTGACGATATTCGGGTTTTGTGCGGCGGCGCCCGCGGGGGCGGCGCCGCCGCCACCCTCTCCCCTGGCGCCGGCGCTCGGCCAGGGCGTGCTGGAGACGCCGCTGGTGGCGTGGGGCACGCCCGCCATCGGCGAAACCGTTTCTGTCGCACGGGCGATAGAAACGTACCGGGCGGCGGGGGGCGAGCTGCAAACCGCGGCGCTGGAACAATTCGCCGCGGCGCATCCGCATTCGGTCTATGCCGTGTCGCTATGGCTGGATATCGGCCTGGCGCATGAGCATGAAGGCGATTACGCCGGCGCGATCACGGCGCTGGACAAATCGCTGGCGGCGGCGGGGCCGGCCAAAAAACTTGGGTACTCGCGCACCGAAGCGGTGGTGGACCAGACTCTCGCCGAATTGCTGAGGCTGCAGACCGGGCTCGGTCATCCCCGGGAGGTGGCGGCGCTGCTCGCGGACCCGCGCGTGACGGCGGATGGCGGCGTGCTGACCGGGCCGGCGATGGTCGCGCGGCGCTCGCTATGGGAGATGCAACACGATCCGCAACACGCCTATCTGTGCGGCGTCGTGGCGCTGGCGCGGATGGTGGCGGCGGAGAACCCGAAACTTCCGGCTTCGCGCCAATTCAGCGCCGTCACCTCCCGGCCGGACGGGCTGAGCCTGGCGGAGCTGCAGCGCATCGCCGCCGCCGCGCATGCGCCGGTGCGGGCCGTGCATGTCGCCGCCGGCGCGCCGATCCCGGTGCCATCGGTGATGAACTGGAAGCTCGGGCATTATGTCGCGATTCTGGCGGCGCGGCCGGGCGGATATCTGGTCTCCGACCCCTCGCTCGGCGATAAAACCATGTCGCGCGCCGTGCTGGAAGCCAATGGCAGCGGGTTCTTCCTGATCCCCGCCGGCGGCCAGAGCACGGACCAGAAACCCGGCTGGCGCCTCGCCTCCGCCGAGGAGGGCGAAAAAATCCGCGGCGGCGGCTATACCAGCGGCCCCGATGGGTCCCGGACCGGCTGCAACTGCGGTGATAATGGCGGCGATGACGCCGGCGATGACGGCAGCGATGACGGCGATGAAGGGGCTGGTGATGGCGGCGGCGGCGGCGACGTTGGCGCCTCTGGCGATGCGGGTGCCGGTGACGCCACCACCACCGGTGCCGCCGAGGCCAGCGGCGATGCCGGCGGCGGCGGCGGCGGCGACCAGTCCCAAATGATGGATCCCAGTGAAGACAATACCTTCACAGGCGGCGGCGGCAGCTTTGGCGCGGCCGAAAGTCCAGCAGGTTTCACGGGAGGCATGCCGCATTATTCGTTCGATCTTATGACGGCGAGCGTGCGGATCGATGATAATCCGGTCGGCTATCACCCGCCGGTCGGGCCGGATGGGGAATTTCAGCTCTCCTATAATGAACGGGACTCTTCGCTGCCGGCGACGCCGACCTTTGGCAATCTCGGTCCGCAATGGTCCGATGGCTGGCTGTATTACGTGCAGGATGACCCGCGCAACCCCGGCTCCTCGGTCACGCTGACGACCGGGGGCGGCGGCTACATGATCTATGGCGGCTATAATGGCGGCACCGGCGCGTTCACGCCGGAGGAGCAGGATGGTGCCGTGCTGACGCGCATCAACACCGGTACCGGCACCGAATATACCAGGGTGTTCCCCGATGGCGCCAAGGAGATTTTTGCCGCGTCCGATGGCGCCACGTCCTATCCGCGGCATATCTTCATCACGGAACTGGAGGATCGGCTGGGGAATACCCAGAGTTTCGGCTATGACAGTTCCAACCGGCTGATCAGCGTCACGGACGCGCTCGGCCAGGTGACGACGCTGCAATATAACAATACGGCGTTTCCGCTGCAGGTCACCAGCGTCACCGATCCGTTCGGGCGCGTCGCCCGCATTGGCTATGACAGTTCCGGGCGGCTGAACGCGCTGACCGACGCGATGGGGATGACCTCCACATTTACGTATAACGCGGCCTACACGCTGCCGAGCACGTTCATCGCGACGATGACGACGCCTTATGGCACCACCAGCTTCAACGGCTCCTTCAGCAACGCCACATCCTACTGGGCGACCGCGACCGATCCGCTCGGGAACACCGAGCGCGACGAGTTCGAGCAGAGTCTCGCCTACCCGCAATTCTCCGAAGCCAATACGCCCAACATGGGGTCAACCAGCCTGTTCAATGAATATCTGAACGGCCGGGATACGTATTACTGGGACAAGGCGACGTACGCGAAGATCACCGACAAATCGACGCTCGCCACCGGTAATTATAACGTCAACGACTATGAGAAGGCGGTGGTGTATCACTGGCAGCACCAGGGCGGCTATGGCGGCAATGGGATCACGTCGTCGGTGCTGGAGAGCGCGCTGTACCCGCTGGAACGCAGCCAGCAGAATACCGCGTACACCAGCCGGGTCTGGTACGCGCATCCGGGCGAGGATGGCAGCACCGGCTTCACGGGGTCGTTCGACAAGCCGAATCAGATCGCCCGCACGCTGGCGGATGGCAGCACCGAACTCACGGATATTAATTATAACGCGCAGGATAACATCGCCAGCACCATCGACCCGATGGGCCGGGAAACCTCCTACAGCTACGCCAAGAACGGCATCGACGTCACGCAGGTTCGCAAGAGCGGTTCCGGCGGCGGGGCCGGTGATCTGGTCGCCTCCTACACCTATAACGGCCGGCATGAGCCGCTGACGGTGACCGACGCCGCCGGCAGCACGACCACGCTGACCTATAACGGCAAAGGTCAGGTCAAGACTTCGACCAACGCGCTCGGCCAGAAAACCACCTATGATTACAATGGCGGCTACCTGACCTCGATCGTTGACGCGAACGGCAAGACGGTGGCCAGCTACACCTACGACAATGTCGGCCGGATCGCGACCGAAACGGACTCGCAGGGCTACACGCTGGCCTATAGCTACGATAATCTCGACCGGCTGACGCAGATCAGCTATCCCGATGGAACCACGACACGTTACAAATATAACCGGCTGGACGTCGCCCGCGTGACCGACCGGCTGGGCCGCGTGACCAGCTTCACCTACGACGCCAACCGCAACCTCACCTCCGTCACCGATGCGCTGGGCCGGACCACGAAATACGGTTACGACCCGGACGGCCGCCTGATCGCCATGACGGACGCCATGGGCCAGAAAACCACCTGGGTCCGCGACCTCGAGGGCCGGGTGACGGCGAAAGATTACGCCGACGGCACCAGCGTGACATACGCCTATGACGTGGCCAGCCGCCTGGTCAGCCGGACCGACGCGCTGGGCCAGGTCACGTCCTATACCTACGATAAGGATGGCCGTCTCGCGGGCATCAGCTACAGCAACACGAAAAACCCCACCCCATCGGTCAGCTTCACCTGGGATAATGTGTATCCGCGGATCGATTCGATGACCGACGGCACCGGCACCACGACGTTCTCATATGTCCCGGCCGGCACCAACGGCGCCCTGCAGCTCGCCGGCGAGGCGGGGCCGGCCGGCGCGCTCGCCAGCTATGCCTTCAGCTATGACGCGCTCGGGCGGGTCAGCCAACTGACCGTCGATGGCACGGTGCTGGATGCCGCAAGCTACGACGCGATCGGCCGGGATGTTTCGCACGTGACACCGCTCGGCCAGATCAACACCGCCTATCTGGGCGAAACCGGCCAGATCAGCACCGTCACCAATCTTGGCCAGACGGTTTCCGGCGGCGCGGGCGTGGCCACCTACAGCTATCTGCCCAATAGCGGCGACCGGCGCCTGAGCGGGATCAGCTTCAACGCCGCGTCCGCCGCCAACGAGACCCTGACCTCCGACGATGCCGACCGCTTCCTCTCGCGGCTCGACGGCACCGGCAAGAACGAGACCTACACCTACGACGCCGCGGACCGGCTGACCGCCGGCAGCGTCACCGCGCCGACGCCTTCCTATACCGAGACCTATGGGTATAACAGCGCCGACTTCATCACCGCCAAATCCGGCGAACCCACCGCCGCCGATAACTGGGCGGCGAGCAATACGGGTGCCATGAACCAGATCGGCACGCTCACGCCGAGCGGCGGGACCGGGCGGACCTACACCTACGACGCCAATGGCAACGTGCTTTCGGACGGCGTGCGCAGTTATACCTGGGACGCGGAGAACCGGCTGCTCAGCATCACCGAAATCTCCACCGGCCATGTCAGCAGCTTCACCTATGACGGCCTTGGCCGCCGCGTGGCGATCAGCGAAACCAGTGGCGGAACGACGGCGGTGACGGGGTATCTGTGGTGCGGCGATACCATCTGCAGCGCCTATTCCGGCGGGATCACCACGGATTTGTACCAGCCCGAAGGGGAGCAGAGACGTAGCAACGGCGTGACGACGGATTATTATTACGAGACCGATCATCTCGGGACCGTCACGGCCATGACCAGCAACACCGGCGCCACGCTCGGCACCCTGACCACGGACGCCTACGGGCTGCCGCTTTCCAGCTCCGGCACGCTGCCGACCTTCGCCTATGCGGGCATGCTTCTGCACCAGCCGACATCCTCGCTGCCGCCTTTGTACCTGACGCAAGGCCGCGCCTATGATCCCTACACCGGCAGATGGCTCTCGCGAGATCCAGGGGGCGAGGACGAAGGCGCCGACTTGTACGAATATGTGAACGCGCAGCCCGTGGACCTGACCGACCTGGCTGGACTGGCGCCCCGCTACGGGCTGAAGGGAGAGCCTATCGCTGGAACCGGCAGGAGGTATCGACCATTGATTATAACCGGTATCGGTCCGGTTCATTTCGGAAACCGGATCATCGTGCACGGACGGGTACAACACGGATTAGGTGTCCGGAGACGGCCGGGGACGCGCCTTTCCATTGGCACGGAGCACATACCCAGGACTCGGATCGTCATTACGCCTTGGCCTTTTGACGTCGAGGCACTCGATGATCCGGAGCCCGATGATCCGGATCTCGACATTCCCACTATTGAGGTTCCGTACGGGGGTGACGATCCTAACGGTTCCGGGGATGATTCGCCCGATGATGACGATGATGACGATGATGACTCCGGCTGCTGAGGCGGTCGCAGCACACCGGCCGGATTGAATAAGATGACCCGCGGCCTTTGAGTGGCCAAACTGAGGCCGCTCAAAGGCCGCGGGTCATAAAAGTTTTTTGCGCGCTTTTTTTCAAAAAAGCGCTGCTTTCTTACTGATCGTCGAGCGTTTTCAAAAACGCGATGATGTCTCGCTCTTCCGCCGCCGTGAGCGGCGGGTGCTGGCCGGGGTGGCGGTTGAAGGGGGGGTCGGCGGTGTCGATATTGGGCCAGAAGGTTTTGGGCAGGTCGTTGAATTTTTGCAAATTGCCGGCGGCGTCCGTGGGGTAGATTTTTGCGGGCTCGGTGTCGCGGAAATTGTAGAAATCGAGCACCTGTTGGAGGGTGTTATAGACGCCGTTGTGGAAAAACACTTTTTTGCGCGCGGCGTTGCGCAAGGTGGGTGTTAAAAACATGCCGCAATATTGGGTTTGCGCGGCGAGGTCTTTTCGAAACGGGCCGCAGAGGCCGAGGTCGTAATAAGCGGGGTTTTGGTTGGCGGCGAGGGCCGGGTTGCGGGGCACGCCGAGGGCTTCGAACTGGTGGTCGGTGAACAAAGGCGGCTCGCCGTTCTGGCCGGGCTGGTCGAGATGGCAGGCGCCGCAATCGCCCTTTTTTGGGTCGTTGAACAGGACATAGCCGCGCATTTCGGCGGGGCTGAGGCGGGCGCGGCCTTCGAGCCAGGCATCATACTTGCTGGCATAGGGGTGGAATGACGGATCCTCGATCTCGTAGCGGGAGATGGCGATGACGGCGTCGGAGACCAAAATGTCCGGGTTGGCGGTGTAGCTGGGCGGGAACACGGCGGCGAAATTTTCGGCGTAGGGCGCGGCCAGCAGTTTGGCGGCGATGTTCTGGATGCTGCCGCCGTCCATCTCCACGGGGTTTTGCAGCGGGAAGATCGCCTGGTCCGGCAGGGTGTCGGCCCTTCCGTCCCAGAACAGGCCACCTTGCGGGACGATGTTGACGGCGCTCGCGGCGGTGGTGGCGGCGGTTTTTTGCACGCGCGGCGCCGCGGCGGCCAGGGCCGCGAGCTGCGGCAGGGGGACGGTGTCGTCCGCGCCGTCCGACGGGTCCGGGCCGATGGAGAAGGGCGGCTGGGTTTCCAGGTACATCAGCGAGGGCACGGCGCGGGCGCCCTGCTGGGCCATGGTGGGGCCGCCATATTCCGCGGGGGCGCCGTCCGCCGGGGTGTAGGCGTTTTGCGGGCTGTGGCAGGAGGCGCAGGAGAGTTTTCCCGAGGCCGACAAATTCTGGTCGAAAAAAATGTCCTTGCCCAGTTGCGCGAGCGGGGAGAGCGGGGCGGCGGGCGGGCGCCGCAGACGGATGGGGGACGGGTTTTCGCCGATGGCGAGTTCCAGGCTGGCGAGCGGGGTGGAGAGCCAGTCCGCCGCCGGGGCCGGGCCGCCGCGCAGCGCCATGGCGGCGGAGCAGGCGCCGAACGCGGCTAATAGCGTGAGGCCGGCCAGGACACGCAAATCGCCACTTCCTTTCGTTGGGAGCGTGAATGCGGGTGGTTTGGCACTTGATCGTAAAGATTGTGTTCATCGGTTAACAAAATCCTCAGGATTCGGGGCACCGGCATAAAAACTGAAACTGGATAAGGTTTTGGTATTGCGGATGGGGCGTCGAACCGCTAAGATGCGTCATAATACCTAGGCGCGTTCATTTTGACTCTTGGCGGGCCCACATTCGCCGCTTGAAAGGCGTGGATGGCCGGGTCAAGCCCGGCCATGACGGGGCGGGGGCGGTGGGTCATGATTTTGGCGGGCTGGTATAATTAGGAGGGAGACGAAAAATGTCCGATCTTGTGATGACATCGAAACCACGCCAGATCAAAACGATCGGATTCTGGATTTTGAAAATTTTGCTGGCGGTGGCGTTTCTGGCCGCGGCTTCGGCCAAGCTGGCGGGCGTGCCGAAAATGGTCGCGGAATTCAACATGGTCGGGCTGGGCCAGTGGTTCCGCTACTTCACGGCGCTGATGGAAATCTCCGGCGCCGTGCTGCTGCTTTTGCCCGGCCGCACGGCTTACGGCGCGCTGGTGCTGGCCTGCGTGTGCGTGGGCGCGTTCTTCGCGCAGTTGCTGGCGATCCATGAGGACGTGGTGCATACGATCGTGCTGTCGGCGATGTTTTTGGCGATTGCTTATGTGCATCGGCGGCAATTGCCGGTGCCAAAGTGAGAAAGAAAGAAGCGCTTTTTTGAAAAAAAGCGCGCAAAAAACTTTTGCGGGCGGGTTGGGGTAGGTCCGGTGTCTCTTTTTCGCCCCCGCCGGGGGCGAAAAAGAGACACCGGACCTACCCCAACCCGCCCGCAAAAGTTTTTTTGGTTACTTTTTTTTCAAAAAAAGTAACATCTTCTTCCCCACCTTCAGTCATCTCCGCCGCCGCCGCGTTATTCAAACGTTAGCAATTGGCGCTTACGATGCCGGCACGCACAAGGACAAAATAGCCCTTGTCCCCGTCGCGCTCGCGCGATTGGCATGGACGTTCGATTCGTGACGGAGGCATGGCCTTGGCTGACGAAGCTTTGCCGGCGGTGGTATTTTCGGGCGCGGTTGAACTGCGGAATATCGAAGAAGCTTTCGAAAAAGTTAAAGCCGCCTGGGA
>Ga0116231_10008570_pt1 | contig 17869 bp, 14 predicted proteins | sample S1TSphgellanicum_2_FD_89695 | JGI IMG/M metagenome (GOLD analysis project Ga0116231, IMG submission 89695) | Host-associated microbial communities from peat moss isolated from Minnesota, USA - S1T2_Fd - Sphagnum magellanicum MG | ecosystem: Host-associated > Plants > Peat moss > Unclassified...
GCTACAATTGGGGGGGGGGGGGGGTTTTTTAAAAATATAGGTAAAATTAAAAAACATGTTAAAAAATTTTTTTTGGGGGGGATAAGAAAAAAAATTAAAAAAATTGATAAATTGGCAATTTTTTGTACCCAAAAAAGATTCTTTAAACTCTCTTTATATTTTTCCAATGAATTTGAATAACCCCCCCTCCCCCCCAATTGTAGCAAAATACTATAGCGAAGATGTAAAGACATAGTTGATAATCACAATTTTCCCAAGCAATAAGAGATGAACTAAACACTAATATGCAAGTTTCTTTTTAATTTAAAAAATGAAGAAAAAATCCACATCTATAATGTCCAAGTTTAATCCAAACGAGGTGCCCAACAATTTCGATAGGTTTTTTTCCTTTGCCCATTTCCATCCTAAAATACCCAATAAAAAGGTTCACTAAGTTGGAAAGAGATTGATGGTCAACATGAATTGTGAATGAGGTATCATTGACATACTGGGAGATGGTTGGTTGAGTATTTTTTTCATCAGTAATAAATAGGTAAGGAGCCACAAGGCATCCTTGCTTTACACCCCTACAAATGTCAAAGTCTATTGCGGGCTAGCTATTGAAGTTCATTACAACACAAGCATTGGAGAATAAGAGTTTGATCATGGAGATGACCTACGTTGACATTCCAAGCTTTTCTAAAGCTTTGAACAAAAATTCCTAGTTGACCTTGTCATAGGCCTTAGAGAAGTCCAACTCAAGAAATACAACATGTTGCCTAAATCTCTTAACCCAATCCAACATTTTGTGGATGAACAACACATTGTCCAAAATAAATTGAAGAGGGAGGAATGTAGTTTGATCAAGGCTTATCACCTTCATTAAAATGTTTTGTGATCTTGTATGAAACATTCAAAAGGGTGATGGGCTTCCAATTGAAGAGCTCTTTTCAAGCTCCATCTTTGTGTAGAAAGGTGATTAGCCCTTGAATAACACCTTGTGGAAACTTGTTTTTATCAATTGCCTCTAGCACCATTTTGTAGTAATCCTACCCAATAAATAGGCCAAAATTTCATAAAAAATTATATGGCAATGCCATCAAGTCTAGGAGCCTTCCTTCTTGCCATTTCTTCAACAACCCCCTTGAACTCCTTCTTTGTAATGGGTTGTTCCAGTTTATTGTTCATATTGTCAATGAAGTGAATAGTGATGACATCCAACGTTTTGCTTTCGATCCTAATAGTTTTTTTTGACAAATCATCTTTTTCATAAAGTTTGAATAAAATTTTGTGCAATTCTTATCCAAATCTTTCCTCTCTCTAATCACTTGGCCTTGATTACATGTAGTTTTGTGACAATAAAATTTTTAGACTTTTCTTGAACAACAACAAAGAATTCCTTGGTGCAAACATCTCCTTTCCTTTGCCACCCCAGTCATGTGTGTATTCTTTGGTCGATGACTTTTTGATGTTCAATGTCATTCAACTTAGTTTTTAGAAATCTCATTACTTGTTACATTTTTGGGTCTTTACAATTAGCTTAAAATGTTGCATGTGCATTCTCAAAGTTTATATGCACATCCCTTTCTTAGGTTCTAAATTCTATTGTTTTATGCTTATAAGATTCATTGTAAAATTTGACAACTTTGCATAATTTGGAGAAAAATGTTATAAACGTAGGTGTGCTTTACCAAATATGTTGTATTTGTTCTTTTGTTTCATTTAGGAACATTATGTCATTTTCCATTTTTATTTATTTTTGCTTCATTTAGTTGTATGATTGTTGAAACTAGTAAATGATTTAATAAGCTATTATTTCCTATAATCACATATGACATTGGAAAGTATTTTGGGTTGAAGGTGGAGCCTAATGGAAAATACATCCAATCTAGGTGAGCCATCCATCCATCTTGTAGTTATCCCATGGTAACAAAAAATTTATTTGGATGTATCTAAGATGTTCCATCACATTCAAAAAGTTATTGAGTTCTTAAAAGTTATTCACTTCTTCCCACAAGAATATTTCTTCATCAATTATGACCTTACCACATTCATTTGTTTTGTTAGAATGGTGTTCCACCATGTTGAAATCTCCTTATGGAATCCATATGTAGTCTTCTAGTAGCTCCTCTATCATCAATCCCCCAAACATGCATTTCTCTACCATGTCATTGCTTGTGCATAATGTTAGCTAGTGTAAATCACCACCTCTTAATCTAGTGATCTTTATCCAGTGAAGGTGATTGGTCATGAAATGCATGTTTGGATGACTAACTTATTCCACCTTTTTTCTACAAAAGAGATCACCCCTTCCTTCTCACTCCCAAGTTTGGATCATTTATCAAATAGCCTGGAGTAGCATCAATTGTCCAGTTAAGTGCATACTTCCACATTAGTTTGCCCAATTGCCTAGCCTTGTCCCCTTTAAATTTATGTCAGATTATCGGAATAATAAATTTATTTCAAGGGTGACCCCATGTGACGCACCCCCAAGCTCCTTAATGGATTCAAATGTGAATTTAAACTGAAGACAGTAGAAAAGCAAGGAATTGGGGCACGCTTCTTAACTCGCAGCACTTTGAGGGGTAAAAGGGCATGCTAGAGTTCCGAGATGGGACTAGGAAGAGTGACAAGCATCAACTACTCACACGGACCTGCACAAAACCAACACAAGGTGGTTAATGCATAATTGAAGCACTTTCGATGCTAAGACGAGCCACAAGCAATTCGGATTCACAAGATTCACCACAGCTCGGACTTGGGGGAAGCCATCACCTTCCCCCTTATAGTGTACTCTGTGCCTCTCCACGAGACCCACATCCGAATGGCTTTTTGTCCTAGGAATCCCAAGTGGGAATCTCGAAATTGCCAAAGTTGGGACTCCTGCAACTTTGGGGCCCCATAACTTTGTGTGCAGACCTTTGCTTGAGATGAGGTCTGAAACAAAGTTGTAGCCCTCGTCAAGAGCTTTTCAACAATATGTCACACGATGCCTGCACGCAAGCAAATTGGGTCGATTCTTGACTTTTAGAGGTCGGGAGTCAAACTGCCAATTTGATTCCCGGCCTTTCCTTTGGCCATAACTTGTGTTTCAGATGTCCAAATGGGTCATGCAAGCCCATTTCAGACATCTATGTCTCAATAAATTTTCAATGATATGAAAAACTCCTCCAACCATTGAGATTTGACCCTTGCAATCACTTTCTGAACATTCAGGAGTCCACCGGGACTCCAAGATATGAAGGTTCATTACGTGTTGGTAATATCATTGAAAGGAATTTGCCCCAAGAGTTTCCCTTGTGTTTTGGCTTGTGATCCCACTTGGTCATGCCCTCAGATCCCCACATCATATAATGAATTTTCATTATGCTTAATGTTGGGGATTAGATGTAGTTAACATGATTAGTTGGTTTTACTCCTTGTAGAAGCCTTTAAATCTCAAATATTAACCTTGTGTTCCTTCATTCTATCAAATAGTTATGTAGTTGCTTCACTAGTCCTTCCTAGGTATAATTGAGTTGCATGAGACAATGCACATAACTTCCTAAATACCATGTCCAGCATAGACTTGCCAACGAAATTGGGCACGGAGTCCAATTGAACATTTTGAGGTAGAAGTGGGGGGCATTGGGGAGGTTGTGCATTTACAAAATCTTCCATTTCTTCATCTTCATCCACATTTTGACTTGGTGAAAATTGTGACAAACATTTTATTTCCATTGTGGATGTCACTAAAGATTTTAACAATGGAAAGTTCCTCATTTGTATGTGATTTCATGTGTCAAGTTTGTTTTCTCCTTACGTTCTCACCACTAACTGTAGTGGATGGACTTGTAAATTGCTAAAATGCACCTCACCTATAAATGTTTCTTGGCCCTCTAGTTCAATTGGAACTATAGCTCTGCTAACTAGTTGCCATCTTTTAATGGGGAATTATTCACACCCAAACTATTTTGTTTTCCATGCACCATTAGACACTTTGAAAATTCACCTTAAACTACAATGGATGCATTCATTTATACAATTTAGAGTTGTTGAAAAGGGGTCCCTTCTTTTGTTGGATAAACATTGGCATTAAATTAGATGACACTTTTTATGCATGTTACAAAACTTTAGTTAAGGCTACATATGTTGTTCCACGGTTACTAGGATCTCTTACATTAAAATCATTTGGCTTTCTCTATGCAGTTGAACCTTTAATTAGACCAATGTCACTTCGGGTTTACATAGGAGTTTGTAAATCTTGTTGCCAAGGCACTTTCAAATGAAGTAGTAAAAAGGAAAGGTCTATGAAAACTTGTAATAACTTTCACTTGGGTATATTGATGGTTGTCAATGATGGTCTCTTGCATCATAATGTTTTCATCTCTAACTTGTAGCTTGATTTCTTACAACATATGTTGTAGTTTGCTAGTCACATAGTTTTCCTCGTCTCCTTTATTTACTCAAAGCTTGGGTTGCATTGGGCACCTCACATTACTTTGACCAATTTTCATACCTTGCCACATTGCAAATGAAAACTTTTTATTGTGAACAATTTTGAATCCTTCATCATCTATTGTTTCAACCATATTTTTTTTGAATTGAGCTAAGTTGAATTTGCGGATGTTGCTCGCGTGTGTAAACTTGAATTTGCTTTAATTTTAATTCATGAACGATGTTTCCACTCCTAGAAATTATGATGGATCTTGAAAGATTGTGACACCTTGCCAAATTCAGATAGTTTTTGACCTTGTGGTCTAATGACATGCAAATTTAACACCACACCATGTGGTGATCATAATTAATCATCACCTCTACATTAAAGCCATCAAGTCATGCAACCATTAGCTCATCTACCCACCATTTGCCAAGTTCTAATGTCACACAAAACCTTGGATATTGAACACAAAAATTGTTATGATCTATGTTAATTAAACATTTTGCCAACATAGTTGGCACTTTTCTCTTCCATGGTCCTATATTTTAGTGGAAGCACCCTTAAGGTTATCTAAGTAAGTAGTTTGATGCCCAATAGGTGGTCTGGATTGAAGGCTTGAACCCATCTTGATAAATTGCAAAACACCATGGTAACTTATGTGGGGTGAATGCCAAGATTGTCATGGTAGTTTCCAGGTTTCAACACTAAGAAAGATAAATCCTTTCTTGACATCCATCTTGAACATTATTTTCCCTAGTTTTCTTTTGTTGTAAAAAAGTTGAAAATTGACAGTTTGTAAAAAAGGTTGTTTGTGATTTTACCTTCAATGAAGTTCACTATGACAATATGTGCCTTGTGATAGTCAATCTTTGTTCTAAATGCATCCAAATCTAGTGTTGCATGTGACATAGACTCAAGCTCCTTGATGAACAAGCCATAATGATTCTTTGAAATGCTAAAGGGAAGGCTTTAACACTTGTTGACCCGAAGGGTTTGATTTGCCCTGCATTAAATTCCAATGAAATCAAAACCTCACCCATAGTGGTGTCTTCCATAACAATGTCAATGTTGAAACCTTGATTTGCGAACCTAGTTATAGTTGATGGGGTGGAGTGAAACTTTTTCACATGTGGTGGAACTAGCAATTTGTTTTTGAATGCAGTCATTAAGTCTTGCAAATCTATTAAATATTCCTTTAAAGGACTTAACTAAAAGAATAAACATCATTTAACTGTTAAGGTGATGTGCTAGGACCAACGACCATTGCCACCTTTAGAGGAAACAAAGAGATTTTTTTGAAAAACTAAGCCATAAGCAACTTGCAGAACTAAAAAACAATGGGTGCTTGAAAAAAAAACTAGACCTTTTCATATTCGTGCTCTCCTATTCCAAATACACCACAAACTAATAGCTTTGGGGCAATCATTTGTTAAGCTTGACAACCAATAATGCAAAGAGAAATTGAGAATCCCAACTAGGGAACAATGTGCTTTACAATTATGCATCAAACCTCCAAAATCCGAGAAATGGCTTGCATCACTTGGAAACTCTCATTGCTACCACCAAAAAATCCTCCCTCCTCCTCCCCCCAAGTCAAATAATTTCATCTCGGCGAAATAAGCAAGAGTGTCATTTGTTAGATTTTAAAAAACTCCTTATATGTACTCATTGATGCATTTGACATGCAAATTAATAAATTGTTGGTATATTAGATTGACCTTGTGCTACCCGACCCACTACACCCAAATAGTTGCAAATTTTGTGATAGGTGTTTTCCTTCATGTGATTCCTTGGTTGCTTTCATGCAACACTTCAATGCATGCCATATTTTCATGGAGCTTTGTACAACATTCACATCATGTTACAAATGGTTTGATTCCATGTTTGATGACCCAACGTGTGAGTCATCAATAATGGTAGATGTCAAAACAACTTGCCCTTATGATTCAATTGGCCTAGATCAATTTGCACATGGAATGAAAATGAAAATGATGGCATCACTTTTAAAAAAAAACTACTTAGACCCTATATTAGGGGCGATGTTTTTTTGGGTGCAAATTTTCACACTATTGTGATTTTTTAAAAGGAATATTTTCTAACAACATTCTTGTTTTTTGAAGAAAAAAATAATCCAAAAAAGAACAATTTTGGGTTAGGTTCATCACATTTTTAATTTCACCTGCAATAAATAATTAGATTATAAAATATATATATATATATTTTTTGGTACGTCCTAAAGATTGGTTGCCATTTAATGTTACATCCCTCTTGGAATGCTCACCATAGATGCAAAAGTAGAAACTTGAAAAGTAACCCCTGATTGTGCAATTTTCAAATAAATGATTACAAAAATCAACCTTAAAACATAGTAAATGTTTACTACAAAATCAAAATGATTAGTAACCGGATTTTGGATTGTGGAAGAAAAATAAATTGATATTGGGGTCACAACACATTGGAAAAATTCAATTGTTTGATATGGTGCACTTTGTAAATATTTTATAATAAATTTCACATATAACCTCCTTATTGGGCATTAGAAAATAATGGTGTGAACTAGTCAACTCAGGACCTTACCCACAATTTTTTTTTCTAATCTAGAAGAGTCCTTATGAGGACTAGGTGTAGGACTTAATTTGGTTTTTTAGTTTGAGGAAAAACCAATGTTGTGAAGGTATTTGGTTTGAAGGGCGAAAACCAAGGGTTCAAGGTTAGGTGCTTGTGATTTGGACTTAAGTTAACATCATTTTGTTGGAACTAGGACAAGAATTAAACCATGGAGAAAATGTTTTGTTAGATTTGGAACCAAAACCGAAACCATGAAAACATATATTTGAAAAAAAAGGTTAGGATATGTATGTAAAAAAGTTGAATATAAAATTAAAAAAAAAAGTAAAGTGAACTTTATGATTAAATATAAATTTTAATTAGTTGTTCAACTCTATATTTACATAGATCCCTATTTTAATTTGTTGTAAAAATTTGTACCCACATAGTTTTTAACATTGGAGGGTGTGTAGTGTGAACATGGAATTGGTATTGGTTCAAAAACCGAACAACTAGTTTTTTGAATTTGCAAAAATGTAATAGAACTAGAATCAAACATTTAAAATTTTGGAAAAACTTAGTTCAAATCCCTACCCAAAGAACCTCCACATAAATTTTTAAATGTTAAAATTGAGGCACAAAACATTTTTCTTTTTGAAGCACTAGTATCTTGTAGACTGAAAAATTCTATTTTGCAAGGTTAGAAAAAAAAAAGGTGGGTCTCACCAAATCTACAATATTCATAATTGTTTTTTACAAATTGAAATGCTCTATGCCAATTTCAAAATACTCCTTGATAATGATAAAACACAATCACTAATTTAACTCTTGTAACAACTCTACAATGGACATTAATCTACAACTAATGACAGATCATAACACTTTGGATTTCCTCTCTATCGCTATCATGGTCATTTGGTTGTGTATTTCAAGTAACTTGAAAGTTACTTTAAATTCTTCAATACCTTCCTTAGTTAGAACCTAAGCAATCCTTAAAAGGGATGTTTTACAAACTATCATTACTTCATCAACAAACCTTTTGTAAATCTCCAACTGATCCCAATCTTCCCATGAATAATATTTTTTTGGAGCTCCTAGTAACCCATGTACTCAACCTTCCCCAACAACAACTATGGCTCGACTTAAATGTATTGAAATGTATTGAATTTGAATGAAGAATTCCACTATTGATTAGCCAATTAATCCTTTAGAGCCTATCATTCCTTCCATCATCAATCTTTAAAGACTCTCTACACCTGGACATCATGTTTATTGTCTCCAACATAGTGAAATTCATGGAGACAACACAATATCAATTATGCATTCTAGGCATTCATCTCAAAATGATAAAAAAATCCACACCGATAAGCTACAATCTAACACAAAACTACACAATGCTAAATTTTTCAAAATCAAAGCAAAAAGACAACACTACTCAGCTTGGAGTCATGAAGCCCTCTTATAGTCCCCTTGCCTCCACTAGCTCGATTGCTTGCACCATTATCCTTGACACAGAAACAAAACAAAGAACTTTATACACATCCTTAAGCTTTCACACATTTTTAATAACACACTTATTTTTAGCTGCAAAGCCTTTTCATTAGAAGCATTTCTATGAATGACTATACGACAAGATAGCATGTGGTTTTCAGTGCCATGACACCCCTTTCACACAATAACCCTAAAAATTATCATCCATATTTTATTGTCACAATGTTACCTCCAAATACATTATAAAACTTGGTTTAGGCTTTTATATATCTCTACATGTTGTTTAATGATATTTAAGAGGAATTCATTTCTAGCACATGACATTTATGAGAGGGATTTTGGGATCTTCCATGTTATAATAATGTTAGATGAAGTTAGTGAAGTTGCAACCTTTTGTTAACATACGATGCAAAAACATTATGGCATTTTCTTCTTTCATCGATGAATGATGGGATTGAATCTAAATCAAACTTATGTACACAAACAACCTTGTAATTCATGATTACAGGAATGAAAGGCCAATTGTATTTGGAACGACTTGAAATCTTAAAGATTTTTTTTCTATTTTTTTCTTTTTAGGTTGGGTTATTGATGGGGTTCCACTACATTTCAGGAAATGCTCAATGTACAACAAAAAACAAGGGGTGTGTCACACTTCGGCCTTGCCATTTACATGTATTAAAAAGTACCTTACGAAAAAATAAGAATTATGAAAATTCAAATATTTCACCATGTAAAATATAATCTTCAAAAGAATCCTCTAAAAGAAACCAAAGTCCTTCAAGATATCATAATTCTATAACTAATATCAAGTTTCAATACAAGCCAAAATCTCATCTTTCAAAAATCCTCATATAAAAATAGACCTACTATCTAGGGGCCATACCATCCCTCAAACTACTATAACTCTATAATGAATCTAAACACAATATCCTTGCCTTGGTAGGCAAGGCCAAAAAGATTTGGTAGCTATACACCTAAAAAAGAATTGAGGGAACAAAATATTGGCATTTCACACATTTCAATTTAGCTCTTTACTCCACATTAAAATAGATAAATTGAAATGGAACCATGTGCTAATTGAGAGGCTTATAAATATTTGTATGGTGACTAGGTGATGATGACCAATGAACACTAATTAGGGTTTTCATTGGCTCTGCCCCTAAAGGATGACTACCAATGATGTACCTAGGTAGTTTTCATTTGGTCCCACATTTGGAGCAATGTTCATCAGCTGTAAAATTTAACTCCGAAATTCATTTTTGGCGAACTTCAGGGAGCATTTCCTATTGTTGATTGTTGCTGGTTTGAACTTTGAACTTGCTATAAGGGTCTCTTTCCATTAGCCTGCTTTAATCAGAGATTTTGCCACAACTATATATATATATAGTTGTTTACATTTGTTCCATCTAGCTGCGCTCATAGTCATCTCAAAGCTTTACAAGTCAAGCATTGACCAAATGCAAAGCTGTGTGACCTGTGAGTCAAATTTGTGTGACCACATGGTGACATTTGACATCTTTAGGGGAGCATGTGTTCTTTATCAACTCTCTAAAATGTTCACAACTTATGGAATTTTCATAACACTCCTAATATTAAATATTTACATTTTTCCAGCCCAGTTGCAGCTCTCCAATGGAAAGTGCTTGTTCATGCAATACAAGCAACATGGCTCCATTTTAGTGGCTTTCTATTAGGTTGCGATCATACTGTGTGTACTCGTGATCATAGCAGCCTAATGGAAAGAGACCTAAGGGGAGGGCAAAGCCATATTGTGCAACCAGAACATTATTCTCACTTGCATTCGATTCCCATTGAAACATTAAATGGGTACCACAATTCCCCTTGAAACTATAATAAGGGCAAAGGTCATGTTTCGGAGTTCACTTGTAACTGAATCCTAAACGTCAGTTTTCTATTCAAATATGTGATGCTTCTTTGCACTAATTTCATTTTGAGTGCACAAAACTCTCAATGTGCTCATCATCCTTGGGGGAAAGGAACAAAAGGAACCACCACAAAGCAACACGATAAAGGTCTTAATATGAAGCATTTGCAAAATATGTACAAGACTATGTATGTCCCCACAATTCATGCCCCTGTCATTAGCCTGAACCAAAATAGGTGATGAACACAGTTGGGAATAGAAATTCTGCTCAGCAATTGAATCATTGCAGCATGCACCCAAGAGACCCAATTATTTTTTCTTTGTGGAGCTCAAGATTCAAAGATGCAGTAGCCAGTGGTGAAATTGTAAGAGAGTGCGCACTCAGGGAGAGATTAGGTGAAATTATTCTGAGCAAGGATATATAACCTTCTAGCAACAAAATCGAAACAAAACCAAATCCAGAAAACAAGAAACAAAAAAGCTTACCCAAGATGTCACGACGTTCAAGCAAACTAGTGATCAGCCGCAGAGGTTCCCAGCTGCTGCAAGACAAACTTTCAGAAGAGGAATTTCTAGTGTACCAATTCCCACATTTGTAAGAAAAAAGATCTCATGAGCATTTGCATCTGCTGAACTTGTATGCTAATTATTATGGGTCTACACACACTTGATTCTCTCTCTCTCTCTCTCTCATAATTCTCAAATCCTGCAGAAATACTTAAAAATGGGTATGCAATTCATGATAGGATTTGTGCAACAAAAAAAGTCTACATTCTATTTCTCCATAGATTGCAACACATTGGATCAGAAACATGTTGCTACTATGTTCATTGTTTTCCAAGAGGCCAAGTTGGTTACCATGATGGATGGGTGCTCAATATTTGGCTACTTATGTCTGGATACACCAAGCAGGAAGACACCCAACTTGTGAGAAGGAAAAAAAAAAACCTTCTTCAGTTAGGGTTTGTCTATGGCTTTCAAGAATTTTGTATGTTGTGGGTGATGTTCAATTGTAGGCATACCTTTGGATTCAGTGGAGAACAGGGCAAACTAGCACAATTGGCATGCATCGATAGCCAAACTATTGTGTATGCCATTGGATGTGGGCTTCATAGATACAGGTGCATGCTACATACGATCATGAATCCTGCTCATTTCACTATGATTTATATGCTGATTATTATCCAAGTTGAGAGAGAGAGAGAGAGAGAGAGAGAGTCTCTTTGATTATTATTTGCAGGCTTGGCTTTGCCATTCTTGGTAGGTTTTCAATCCAATCCCTCTTGCTGGTACTCAACTTGACAATTGTGTATGTTTGCATTTTCTTGCCACTCACTCATTCTTGGTAGATTTTCAATCCAATCCCTCTTGCACCAATTCAACTTGACAATTGTGTATGTTTGCATTTTCTTGCCACTCACTCACTCTCGGTAGATTTTCAATCCAATTCCTCTCGCACCAACTCGACTTGACAATGTGTTTCTGCAATTTTTGTTCTGGCAGGAATCATTGTGCAGTACCAATTGCCATGCCTGAAGAATCTGTGGAGGTAAGGGAAGAAGTACCTTACCCACCACCATCATGTTGTCATGTTGGGCAGAATGGAAGCAAATTTGACTATTGCAGTCAATTGAAATGTCCAACATGACAATGAACTTTATTGTTTTGGCAGAAAATTGTTGCTGTAGTTGCATCCCGGACTGGACATTATGTAGCTGCATGCGAGGCATTAAAAACTGGCTCAAGTCAGGTATATTCACAAGCAATAGGAAAATACAATTGGTTGTTGTTTTCCCTTCTTGTGGGCTTGGGACAAAAGCTTGATACCTTAGAGTCATGCATTTCATGTGGAGTATGTATATAGACTTTGCATTTCATCTTGAAGGTTTGATAAACCTTCAACTTTCCTCTCTTGTGAATTTGGGGCCATCGTACTTATAGACTAACAACAACATCACATTAAGAAATATTCTCAATTGCATCTATAGACTTGTGGATTCTTGAGGTTGTCAATGACCAAATTTTGTTGGAACTTACAACAATCCACCAAAGAGGGATACTACTCATGGGTTTAACCTTTTGGCTTAGAGATACGGGAACTTCTTCACTAATGAAATGAACAAGTTCCATCTTGGCACCAAGCTCATTCTAGTGGAGAAGGACCTATGATCTTGATGGGGTCAAATGGAGACAATGAAACGATAGATCTCCACACTTTGACATCTAGCTTTAAACACTTGAGCCACTAGTAATGTTCCCATGCATTTAAGCTTGTGTACCTTACAAGGAGAGTCATAGCAAATGGTTCATCCAATCCTCTTCTCACTTATAGAATGCCCTATCTATGTTGGGTATTCAAGAAGAGTTTTCAAGGTGGAATTGTGTGCTTTGAAGCATTTGTGATCCAATCAATTGGCTAGAAGACCAATCAATTGTTTGTAATTGATGGCATTTTTCCCTAAGCCACTTCATGTCTCTTCGGCTAAATGTAGGGAAATCCTTGCAATTATGTATTGAATCATATATTAAGCCAAGGATGTTCTTGAAAGGGTTGTAGGCCTTTGGGTAGCTTTTGAAAGCTAATGTAGATGGAAAAAAAATACCAAATTGAGGAGGGGAAAACAATTAGATCATGATGAGTGTATGTATTTTGGAACATGCAAGCAATTTTTGTACAAAGTAATATCACACATCTTGATTTCATTTGAAACAATTACAAGGTGAGACTAAGGACTTCCTAATTGAAGCTTGACAATGTTTTTCTCTCTTTCTACTTCAAGCCAAATGGTCCATTCAATAGGGTTCAATACAAGGTTTCTAAACCAAACAACTTTCAACTTGCAAGCACTAAATAACATGGAGTCTAGAGTTGGTATGCCTTCAAATGTAAAGCTCTCAAGCTTTTTTCTTTGAATGATTAATATAACTCAAATTCTCCTCCAAATTCTAACACAAATAGATAATGATCATACGTAGGATAACATTTGGCACTTCTTTGCTGAATATTTATTTATTTAAAAAATGAGGTTAGGCAATTTCAAATATATGTTTTCAAAATTTCAACGATTAATGATAACCCAGTGGTTGGGACAATAATGCTTTTTCAAAGTTGAGAGTTCGATTTTCAACAATTTTGACAAATATCCATAAAATTTTCCCTTTTTTTTTTCAGGTAGACCTTTTGCAAATTATTTTGAATCCAAGTAAGGCATGTGCCACTAAGCACAATTGCATAAAAGCCTAGCACCCTAACACATAGGCATTCATTTCATATTGTGACCATCTTTACCTAGGGTTGGTGAAGTCCCCCTAGTTGGAAAGTTAAAAAAGGGCAATTTTTTTTTTTAAACATTGAGAAATTCAATTCCATGTCATGGCATGATTCCTCAAGTCTCTAACCCCCATCATAATATTATTTTCAAAGGAATCATTACATAGGCTTTTAATACAAAAATAATAAAAAATTTGAAACAAAATCAAGAATATTGAGGGATAGAAGTTTGCAAAAACTCAAACTTTTATTACACCAAATAATAGTCTTCTTGACCAAAATAAAGTAAAATTTAGTGCCTTGAAAGCCCAAAATTTTGAACCAATGTGATTTTCCAAGTCTCTTTCCTTAATGGATAGTTTTTTTCATTTAAAATGACATTATCGAAAGATAGAAACTAAAAAGCTAGTTTGTCAAAGATAGGTTGAGTTCACATTTTGAACATGGCTTTGACATGCATATTTTAATATAAAATCTAAACTTTAAACACGTTAAGTTAAATATAGGCTTGGAATTGATGACCTCTTGAGATACACATGTTGTAAGGAAGAATATATGTTAACTTAGTTTCCTTCAAGGTAGACAAGATCTCAAGAGTGGTGTTAGGGAAAGGGGCCAATTGTGTTGAATTTGATGGTCAATTGCATTAGTCTATAAATGATCCATCTAGAATATTACAATACAACTAGGGTTATTTTGTCCCCCAATTTTATGATTAAATTTTTTTTTTAAAAAAAATTCTGAAAAAATAGCAAATTTACACTAGAGAAACAAAATTTTCATTTTCATGGATTTGCACAAACTGGGGATGGCATTTAATAGATTTCAATATTTGATGTGCGAGCCATGAAAAAAGTGAATACTATTGTGACCAAAAGTGCTTCAAGTATGTTCATCATCCCTTTTGACCCAAAGTTTGTTTCCTTTCTAATAGCATGTCACAAATTTGGGACAATAAAACACAATCTGTTCATCACAATGGAGTTACTTCTAAGTGAAAAAGTCTACGGAGACATGCAAGAGAGTTTTGACATGATTTGAAAGAAAATTTTAGAATTAAAAAAACAAAATCCCCCCTTTAAACTTTCGATGCATTTACCATCACATGCCAATATGCATGCTTGGGAAAATATATTAGATATATTTCATAAATCTAGAGCTTTTTCCCCAGCTATGGGGTTCTATAGTATGTGTGGAATCCAAAATTTCACATTGTTCCCATCATATACAACATGTGGATTTTACATGGACACCAATTGGCAACATGTTGCCTTGTATAATAAAAGCCATGACTAACATCTTGAAAACAAACATTACCAATTATCAAAATGGTATGCCAATCACCAAAATCAAGTTGACATATTCATTGCTCATCTTGGTACTATTTCAAGCCATGGATGTTCAACCCATGTATGTACCTAAACTACATAGGATCATTAGCACATTAGTGGACCCAATTTCCAAAAACAACATGACAAATTACTCACCTAAGCCATCTAAAAAATAATAAGTAATTTTATTTTTTCATGACAAGGAATATTACTACCATATGAGCCAATCACATACCATATGAGCGTCTTTTTTGTCAATTTTGTAATATGTAGTCAAAGTGGCAATCATTCATACAAAGACTTAATCGAATTTGTTCTTTATGAGATAAAAATAATAAAACCAAAATTTAAGCATCCTTTTCTATTTTTGGCTACCCTTTTTTGGTCCAACCAAATTCGGCTATTTCTTAATTTATTTATTTTTGAATTTTGGCCATCAATTCTGCAATTCTTCATGTTTAACTAACTAAAAGGGTTTGGTGGCTTTTGTGTAGCAGATGTTAATATTTGTGCTTTTTCAAAAGATGAGAAGCTGCTTATGGCAGCTTCTTCCAACTCGGCCGGGGTTGGTTCTACACTCTATTGTTGGGATATTAGACATGCTAAGGCAAGTGCAAAGGTTCCTTGAATCTTCAAGTTTGGTTGCATTGTTTGATGATTTATTCTTACATAAAAGTAATTGAAGTTGAGACCAATAGCTTAGTTGAAGGCATTACATAGCATAAATCACCTTGGCAAAAATTTGAAAATTAAAATAATAATAAAAAATAAATAAATAAATGTCCCCATGATACCCGGCAAAGGAGCATGCATTTTTCAATGTGAAATAAAACAAGCTTTGGTTCCACAAAAATGTAGTAATTATGAGATCAAAGCTAAAATGTCTATCAAATGTAAGAAATATGTACATTCCCAATAAACAACAACCGAAGAATACAAATTGTGGTGTTCAACCAAAATCCAAACCAATTCAAGATTTCTTTGCATTGAAATTTTACATAGGAAATGTATACTAGTTCCTTTGCATATGAAGTGATGCGCATAACTATGAATCCGGAAGATTCCGACAAATTCGCCACCAACGGTATGTAAAATATATATGTGCGCCTTTAAAAAAATAATCATAAAAAATAATAATTTGAGTTATCATAGTGTAAAATTAGAATAACATATGTACATGTCCAACAAAATCAATGTGCTTACTTTAGAGCCCCTAGAAATTATTGATGGCCATATGAAAAATGTGATACACAAAAGTGCAAAAACCCTAAATTTTGAAATAACAACTTTTCAATGATCAAACACTAAGGTTTCCGGGTAGAGTTGTATACCATTGTAAAATGTTGAATAGAATGTTAAAGATATGTTACAAAGGTGCACTTTGATTATGATCATGTAGATGCTCATGCATGAACATGTTAAATTTTTACCATTTTCTTTTGGACTTGAAGATTGAATTCATTCCTTCTAAAACAATTAAAGTTGCATATTATTAGATTTTTTTCAAAAGATAATCAATTTATCAATTATTTTCATTTGTCATTTATATTATGCCTTAAAAAGCTCATTGATGCAATATTATGGTATGTCACATTATGGTGTATAAATGAAGAACAAGTGTTTCAAAAAAGGCACTTGCATAATTATTATTCCCTTTTAAAAAATAAATAAATTCACATGACATTTGTGAATGTCATCTATTGTTCTACATGCATCATTGGCACAAATTTTTTTCCCCTCAATTTTGTGATATTGAGAAATTGGTGAATCTATTTCCCCCAAAATTAGCAAAATTAGTAGAATTTATACTTAGAAACACAAAATTTTGCAACTTTTTTGGTTGGTCTTCAAAAATTATTGATCATTGTTTCTTCATGGCAAAAATGCAATTCTTGAACTTTTTAAAAAAAAAAACCCTACAGGTCCTTCACATTTCAGGTTGTGGAGTAGATCTGAAGATGCAAGAAAAGACAATTTAATCAAAGGTTTACATGGACCCAAGGGTTCATCCGTCACATTTACGGACCATACATGGCTCATCGATAATAGCATTGCAATTGCAACTATGGATGATATCATATTTATCGTGAAAGACGGTGTCATTGGACTTGTATGTTGTTCTTGGCAATCCATAATCCTAAGCTTATAAATTTTTTCACAAAACCAATCTTGTTTTGAAAAAATATATATTCCAAGTATTGCAAGTGTTCAATACTCAACATGGTAGGTCACAAATATTCATATATTAAGTTCATTATTTAGTGGCTCAAGCTAAATAATATAGTCATATTTCTTGTTATTGTCAATAAGAAAACATAATATAATGTGTGCATTATGTGTTAAATGGCTTTTTGATGGCACATCTTGTAAAATAAGATAAATTTGACAATTATAAGTTAATTTTGACCTTAAAATTTTGGTCCATGTAGAGATTATTTGATACCAAGATTACCTTATGTTTGGTTGCAACATTGCGAGGTTTCTATGCCGCAAAACAAGATGGGAGTATTAGCATGTTTACCGGGTTTGAATTTGTGAAACTAAAAGTTTTGGTGAGAAACTATTAAAATCATTGAGTTTGGTATAATATAATTGCAAAAAAAAGAAAAAAAAGCTTGTATAATGTGGGAATAATTTGGGAAATTCAAGTTAATTTGGGAATTGGATGTGGGAATATCATCAAATATTGGAAATTATATATATACTATTTTGGGTCTTCACATTATGTTTTGTAAGTTCATGCTACAAAATGTAAAGTGGAAATGTCATAAGATTAGATATGATGTATTAGTGTCATAGTCTTCAAAAAATTAAATTGAACTTGCTTTCCCACAAACTAAATCTATGTTATTATTTAGGAGAAAGCTGCAAATCCTTTTGTGGATGTGGAGGGGACCGATGTGGTGAGGTATGACACAAAGGACTATCCCTTGTTTATGTTA
>Ga0116231_10008571_pt1 | contig 17868 bp, 13 predicted proteins | sample S1TSphgellanicum_2_FD_89695 | JGI IMG/M metagenome (GOLD analysis project Ga0116231, IMG submission 89695) | Host-associated microbial communities from peat moss isolated from Minnesota, USA - S1T2_Fd - Sphagnum magellanicum MG | ecosystem: Host-associated > Plants > Peat moss > Unclassified...
GGGGGGGGGGGGTAGAGGGGCGTGCTGGAGCTCCAAGATGGGACTAGAAAGAATGACAAGCACTTAATCATTCACTTGGATTTGCACAAACCAAACAACAAGTTGGTCAATGCATGGTTGGAGCATTTTTGGTGTTAAGACAAGCCAAAGGCAAACTCGGACTCACAAGACTCACCACGGCCTGGACTTGGGGGAAGCCACCACCTTCCCCTTTATAATATACTTTGTGCCTTTTCACGAGGCCCACATCCAAATGGCTTTTTGTCCTGGGACTCCCAAGTGGGAGTCCCAAAATTGCCAAAGTTGGGATTCCCGCGACTTTGGGGCCCCATAACTTTATGTGTAAATTTCAGATTAAGATGAAATCTAAAGCAAAGTTGTAACCCTTTCGAGATCTTTTCAACAATATGTTGTAAATCACTTGCACACAAGGAAATTGGGTCGATTATTCACTTTTAGTGATCAGGAGTCAAATTACCAATTTGACTCCTGGCCTTTCTTTTGGCCATAACTTGTGTTTTAGATGTCCAAATGGGTGATGCAAGCCCATTTCAGACATCTACGTTTCAATAGCTCTCTAATGGTCTAAAGAACTCCTCAAGCCATTGGGTTTTAACCCCTGCAATCACTCTCTGAACATTCGAGAATCCACTGGGACTCCAACTCCCAACATGGGAGTTCACTTAGGAGTGTTAGGGTTTTTTCCCACACTTTTTTGCACTCCCGGGGGCATGAGAATGCGACTCCCAAGCTTAGTCTTGGCCCGCACCCTTGCAAGCCTTTTACTTTGGTTATGAGCCCAAGGTTACGGTTGCGGCATAACCAATGGGCTTGTTATTTTTCAACATCTAATGAACGATGTATTTGATGAATACTTTGATGATTTTGTGGTTTCTTACATTAATGGCATCTTCATTTTCTCAAAAAATATGGAGGACCATAAACATCATGTACGTTTGTATGCTTGGTTTTGGAGAACCTCCTGAAAGTTGAATTTTATGCCAAATTGGAATAGTGTGAATTCCATTAATCTTAAGTGCAATTTTTGGGTTACATCTCTAGAAATGACACTCACATGGATCTTCATAAAGTTTAGACCATTTTTAACTGGGCTACTTCAACTTTTGTTTGAGATATTCGATGTTTTTTTAGATTTGCCAATTTTTATTAACTTTTCATTGAGAAATATTTTTTAATATTGGCCCTTTTTATTCATTTGATTCGGAAGGATAAACCTTTTTCTTGGGGAATGGAAGCTAATAATGCCTTTCAATTTTTTAGGACTTCTTTCATGACTACCCCACTTTCAATTTATGCAAACCTTTCCAAACCTTGTGTTTCAAGACGAACATTTCCGACTTTGCAATAAGCGCCATATTCTCATAACTTGGAGAAGATAATCTTCTTCATCGTGTCAGCTTTCATTCTCATAAGTTTTCTCTTGAGAAGATGAATTGCGAAATTCATGATAAAGAATTTATATAACCATTCATGGATGCCTTTGAGGAGTGGCGTCATTTACTTAAAAAAATTCAACATGAAATCGTTATGTATTCAAACCATAAGAACTTGTAGTATTTCATGACAACTTGTGTTTTGAATTGACGCGAAGTTCGTTGGGCATTATCCTTGTTTTGATTTTAGTTTGTCATCACATATCGTTTTGGGAGCTAATAAGGAAAATCTAATGCATTGTCTAGTCGCTCATACCTCGCGCTTAAGGAGGGAGATGCAACTTACAAGCAACAATGTGATGTCATTTTAAAACCTAAACATTTTTTACTTTAGGCATTGTCAATAATTCCTAATGACACAACCTTTTTTTGTCAAATTCGTGAAAATTTGAAGGACCCTCTTGTTATTGGCATCCAAGGCCAATTAAAGAGTTATCATCAAATCCAAAAAAAATTTAGTGATCATGCCAAGTTCGAATTTCAAAATGGTTTGCTATATCATGATGGGCTTTTGTACGTTCTTAATGGCCATGTGCAATTTCAAAATTCTCTAAGCTAGGCAAATTATTTTGGCTATAAGCCATTTTGGATTGAACAAGACCATGAAGTTAGTGTTTTGAAATTATTAATGGCCATAATTTTGGAAGTATGTGAAGGAGTTTGTCGAATCTTGCAATATTTGTGTTCAAACAAAAAGTCCTCGTCATCACTTTCATGGTTTCTTTCAACCATTATCAATCCGTGCATCACCGTGGTCTTTAATTTTCATGGACTTCATCACAAACCTTCCACCTTTTAGTTCTTATGATTCCATATTGGTGGTGGTGGACCATTTGACAAAAATGGTTCATTTCATTTCTGTACCAAAACAATAATTAATGAAGGAACAACCAAGTTATTCCTTGATCATGTTTTTTGATATCATGGTTTTTTTGAAAATGTCATTTTTGATCATGGGCCTTAATTCGCATCCAAGTTTTGGAAACGATTTTTCGACCTTTAAAGTGTGAAGGTGAAATTGTCATCAACTTTCCACCCCCAAATGGATGGGCACAAATAACTGGTTAATCATGTCTTAGAATAATATCTATGATGTACAACCAATTATCATTAAGATAATCGGTCAAAACTTTTGGCCATAGCAAAATTTGCTTACAACACAATGCATTCATTAACCCAACAAACACCTTTCTTTGCAAATTATTGTTTGCACCCCAAGTTTGACATTCAAGATGTGAATAAAGTCGTGAATCCAATAGTTGAACATTGAGCCATGTGGTTAGTGGATGTTTGAACTCAACTTGTATCTAACCTTGAACAAGCGCAAAGGCGATACAAGGAGAATGTTAATTAACAATGGAAGGAACAACCCAATTTCAAGGTCGAAGACCAAGTTTGATTTCGATGACAACATATTAAGACAACAAGGCCACCAAAGAAGTTGGATCATCAGAGGCTAGGTCCATTCTTCATTGTGAAACAAATCAATGCCATGATTTTTTAACTCAAGCTTTTAGGTTCTATGAGAATTCATCCTATGTTTCATGTTTCCTTATTAGAACCTTATCAACATCTACCATTCCAAGAAGAATTCGTGATCCCCCTTCACCTATTGAAGTCGATGGTGAACAAGAATATGAAGTGGAAGACATTTTGGATTCAAGAATTTCTAATTATCAATTCCAATATTTTATTCATTGGCATAGGTATGATGTGAGTGAACGCACTTGGGAACCAATCAAAAACCTATTAAACACCATGGCAAAAGTTCATGAGTTTCATGAATGATATCCAAATAAGCCCAAGTTCACTCCTCGTGGAACTTGACATTAGAAAGGGAGGTGATGTCATGAATGCTAGTGCCATGAAGTTCATTCATGTGAATGTTCATCCATGATTTGTAATGAACTTGTATTTAATTCTTAGTTTAATTTCAATTCACTTTTAGTTAAATTTTAGTTCATTTTTAATTCATTTCCAACTAATTTTTAATTCATGTTTAATCAAATCTTAATTCACTTTTAATTAAATTTTTTTTCACGTCCAATTAACTTTTGCTTCATTTTTAATTGAATTTTAATTCACTTTGGAGTTTATATGAGCAAAATGGACAGAAAAAAGATTTTTTTTCCATCCTGACAATAAACTAGGCAGACGCCATGTAAATCTCTACTTTCTATTTTATAAGTTCATTCACGGGTGGACATGGGCCACACATAAATGCAAATGGGTGAACATGGGCCACATGTAGATTGAAATTTTTTTTAAATACTTTTTTGAGCTAGGTGCCCAATGGTTATAAATAAATATAGGACTCCCCATTACCTTTAGTTTGTTCAACATTAGTTTTGGGTACATTTTCTTATTTTAGTTTTATTTCATTTTTGTTTCATTCTTGTAATAAAATTTTGTTGAGTTCTTGTTTTGCACATGTCATATATTTGTTTTTGTTTTTGTTTTTCTTGTTTCATTATTAAGATTTGGAATAAGGCCTACCTTCATTCTTGTCTTGGTTTAAAAAATCATGTAGAATTGGTTGGTTTCATGCCTATGACAATGAAAAATCAAGTATGCAAATAAAACCAATTTGAACTTGACAAACAAAAATATGGAAAAAAAATCAACAATGCATCGTCTTTACAAATATGAAAATGAAAACAAATTTCAACAAAACATCCATGACAAAAATAACAAAACAACAACATACAAATTGAATTTAACCCTAAACAAATAAAAATTGAATATCTATTATGTAACACAATAATTAAAACATATGTAACTGAAATTACAAAACATGTAAAAATAATGGAAAAGAAAAACCAAAACCAAAACATTAAAATGCAAAACATGAATTTTATCATCGAACCTTAAATTTCTATCAAACAATGGAATCATGATTTGAGATTTCCACTAATGTCAAACCTTGATACAACAATGTTAATACTTTCACATCCATATTCAAATACAACCTATGCAAATGTGAACAAATATTCACAACTTGAGCTACACCATTTACCATTTAATAACATTCAATCATATGATATTGAAAATAATATGAAACACATATCCTTGGTTGATGAATTAAATATTTATCCACCTTTAACCATAAAAAATCAATAAAAAATACAAATTAAATCCTTTACAAGTTTAATTTGAAAAATTCACTGAAAACATAAAATATAAATAATTGTTGTAATCACTATGAGAAAATAAGTGTTTGCAACTAAGCTTGCAACTTGGTTTTAATTGCAATTTTGAATAGCAATAACCATTTGCAACTCACAATATTTTTACAACTTCAATGTTATCGGATGAGTTTACAAGTTGTAATGACACAACTCATTGTATATGAAATTGTAAGCATATTCATGTCATGCGATTATGTTGTAATTAAATCATTGTAAATATTGTGCCACTATGTTGCACCTATAATGCCACTACATTGTAGCTACTATCCCATTGTGTTGCAACTGTTGTGCAACTACATAAGTAACAATGTGTTAACATGTCAATGCACTAGTAGAAAAATTGTCTTTTGTAACTTGTCTTATGCAACTAAAAAATCTCGCATGCAACTATTTTGGAGTTGCATGCGACATTTTTTATTTGCATAAGACAAGTTGCAAAAGACAATTTTTCTACTAGTGATGATGTGTTTACAAAATCACCAAAAAAATATTTTGATATTTAATATGTTTATTAATTTAATTTACATCATTCAACTTATGGCCGATAAAAAATTGACATGTGGCATTTAGGTCAATAAGTAGGTAGGACTAAAGTAGGTAGGCATTACTACCTAAATTTCCTAGGTTAAGTAGGTAGTTAGGTTTAAATAAATAAATAGGTGGTTTAAGTTAAGTAGGTAAGTCACTTGGGATAATCATATTTTATTTTGGGTTTAATTTTTAGAGTCAAATTTTTTTTCATTAGTTTATTTCAAATGTCACATATTTTTTTATATTCCTAATTCACTTAATTATATACTTTACAAACTTGAAAGGTAAGATAAATAATATGGGATAAAAAATTAGTTGAATCTTAATTGTAATTCATCTGCAACTATTACAAAATAGGCCAGTGAACAACACATAAATTTTGAGGTAACTTCAAATCTTAATGCATTTCCTTTTGCTTTTCAAGTGCAAAAGGTTTTTTTTAGACCTTGATTTGGTGCCCCACGGTTGTTGAAATTGCTCAAAAATGACACAAAATGAAGAAGATTTGGTTGTTAAAAATAAGGAGGGTCATTATTTAGCAACTAACTTAATTCACATTGTAAGATTTAACACATCATTTTTTTAAGGATTTTTTGTGTTGTTCTTTTACCTTTGGAGTTAAAATAATTAATGTAAATATTAATTTGGCATAATTATAGCATTTTCAATTGCTAAAAATAGACCAAAAAACAAGGAAAATATGATGTTTATAAATTAAAAACTAATTAAAAAAAACACACTATGATTTCAACATGTTTGGTGCTTACTCTATGTTGTTCCTTTACCTATGGGGTTGAAACATATAATGTAAAACATTTATAGACATTTAAAATATAAGATTTTGAGGGTTACAAAAGAACATTTATGTGTACATCTTAAAGGATTTAATAAAACAATGTATACATTATTTCAATATCACTTGAGGACTACAACTTCACTTTCAATGAATTATACAATCTGTAGGTGGTATCATAACATGTTGATTGCAACATAATTGATGATTAACTGTATTGAAATTGAATGAAAGTCCCAAATTGGTGGATTAGTAGTATTTATGTGGAGTGGGGTAAAAAATTCTATAGTGGACCAAAAAGGGCACATGTGAAGTCTTTAATAATACATTTTTGTAGTGTATTTTGATTGTGAACAAAATGTAACACCATCTTATGATCATATTATCCTAAAAGTAATTACATGGGCATTTCTTAAACATCTTAAATTTTAAGGTTTGTGAAAAAAAATCCCACAAAAATCATGTCTAAAAGGATTTCATAAACTTATTTCATAATTTTTTTGTATAAAGTTTTTATACTTTCATGTCATCTTGAAAATGGTTTTAAAACCCTTATTTTGAATTTCTCATGACATTTATGAGGTACAAAGATTAATAAATGACTCCATCAATGCAAAATTTGGAAATTGTGAGTCCATATGCACACCCTTTATGCACTATTACATTTCAGGGGGTCAAATTAAAAAGTCCCCCTTTTGAAATGTTTATATTGTTTTGATTTTATTTTTTTCCCTTCCACAAGTAAATGTAGTTAGAATCGTTAAATTGAGTCCCTTTAAAATAATTATTATAACAAACACATGCACCATGCATTTGAACCCATAGAGGTGTAGAAAAATTGGCCCATTACATGATCTTGTGAACACTTTAGTTTGCAACTACTTAGTGATCAAAACCTAGTGATAATAATAATTACATCAATGGTAGGTTTAATTGAAAATTAGATCTATAAAAATTGAAAGTGTCATTTCAAATGGATGGTGGAAATATAAACATGTGGTTTGATTATACATGTCATTTCATAAAGTCAGTTGCAATGTAGTTGCACATTAAATCCCACATGTAAGCAAATTGTAAATAATTGTACAATGCAACTACCATGTAATTTGCTCACAAAATCAAACACATTTGAATATGATTGTATTGATGATGTGTGTGTATATATATAGGATCCATTTTGCAAATAATGTGCATTTATAATAGATTTCAAGTAATATTTGACATGGATTTTTGTTCAAAAAATCATTATATATATTTTAAAAATTTGTAATTTAGTTGCATGATAGTTGCATAGGAGTCCATAGTTGCAAGGTATTGAGGTTTTCATGAATGCGATTTCTCATAGTGAATATGTAGGAAGAGTTATAAATATTGGTAAAATACAAGTAGTGAAGTTATCAAAGATTATTTTCTAAAAATAAGGAATAAACAAAAATTTCAGATTGCAACATACATTGCAAATGTAGCCTTAATAATAAATGGAATAAAAATCCATTTTTTATTGGGATTTTCAATTGATAAACACACTAATATAAAAAAACCCAACATAATTATAGACATATGGTGCAACATTCAATTCATCATTATTCATAAGATATCAATGGTGGGTTGCATTTTACTTGCCACAATACATTTAAAATTACAAAGATTAAAATCTAACATTATATCATTTGGAGGAATGAACATAATATTTGTGGGAGATTTTTTACAATTTCCACCAATTAACGACATGCCATTATATTAAAAAAACATCCAAATGAAATATTTGTTCACAAAATTAACCCCAAAATTTTTATAAAGAAAACCCTTGGGAAAATTACATTCAACCAAATAGTGTTATCCTCCTAAAACAAATGAATTAATTTTTTTTTCAATATGTTACCATTTTTAAAAAAAAGAACAATAAATTATATTTAAAAATCAAATTTTGATTTATTGAAGACATGTTTTCTATCTAATTTAAATGTCAACTTATTTGATGATCCATGGAGGACAACAACATTTATAGTTCCTTGTAATGAATTACAAAATGCCATAAACCATGACATGATAGGTATACATTCAAAAACATCAAAACAAAATAGTAACATAATTATCACAATTGACACATACAAAAAAGACCAATACGTAATGACATCCAATACATTATAAGACAAACAATATTCATAAGTAAAATTTAATATTTAGTACCTTTCCTTAAAGTTTACAAAAGAATGAAAATCATTATAACAAAAAAATAATATTTTAAACTCGAAATTGTTAATGAAAACATTGACTAGATAAAAAATATATCCATCATAAATGCCAAATGTATACAAAAAGACACATAACCATGCATCCCCCAATAAATGTTTTAATCAATTTTAATATATTCATAAAAAAAACATGTAAATTTACAAGACATAACATTTGAGGGATTCCTTAAAAATGTCATACTAATAATACCCATATCAAGGAGCTTTCAATATCATCATCACATCAAAATCAAACATTTCCAAAACATTCACAATCAATAGGTATCAACCACCATTTGCTTTAACTTTTTATTTCACTAATTTCAAAGCATAAAGACAAGCATTTGACTGCTTAATCATAGACCTTTGCTAGCCACCTAACAATGTGCAATTGAATATGCATGACATATATGTAACATTATCATGTTTACATTCCATAAATGAATTCATAATCTTATGATGTAATATTATATGAGACATGCAAATTTGATTTAAAAAATGGCTTGTTAGAAATGCTGACACCTATTTCAAAACATAATATAAACAACAATTAAAAGAAACATTCATTATGCCAAAATATGATTTTCTTGACTACAAAAATATGAGTCAAAAAATTTCAAAGTTTACTTTTATCAAAGAACATTTTTTTTTTTTGAAAAAACATGAAAAAATTAATTTTTTTGAAATGTTTAATTTTTGAATTGGAATATTCATAAAAAATAATTATTTGACATACATTTGTTAATGTTTTACAAATGAAGGTTTTGCTATGTAAACCAATCCAAAATGACTATATCAATAACATATTGGAAGTTTGCAAACATTTAAATTGGATTGAAATGGGTTGTGGCTGCAAATGTAATTTTTTTTTTTGTCATGATTATGAAATTAATTCATTCAAATGTAAATGGTATATAACATAACTAGTCCATTGACCTTTTTAGAAGGATATTGTCCTCTTAAAAAGGATAATGTAATGGTTTTAGTTTGTGTTGAAGACAATTTGAACCATGATGAAAAACAAGGGTTAGCACAAAATATTAGGAAAAAAGGAAACTCACCAAGGCATGATAGTCATGATGAAAAGAGCAATGATGAATCATGCGAGTTGGTGAACAACCCTGACAAATACAAAGATGATTCCCAAAACTAGACATTAAATACAATTTGATCCTTTATGATCAAAGGTTCAATAAAGGATCAATGATTAAATTTTCAATACCATATTTACAACAATGGATTCCACTCATGAACATGAAAAATTGTAAATTATTTTCATTTGAAGTTGGCAAAGCACACTATGGGTGTATGAAAACTCATATGTGTTGGAGAATTGTCTCTTGTAAAACATACAAATCATGCCTAGTGGATCCCAATTTGCATATTGGGCATCTTTTCACCAAATCATTTATCAGATTTAATGTGTAGTGGATGGTTTGTGAAGTTTATCCCTAGTGAAACATTATGCCATCCACTTATCAAAAAGTTATCATCTTGTTGAGCAAATGTCAAGGAGTAAAGAAGAGCCCCATGTTGTTCTGTTTTCTTCATTGCAAGTAATATTTGCATACAGAAATTAGCACATATGAAACCCAAGACAAGGCAGATTAGTACAAAGGAAATTAGCGTGTATGAAGCCCAAGACAAGGCGAATTAGCACAGCATGAAAATTGGAATATATTTTGCATTGGAATGCACATGATGGCACAACGTTTAGGCCAATTCATATGTTGCCAAAACTAAATAAGTCAACAAGAGGATAAATCCATTATGCCATATGGTTGGAATATGTACCGATTAACATGTACCTATACATAATCAGTGTGAATAATGTCCAAATACTTCCAAAAATTACAAAAAACTGGAGGGATGTCAAGATGCATATATGCAAGAACCACATGTTCCACTTGCTCAACAATACTTGAAATCTAGGCTGAGAAATAGGAGAAGGAATGTTAAGACTTGTCAGACATTGCTATGTGGTTGGCACATACACCATGAAAACTGATCAGGTCCTCACACAATCCAATATAACCTTTCAACTCCACCAAACTTTCATGATGTTCCATATTAAGTCCAACACTCCTCAGCACCTCATTTTGAGGTCACTTGCTCTCCAGCCACATAGGTGTTTGTAAGTACTAACAGGGTGTCCATACCATATAGCTGCATTCAGTATGGTTGTCCTAAAAATCATGATGAAATTGAGACCCTTGGGAAGGAATTGTTGTTAGTTTCCTTCTATTCATCCAAAGGGGTGCAATCAGGTGTTTGTGACATGTGCATGCTCTTTGACTAACTGATTGCACCCCTTTGGACTAAGCATATGACTACTCTTTTCCTCTTTGAGTTGGTTAGATATGGTTGCAGATTATTGATAACCACCCAGAAAGGTGCACAGTAATTTTTTTGGGATACCCTCTTCAATACATTCTCTCCCCCTCTCTCTTCATCCAGTATCAATGCCTTTGCAACAAACCTGGAACCATGATACTCAAGTTGAACAGAGAACTCCTGCCTGTGGCCTGTTCACACTCCAGAGGGCTCCTTCCTCAGATTTCAACTTGGTAAACTTGTGACATGACAAGTCTGAGTCACATGTTGTCCTTTGCCAGTGGCCATTTAATCAATCAATGCAGAACCAGAAAAATAAAATGATATCAACACCAAGTCAGTGGCCACATCCCTTCAACACAGTTCTCAATCTCTGTTCATTGCATAAAACATAGATGGTCTCAAGCTTCATTCCCAGTAGCATATCTAGAGCCACATTTCTTGATCAACCTTGATTGCATGAAACACATGGCATCAAAATTCATTCCCAGAAGCACATTTGAAGCCTTAGATTTCAAACTTCAGCTCAACAAAAGAGAGCAAATGTTTTTTCAACACTCACCCTCACACCTAAGCCTTCATTCTCACCTAAGACAAGTCGAATGAAAACAAACATGGTTGATGGCTCTTTCTACCCTATTGCAATGACAATACAACTTAATCTCTCCAGAATGCTGCAGTGTGGCAACCTGTTTCTGAACCTTCAAAAAGCTGCAACCCATATGTCGCCTGGAAGAATCAACATTGATTTCCTCAAGGCTTGATCACAAAGAGGGGCTGCACATGTGGACAAAGAAACAAATTGCACAAGATTGTAAGTATAAACATCTGCATCCTCAAAAAGCACAATCCACCAAGCATTTCAGCAGACAAAGATGCTCATTGGAGCCTCCTACTCTAACTAGTGCATGGTGTACCTTAGGTCTTTTGATATGAATAGCAACTAAACCATAGGCTTAGTTTAGATTCATAACTATCATCTAACTCTCCAAACAGTTAGGGCAGTTCAAATTGTACAGAATTGATTCATGTTGCTTGTCCATTTAACACCATAGTAACAGCTTGCACAAAATGAAGGATAGAAGACATACAGTTTCAATGGACACTGGCTTCCCATCATCAGCAAGAATGTCCACGATTGTTCCTGATTGATCAGCCTGATAAAAATAGAGGCCATACAGAGAAATTCAGCTGCTAGACATTCTCCAGCAACCAAATAGACCTCATTCAAGGCATTCCCCCAAGAAACAAAGCATCTCCCACGTATTAACTCAGATGAACAGATGGCAGCTGCAGTATGTGAAAACTCCAAGTGGAGGAAAAATAGAACCATGGAGAACATCATCGTCTTTCCTACAGCTTGATTAGCTGGAAGTTACTTGGTGGAAATCAAGGAACCACTTCTCTTTTGCAACAAAGAGATCATGTCTCACCTCAATTTCATTCATCAGTTTCATGGCTTCCACAATGCATAGAACTTGCCCTTTTGTGACTTTGTCTCCCACCTGAAGGTCAACCCCACAAACATAATGTATAGGCAAGCATGGATGTAACATGTTTCTTGGTTGGAACTTGGAAGATAGCAAGTTATTCAGCATTGTCTAATGAAATGAGATAAAAAACCACAATGTCTAAGGACTCTGTAGTCAAATAACTAGTGGAAGGAGGTGCCTATGGTAATGAATTGAGCATGTACTTTATGACCCTCATATTGCAAAATAACCAGTTATCCAAATAACTGGATGCATCAGGCCCAAAATAGGTATTTGAAATGCACATTACCCCTGAGAAAACTTATTAGCAATCCCAATAATTAACAATTGTGGGATTGAAGAAGTCATGTAAATTTCTGACATTTTTGAGTGCCACTTGGGTCCACCTGGATGCACTTATTGCTGCAAAGGATGTAACATTCATGGCTTGACCATCAGATGCACAAAGGCCAGAATAAATCATTGCTTACCTTCACAAAGGATGATTCACCAGGGCCAGGACTGCGGTAGAATGTGCCAGCCATGGGGGAAAGCATGGGTGGATATTCAGCTGCTGGTGGGGCTGTTGGAACTTCGGATGGTGCTGCAGGTGCAGGGGCAGAGGCTGCAAGAGAAGTGACAGGAGGAGGAGGTGGCGGTGCAAAGGTAGGAAAGGAAGTGTGGGCCATGACATGTGGGCCTGGAAAAGACATCTGAGGAGGAGCAGGCGGAGTTGGAAGAGCTTCCTTCTTCCGGATCAACAGTTCATAATCCTTGTGCTTCACCTCTAACTCAACAATATCTCTTGAGTCCACAAGCCTGCATCATCCCAAAGGGTCCAGTCAGCATTTACAAGCACAGACTGGTTCATTACTGGTAACTGTCAAGAGAGCTACATCAGTGTAGACCTTGATCATCAGCTCAGTTCCACAAGTTCATGGCTTTGCTCTTAAGTTTGGACTGCTTCAATGAACACCTTGCAAGGCCATGTTGGCAGTGTGAACATATGAAAAGCATGCTCACCAGTTTAACACTACTCTTGTATAGAGACAATGACTAATATCTTAACCAGAAAGTGTTGTCAACAAGCAATATCAAAATATATTCATAAGCATTGAGAACTTCTTCATTCTGATAATTTAAGTCAACCTGAATATAAATTCAAAGATGAGCCAATGATAGGCTTCTAGACATTTCAAATCTGCCAACATTATTAGCAAAGAGGAAAGGGACAAGGCACTGCCTTTAAAAACACAAAAAAACCTGAGGAACAGGTTGAACAATCACAACAGTCACCCTGATTTTTCACCCACATGTTCAGTAAGTGAACTTTGACAGCAACATGTATGGTAGTGACCAATAATATTGCCACTGTCTTCATCAGCTCCCAGCAGTGGGTGGAGGTCATGAATTAACTACTGTGCCAAGTTTCTGTCACAAGACTTTTGAGCAACAGAAAGACTCAACTCAGCCATAGTGCTGGCTATGTCAACAAAACATAAAAAAGAATGAGAAGACCAAGGAAACTGAGAAGAAAAGGAAAACCAAAAAAAGAACAGATGCCAAAGATAAACAAATTAGGAGGAAGAGGAGAGAATCGACAGAGAGAATGTGAGCAACACGGAGAGTTGATCTTCTGACAACAAAGTGGACTCTCCATCCAGGATTGAGAAGCCCTTGAATCATTTAAAAGTTTCCAAAGGCCAAAATACCAAACAGAAGACCTCTTTTGTTAAACAAAACTCTGATTTGCTAGAACCGAAATCTAGAAGAGTAAATTTTTCTCTTCATAGACTATTGAAGCTCACCATTTGGGCTATAAAGAACTGTTTTAAGTACAAATTCTAAAACTGACAATTCACTGCTCCAAATTCAGCAGAATGAAAAGCACTGGAATCCAAATGAGGCATATAAATCATGCTATTACATGCACATTCTGGCTGAAAATACTTGTCAAAGATGTCAATGTTTTAAGCCTTTTGAATTCAGGGATAATATTGATTTCAAGAAATTGCAAGAAAATCTATTAGAAGCACAATTAATTCTTACAATATCTCATTTTTTTAGTACACATTGACAGGATCAGGTTTAAAGCCACAAGCACATAGACACTTGTGACATTTTAAATGACAGTATCCTTACTTCACAAGATTTGCAACATCGGTCATGAACACAGAGGAAGCTGTCTCAAGGGAAGAAGAAATTGCAGTAGGAGTCTCAGAAGAGGAAGGCTCTGCCTCAAGGACCGGATGAGAGGCTTTGCCATCTGTAGCAGATGAGTTGGATGTGGCATCAACAGCAACCTGAAATAACCTCCACAATTCAAGCAGAAGACAGAAACTTAGGTCACCCTACTCTTTGTGGTATTCCATGACTAGAGTATATATCATAGAAAACATATCCACACAAGAATCATCAGTTATCTGAGGTACAAAAGCTCACTCCTTGGAATGCATCAATGCATATCTTGCAGAGGTTAACTTACACACTGAATATAATCATAAATATGAAGTGCAAAAAGTGGTAAACAGCTGCATCATAAAAAGCTAGCACATTTGTTAAGATTATATATTCTTATGGATGATAGGTGGGGGGTGGGGGATTCAGACCTCATTGACAATACTAGCCATGGGCCAAGAACCAGCAGATCCCTGCACAAGAGAAAAACTTGCATGAGAGTGCAACAACAGTTTCTTACACAAACTAACATCCCAGGCCAGATAAACCCCCCACCTTTTAGTCCAGGTGGACCTGAACAAAATCCAGCAATGAGCTATCCAGTGACAAGCTTGTAAAATCATCTGACACATCATAGTCAAACCTCAACAAATGCAGGAAGACAATTAATACCCCATATCAATACAAGACAATCACTGACGATGTATGCCATGACCATCCAAATGAGAATGCAGAGAATCTCTGCCACTACCCTTTGAAGGCAACACTTGTATCAATCCCAGCCAAATCAAAACACTGAGAATGAGTGCAGCCATAACATTGTGCATCACAAAGGATCATACCATCACATTGATCATGAATGGCAGTGACTAGCTGCAATGACAATCAAAAATAGCACCACTAAGTGCATGAGGGGGTGGGTATGGCACATGCACTGCTCATTAAGGCTAAGATAGCTTGTGTGCCTTCATATAAACAGACATTGGAGGCAACAAGCAAAAAGATTATTGAAACTTCTCACTCATCACATCTCCAATCTGTATCACATGAATAACAAATTTTCTCAGAGAATACAGATGCAGCACCAGAAATTCGAAACAAAAACTGAACCCTGAAGCATTTGGTTAAAGATTCAGCAGAGACTGTTGGCAACTGCAGTGCCACTCTTCAACACACACAACATATATCTTTCATAAGAATAGAGAAATCTCCATTCTCACAATAAAGAAAAAACAGCACACATAGAACACTCTAGAAGGAGTATGATACGATGAGAGATGTCAAGTTCTCCTCCCACATTGTAATAAATGTTTCTTCAACAGCGCTGCATCCTATCTCTACAGTGAGTAATATATTTTCTCTCAAGCAATCTCATCCAAAAAAAATCCTCTTCTGCTTCCATACCAGATTACCTGAAGAAAAAAGAGAGATCTCAAGGACATGCACATCTACCATAAGGAAATGCAGATAAGAACTTGAATGGAGCAGGCAACGGAAGAACACCAACATGCTCAGAACAGCTTTTCTCAGCTTTGCCTGATTCTTCAAGGTATTTTCGTACAGTCCTAGTGCACTAGCTATACACGGACAAGCAAATGGCGGATGATTGGAAACGAACCGCAAACTCACATTAGAGGCACGGAGGACGCAAGGATCAAGGCCGGCGCCAAAGAAGCTGGAGAATGCAGCAAGCCGAGGATGCGCCGGATGTGTCTGATGACTCTGTCCAGGCCTTGCGGATACCAAATGTGCACGAGGAGAGACTTGCAAGCCGCCCACCCGCATTCCCTGCTGCTGTCCTCCTCCGCTCTCTCCACTTGTACCAACACTTACTACTGTAACTCCTACTAACACCGCTGTCTGCTGTACTGCCGCAGTTGCTGCCATCGCCATCTCTTTCCCTTCTCCCTCACTTTGGTTTCCTGTGTCTCTCCCTCACGCCGTCCACCACGCACCTCACTCAACCCCCAAAACCTTGAAAGAACCGCCCCCCGCTCACCCCCGAAAGAAGATGAACTTTTTCTGCTGCTCCCGCAAACCTAAGGTCCCCGACCTCTCTTTTCTTTTGCCTACCTGTCTCTCTTTTCCTTTTGCTTACTACAGAAAAGGAAAAAAACTCCGGCAATGGAAAACTAACTAAACTGTAGTTAATTTTCCAATAACCCCACACTTGACATTCTTGTGATACCCTACCTACATCACACAATATTTTGTATAAATTTGTCAGAAAATTGGAAATATACGTTGTACAATCTCAAGGTTTTTAAAATTATTTTTTAATTTGAATTTAATGTTTCAATAGTTATTACAATTTTCATCCATCTTTAAACATGTTTATGGACATTATTAAAAATCATTAGGTAGTTACACAAAAAGGCAAATGATAATGCCCTTGGGAATGGGGCATTAGTTCTATCATAAGGTTATGTTTATTTTGAAAATCGGTTTATAGTTAATACATGGTATGTGTTAATTCCATGCATTGGAAAAAAATAAATATTAATTTTTTAAATTAGTAGGCTTAATAAGTGAATTAATACTAGTAATTAGTTTAGTAATAATAGTTTCAATTCAATTACTAGGTTAATAATGAATTAGTACTAGTAAGTGAAGTAATTCCATTCATAAGCCATTTATGGGAAAATTTGATTACAAGTGCAAGCATGACCTATTTAAAAAAAAACTAAATCATACATTCATCATTTATTTTATATTTTTGTTTATTTTGAACGAAATGAAATGTTTGATGGATGAAAATGTCAAATATTTATGCTATTTGTTTGTTATGAATTGTAATTTATTCATCCAAAAGGATATATGATTATGTTCTTTTCAACAACTGTATTCCTTTCATTACATTCACAAAATAAGAATATCATATGTTAACATTCCTCCTTCTTGATCAAATATTAAAATCAAAATTTTAAATAAATGTACTTTATCAAAATTTATTTAAAATTTGATGCAAACAGAAAACTATAATTAAATTTACAATGGGTTAAAATATCTGCATATTTAAAAAAAAGATGAGAAAATAAGTTTTTTCACCTAATATGTCCAAACAATACATTGTTTGACATAGGTAATGTAAATATTTTGCATTTAGTCTCTCCCCTCGGATCAATTTGCATTTTGATTTTCTTCAATTGAATTTGGATTAAAGTCAATTAAATTAAGCTCCACCATATTTAGCTTATAATTAATCGTGAATAAAGCACAAATCTGCTGGTGAAAATTGAAAATTGAAATACATTTGAAGTTGAGAATCTTCTGTACAAACCTGTTGGGGAACTTGATGTTCCCTTTGTGGTTCGCCCTCTTGGGTGGTTCTTTTGTGTTCTTGGACGTGGGGTCCTTCCATTTTGTTCCGTGTATTCTGCCCTTTTTGGGTGCTTTGGTTTATTTATGACTGGCAAGGTTTCATCATGTTGGGCCCCATGTCGCCAAGTGTAAGAGATAAGATAACTTTGTTCACATGCAAGCAACTGCCTTTTTTATTTCTCTGTGTACTTTGATGGATCTTACCTGGGACAAGAACCCTAGGGTGTTATGCCAGGGGAGGGGGGGGGGGGGGGGGCCCCCCCCCTTCCCCCAAAAGGTTTTTTTTTTTTTATAATAATTTTCAAAAAATAGAAAAAAAATTTTTTAAAAAAAAGAGGTGAAGAATGAGAAAAACAACCAATA
>Ga0116231_10008574_pt1 | contig 17863 bp, 18 predicted proteins | sample S1TSphgellanicum_2_FD_89695 | JGI IMG/M metagenome (GOLD analysis project Ga0116231, IMG submission 89695) | Host-associated microbial communities from peat moss isolated from Minnesota, USA - S1T2_Fd - Sphagnum magellanicum MG | ecosystem: Host-associated > Plants > Peat moss > Unclassified...
AAGCAAAAGTTTTTTTGCTTCTTTTTTTCCAAAAAAAGAAGGACTCTTTCTTTCCTTAAACATGCTTCTCAAACTGTTCCGACCTGAGTGCCAACTCCTCCAGCCGGCATTCGTTCCGTTTGACAAAGCGCAGGATCAGCACGACGCCGGCGACAACCAGGAGGCCCAGCACGATCTGGAAGCGGCCTGAGAGGCGGCTGGCGGTATTGCCGAGCACGTAGGCGAAGGTTCCGTGGGCCACCGGCCAGGCGACGCCGCCGATGATTGTCCAGCTCACGAAATTGCGGAAGGGCATTTCGCTGGCGCCGGCGAGCAGCGCGTTGAAGCTGCGCAGCACGGAGACGAAGCGGGAGAAGAACACCACCTTGCCGCCGTGTTTGCGAAACAGGTAGCGGCCGAGGGCCATGCGTTTGTGGGTGAGTCCGATGCGCCAACCGTAGCGTGTGAGCAGCGGGGCGCCGATCAGCCGGCCCAGGCCGAAGCCGATGAAATTGCCGATGATGGCGCCGGCGATGGCGGCGGCGACAACGGCGAAAATGTTCAGGTGATGTGTTGTGGAGGCATAGACGGCGCTGACGAAGAAGATGGTTTCGCCTGGGATCAGCAGCCCCGCGCATTCGATGGCGAGTGCCACCGTGATGGCGCCGTAGCCGTATTGGAGCACCATATCTTTGACGAAATGGAACATGCAGGGTCTGCCGGGGGTGGGGAGAACTTCCAGCATAGCAGCATGAACCGGGTGTCATGCAAAGTTTCCAGCTTCGATACACGGACTCGGCAAGTTCAGTGGCGTGGCGGCGGGGTGGTGGTGGGCTGCGAGCAGCCCACCCTAAGGCTGCGCTTCACGCGTGGCCGCCGACCGCGATCCGATCGAGGTAACGCTTGACGGTTTCTGCGCGGCCTTCCTTCACCAAGGCCTCGGCTGTCTGATCGCCGAAAGATGGCAGGGCCGCGAGCGATACCAGGCTAAGGTCTGCTCGGGCGATCCGGCCCAGGCACAGACCCGGTCGATGATCGTGACCATGTTCCGCGTTCTGATTCTGCCCCGGTCGTATTTACGCGCTTAGGCGGTAAAGCACCGTGTGCCGCTGCGTTTTGTCTTCCAGTTCTCGCGTGGTCGGCACCTCGTACGAGGCGACTGGCTTAAGCTCGGACAAGGGGAGGTAGGCGCGGCCTGGGTCGGCGATCAAGACCTCGGAGGAACGGGCCATTTCACGTAGCCACGGAAGAATATGCCGGGCCATCGGCGCTTCATAGCAGATGTCGCCGCAAAGGATCAGGTCCCAGCGGCAAGGGGCGCCGACGACATCGCCGGATAGGCCATGCACTGACACGCGATTTTCGCGGGCGTTGAGCGAGATGGCGGCGATGGCTAGGGGGTCGATTTCGGCGGCTTCGACTAGGGAAGCGCCGGCGCGGGCGGCGGCGAGGGCGGCGAGTCCGCAACCGGCGGCGAAATCGAGAACGCGGCGGCCGGCGACTTTTGTTGGGTTATCGAGGATGAAGCGGGCGAGGGCCTGGCTGCCGGGCCAGGCAAAGGCCCAGAAGGGCGGGGCGATGTTGTGTTGCGCCAGCCAGTCTTCGGTGGCCTGCCAGATGGGGGTGATTTCGGTGGCCACATGGAGGGTGAATTCTGGGACGAGCGGCGCGCGGGCCGGCTGGGTGTGGGCGCGGATGAAAACCTCCTGCTCGGCCGGTGTCACAAACGGCCGGCGATCAGGGTCGCGGCGATGGCGAGGCCGGTCTCGCGGTTCAGCTTGAAGAGGCGGAGGCAGGCGGCGGGATCGGTGATGTCGAGCTGGGCAACCTGGGTGAAGAGAAGGGCGGCGGGCAGCACCATCACCACCCAGGCCAATGGCGAGAGATGGGCCAGCAGGATCACCGCGGAGAGGGCGGCCAGGGTGGCGGCGTAGGCGAGGCCAACAAATTTTTTCGGCATGTGGGCAAAGCGGCGCGAGGTGCTTTTGACGCCCACCACCGCGTCGTCCTCGATGTCCTGAAAGCCGTAGATGGTGTCGAAGCCGAGGTCCCAAAAAATGGCGGCGGCGTAGATCGCGGCCCAGGCGACGTCGACATGGCCGGAGGCTGCCGCGTAGCCGACCGGGGCACCCACGCCGAAGGTAAAACCCATCACCAATTGTGGCCACCAGGTGACACGTTTGGCCAGCGGATACAGCGCCACCAGCAATAACGAGCTGGCGCCTAGCAGCTGCGCAAGGCGATTGAGTTGCAACAGCACGCCTAAGCCGGCCATCAGCAGAACGAACAGGAAGGCCAATGCCTGAATTGGTTTTAGTGCGCCGCTGGCGAGCGGCCGCCCGGCGGTGCGTTGCACTTTTCGATCAAAATCGCGATCCCAAAGATCGTTCACCACGCAGCCGGCGGCGCGCATGATGGTTGCACCCACACCAAACAGAATCAAAAGGCGAAGTGTTTCAGGCAGCTTCGTACCGCCGAGCAGGATTCCCCAGGCGCCGGGGAGGAAGAGCAGCCAGATGCCCGCCGGACGGTCCAGCCGCGCCAACAGCAGGTAGGGGCGCAGATTGGCGGGGGCGCGGGCGATCCAGCCGTTGGCCCTCATGTCGGTGAACGGGATTTTTTGTTCGGCCTGCACCTCTGCTATCTCCGAAAACTTCGCAACGGGGTCAACATCGCCGTGCCGCGCCTTTTTGTTCCGGGGGATCTTGCCGCCAGCATCACCCTGAACCTCAGCTCCGAGCAGGCGCATTACCTGGGCGGGGTGATGCGCCTGCACGCCGGCGAGAGCGTGATCCTATTCAACGGCCGCGACGGCGAGTGGTCGGCCCTGATCGATGATATCAAGCGGGACAAGGCGCGCCTGACGGTGCAAACGCAACTGCGCCGGCAAACGCCGGAGCCTGATCTTTGGCTCGCCTTCGCCGTGCTTAAACGCGACGCCACCGATCTGGTGGTGCAGAAAGCCACCGAACTCGGCGTCTCGGCCCTGCTGCCCGTGTTCACCGCAAGAACCAATGCCGGACGTATCAACGCGGTGCGACTCGAGGCCATCGCCCGGGAGGCCGCCGAACAGAGCGAGCGGCTGACCGTGCCGGACCTGCGTGCGCCCACCCCCCTGCCCGATCTGCTGGCACGCTGGCCGCGCGATCGGGGACTCGCCGCCGCCATCGAGCGCGGCGGGCCAGCCTGCGTGCCGCGTGGTGCGGGCGCGTTGCTGGTCGGCCCAGAAGGCGGGTTCGCGCCGGCGGAACTTGACGCGCTGCGCGCAGCCAGCTTTGTGTCGTCCATCAGCCTCGGGCCGCGCATCCTGCGCGCCGAGACTGCGGTGATTGCCGGCCTCACGCTCTTGCAGGCGGAGGGCTGGTCAACCACTTGAGGGCGGCTTTAACGACCGTTTACCGGCGCCGCCCCCGCGGGTTATCAGGAGAACCATGTCGAACCCCGGTGACGAAGACGCCACGCCGATCAGTGGTGTGCGCGACCTGGCGGCGTATCTCGCCGCCGGCTGCAAGCCGCGCTCACGATACAGGATCGGGACGGAGCACGAGAAATTCGGGTTCCGGCTCCCCGGCCACGCCGATTTTCCCGCCTGGGCCGCCCCTGCTTACGCGCCGGATGGCATACAGGCGATGCTGGAAGGGATCGCGGCACTCGGCTGGGAAGGTATTTACGATCAGGAGAAGCTGATTGGCCTGAAACACGCCTCCCCTGACGGCGGCACGGAGAGCGTTTCGCTGGAGCCTGGCGGGCAGTTCGAGCTTTCCGGCGCGCCGCTGGAGACGCTGCATCAGGCGAAGGCCGAGTTCGAACGGCATTTCGCGGATATACATAAGGTTGCGCCGGCGCTGGGCCTGGGTTTCGCGCCGCTCGGCTTCCAGCCGCTCGCCCGGCGGGAGGACATGCCCTTCATGCCGAAAAGCCGCTACGCCATCATGCGGCGCTACATGCCGCTGGTGGGCACGCTCGGGCTCGATATGATGCTGCGCACCTGCACCGTGCAGGTGAACCTCGATTTCTCCAGCGAGGCTGACATGCTGCGCAAGCTGCGCGTGGGCCTGCTGCTGCAGCCGGTGGCAACCGCGCTGTTCGCCAATTCCCCGTTCACCGAAGGCAAGCCGAACGGGTTCTTGTCCGCCCGCGCCAATATCTGGACCGATACGGATGCCAACCGAACCGGCATCCAGCCGGTGTTCTTTGAAGATGGTTTCGGGTTCGAGCGCTATGCGGATTGGCTGCTGGATGTGCCGATGTATTTTGTGGCGCGCGAAGGACGGCTGATCGATGTGGCCGGCAAATCGTTTCGCGACTTCATGGCCGGGCGCGTGCCGGAGCTTGCCGGCATCACCGCCACGATCGGCGATTTCGCCGATCATACGACGACGGTGTTCCCGGACGTGCGGCTGAAGCGCTTCCTGGAAATGCGTGGCGCGGATGCGGGCAGCCCGGAGATGATGCTGGCGCAGTCCGCGCTGTGGGTGGGCCTGTTGTATGATGATGCGGCGCTGGAGGCGGCGCACGCCCTGGTCTCCCGCTATCCGTGGCAAGACCTGGCCGCCATCCGCTCGGAAGTGCCGCGGCACGGTTTGACCACGCCCTTCGCCGGCGGCACGGTGCGGGATATCGCCCGCGATGCGGTGGCGATCGCGACCGACGGTTTGCGCGCGCGTGGGCTGGACGAGGTTGGGTTCCTCGACCCGCTGCAGGCCATTGTGGCGGGTGCGCCGACGCAGGCGGAAGCCTGGCTCGAAAAATACCACGGGGCTTGGCAGGGCGACGTTTCCCGGATTTTTAACGAGGCGGCAATTTGAGAAAGTAAGAATCTTCTTTTTCTGAAGAAAAAGAAGCAAAAAGACTTTTATTTCCTGGCGATGGACCGGAATTTAGTTTCTTGTAGCGTATCTTGCGGCGGGCGCAGGCATAAAAGTCTTTTGCTTCTTTTCTTCAGAAAAGAAGATTCTTCCTTAAACACATTCAGGCACCGTGACAAAATCCCGATGCCCGAGTTACGATCGGCACCGTAAGGAGAGTGCCGACGTGAACCTGAGTCTCAATCGCAAGAACGTAATGCATATCGTCCTCGCGTGCCTGCTGGCCGCAAGCCTGAACACGGCACGCGCCGAGGTGGATACGGGCGGCACGGACCTCGATCTCAACCGGTTGGCGAGCGCGCAACGGGATCATTACCATGGCCGCTATAGCCAGGCCATCGCGCGGCTGACCGCGCTGATCGAACATTCGCCCGGCTTTGCGGAAGCAGTATATACGCGAGCGCGATACAACGCCGATGCCGGCCGCTTCGCCGCGGCGCTGGCCGATGCCGATCGTGTCGATGCCTTCCATCCGGACGCTATTCAAACCGCGATCCTTCGGGTGGAGATCGCTTTGCGGCAGCACAACGCCAAGGCGGCGCTCGACTTGCTGGCGCATGCCGCCAAGTTAAGCCCTTTGTCTTTCTGGCGGCAGCCGCATGAGGGCGACGGCAACGGCCTGGAAGGCGGCTACGTGCACGCCGCCACTGTGCACACGATATCCTACGAATCCGCCTATGCGAGCATTGCCGAGGAAATGCTTGGTGATAACGATGCGGCGCTGCGCAATTTCACGAATGCGATGTCGTTTGAAACCGAACAGCCCTGGTATGTTCTGGCCCGGTATTGTTTCTATGCCGGCATCGACGACCAGTTCGGGATGGCGGAACTGGCCTGCAACGAGGTGATTGCGCGCCAGACGCGCGACATTGGTGATTATGACAGTCTCGGAATGGTGCATCTGAAAATGAAGGCCTGGCCCAAGGCGATCGCCGACTACAATTTGGCGCTCGCAAATCGCCCCGGCTTTACGCTGTCGCTCTACGGGCGCGGCATTGCCAAGCACGCGCTAGGCGACGTGGCGGGCGGCGATGCCGATATCTCAGCCGCCAAGAGCGACGAGCCGGACATTGTGAACATCATGGCGCAGATGGGCGTGAAGCCGATCTGAAAAGCAATGGGGTGGCGCTTCGCTAACCCATCGCACTACATAGGCTTCATGAGCGATGATACACTGCCAGATCGGCTGGCGACCAACCCTAAGAGCCCTTTTCATAATGCCAGCCTGCTGGAGCGGGGCGTGGGTATCCGCTTCAATGGGGCGGAAAAGACCAATGTCGACGAATATTGCGTGAGCGAAGGCTGGATTCGCGTGGTTGTGGGCAAGACGCTGGACCGCGCCGGCAAGCCCATGACGATCAAGCTGCAAGGCAAGGTCGAACCTTATTTGCGAGCCGCGCAACCGCCTGAAACCACATAAATAAAAGCGCCGTTGCCATTTTTTTGACGCGGTTTGGTGTATTAAGGGGAGTATGGATGCGTTCCCCGCCCCTTCCTCGCCGCGCAGGCTCCGCGTTGTCGACCTGGAAACGACCGGGCGCAGCTTTTCCGATGGCGGTGTCGTTGAAGTCGGCTGGCAGGATGTGGTGCTGGAGGGTGACGATGGCTGGATGCTGAGCGGCCCGCCTGCATCCATGCTGATCAATCCCGGACAGAGAATTTCGCCCGAAACCTCGGCGATTCACCATATTGTAGACGAGGATGTAGCCGAGGCGCCACTTTGGCACCTGGCCGCGCCAAAAATCTTGCGGCCGGAGGGGCCGATACGGCTGGCGGCGCTTGCTGCCCATCGGGCCACGTTTGAACAGCGCTGGTGCTTTACGGCACTGACTCGCGGCACGCCCTGGATCTGCACCTACAAATGCGCGCTGCGCCTTTGGCCCGACGCGCCGACCCATTCCAACCAAGGGCTACGCTACTGGCGCAGGCCGGAAGGGCTGGACCGGCGTTTGGGTTTGCCTGCGCATCGGGCGGGCCCCGATGCCTATGTGACGGCGCATCATCTGCGGGACATGCTGATGCTTGCCGGTCTGGAGCAGCTTATTGCCTGGTCCGCCGAACCTGCCTTGCTGCCGCGTGTGCCCTTCGGCGCGAATCGCGGCCGGTGCTGGCGAGACCTCGATGAAGCCGCGCTGGAAAAAATCATCGCCGGTCAATCAGGCAACGATATCGACCTGGTTTTTTCAGCCCGCATGGAACGCGACCGGCGGAGCGGCGCAGGGCCGGCACCACCCGCGCAGCCGGTGCTGATGCTTTGAGTGCAAGGGCGTGCGGGGGAGACTCGATGCGTCGCCAAGAGGCGACATCTCCTACGGGCGTTGTGGGCGGCTGAGGCGCGGGAGAATGGCGGCGGCGAAGGGAATCGCCGCACCTGCCAGGGCGCCGAGCGTGGCGGCGAGGTTGAAGTCGCCCGAACCGGCGCCGCCCAGCAGAGCGCCAATGGTGCTGCCGACAATGGCAAGGCCAGCCGCCTCGGGAAAACCTATTCTAAAATTCATATTCACGACCCGGGTCGCTCTCTTAAATTAAGACGACGGATCGTTAACACAACCGGTCGCGGCGCGCCAGAGGATCGTTTGCCGACAAAGTGTGCTCACATTCACATGATCAGCCGTATCGCTATCCGGACGCGGCCGTGGGCGCGGAGGGCTGTAGCGCATGAATATGCGAGCCGTCGGTCAGACGGGATGCGCCGTCACTGACGACGACCTGCCCCTGTGTCAGGCCAGTTGACACTATGGCGACATCCTCGGTCTGCCGCGCCACGGTGATGGGGTGGCGGGAGACCGTGTTATCCGGATTGACGGTGTAGACATAAGCGCCCTGTGGGCCGCGCTGCACGGAGGCGATGGGCACGGTGACAACGCCATGATCGACCCGGAGCGAGAGGCGCACGTTCACGAAAGCGCCTGGCCAGAGTCGCAGGCCCGGATTCGGGAAAATGGCCTTCAACTTGATGGTGCCGGTGTTCGGGTCCACCTCGTTATCCAGCACCAGAACATTGCCGCGGCCCAGCACGTCATGCGCTGAACTGTCACCGTTCTGCGGCAGGGCCACCACGGATGGGCCGCCGGAGGCGCGGTCGTCTTCAATGGCTGCTGTCACGTCGGGTAGGGTCTGTTGCGGCAGAGTAAATACCACGGCGATGGGCTTGACCGTGGTGACCACGGTGATGGGGGTGGTGTCGGTGCTGTGCACGATGTTGCCGAGATCGACTTGGCGGATGCCGGTGCGGCCGGCGACCGGAGCGCGGATGGTGGTGTAGCTGAGATTCGTCCGCGCGGAATCGATCTGCGCCTGGTCCTGGCGGGTGATGGCCTCGTCCTGCGCCACAGTGGAGCGCTGCGTATCGGCCTGCTGAGCTGTGGTGTATTGGTTCTTGGCGAGCTTCTCGTAGCGAACGAGGTCGCGCTTCGCGTTCTCCAGATTGGCCTGGTCTTGCGCCAGTTTCGCCACCGCCTGGTCGAACGAGGCCTGGTAGGTGCGCGGATCGATGCGCGCCAGCACGTCGCCAGCCTTCACGTCCTGGCCTTCGCGGAAACGGATTTCCACGAGCGGGCCATCGACCATCGGGTGGATGTTCACCGTGTTCAGCGCCTGCACGGTGCCGATGCCATCGACAGTCAGCGGCACGTCAGTGCGCGTCGCGACCGCGGTGGATACCTGGACCGGAAGGGTCGATGGGTCCGGGTGTGCCGCCTTTTTCGCGGCGGTCTGAACGGTGCGTAGCCACACAAGGCCGACCACCACCACCACCGCGCACAAGAATGCGATCCAAAAACGCTTCATGCGTGGGGATGCTCCGTCAGCGACCAGCCGCCGCCAAGCGCCTTATAGAGGGAAACCAGCGCGGTGAAGCGGGCGAGCCGCGCCTGCGCCAAGGTATCCTGGTCGCCGAATAGCGTGGTTTGAATATTAAGCACCGTGGCGATATCCACCGTGCCGGCCTCAAGCTGGGCATGCGCGATGTCGGATGAGTGCTGGGCGGTGCGCACCGCCTCCGTCTCCCGTGTCTCTTGTTCGGCGGAAAAACCTTGCTGGGTCAGCGCGGTTTCGACATCCGTCAGTGCCTGGAGCACGGCCTTCACGTAGTCGGCGGCGAGTTCCTTGAAGCGGCCCTTGGCCTGGCCGAGCGTGCCGGCTTTCTGGCCGTTATCGAAAATGGTTTGGGTGAGCTGGCTCGCGAAGCTCGCGAGCAACGTGCCAGGGCCGGTGATCGCCGAAAGTGCTGCGCTGGAGAGCCCGCCCTGCGCGGTTAATTGGAGAGATGGGTAGAAATTGGCGACATCCTCGCGCACCGTCTGGTTCTGTGAGATCAGCTGTTGCTCCGCATAGGCTACATCCGGCCGGCGGCGTAGCAGGTCGGCCGGCATGCCGGGCTGAACGGCGGGCAGGCTGAGTTGAGTGAGCGGCACGGGGCTGAGATGGATACGCTCCGGCGCTTCGCCTACCAGTATGCCGAGTGCGATGACCTCCTGCTGGTATTGGCTCTGGAAGGATGGGATCTGCGCACGGTAGCCTGCGGCCAGCGCCTCCTCCTGGCTGACATCGAGCAGGCTGGAAATGCCGGCATCCAGGCGGCCGCGATAGTAGTTCAGCACGTTCTCGGCGGCATCGTAGTTATGCTGCGCGATCGCCAGGCGGTCGCGATAGGAGAGCGCCTGGAAATAGGTTGTGGCGATCGAACTCGCGGTGGTGAGCCACACGGTTTGCGCATCGTAACGGTTGCCGAGTGCGGTGGCTTGCGCGGCACGCAGGGCATCGCGGTTTTTGCCCCAGAAATCCACCTCATAGGAGGCGGAGATCTGCCCTGCATAACTACGATCCTCGAAATATTTTTGGTTGCTGCCTGGAATTCCGGTGCCGGTGGCAGCGCCGGTGCTGCCCGGCGTACCGGTGGTGCCGAAGCTGCCGGAGGATGTGCCGGTGCCGCCGGTATTGATGCCCGCCCGCTCCCAGTTCTGGCTCGCGGTGCCGGTGATGGCGGGCAGCAACGGGCTGCCGGCGGCACGCGCCGCCTGGTCGGCCTCGATGATCCTGGCGGCCGCGGCCTGCACGTCGGGGCTATCGGCCGCCGCCTTTTCGATCAGCGCATCCAGCTCCGGCGAGCCGAAACTTCGCCACCAATCAACCGGCGAAATGGCTGGGCCGAAGCTGGGCGCCGCGCTGGAAAAGGCGTCGGGCATATCGAGCGCCGGGCGGTGATAAGTGGGCCCAACCCCGCAGCCGCCGATCGCAAGCACGCCGGAGAGGGCGGCGGCGCGCAAGGTGGACGTCATGGGCAAACACATCGGGACGGCAAAGTTCCTCATGATCGTTCAAGCGAGCGGCGCGGGTTATTCATTTTGAGGCGTTAGGGCGGCAGGGGACTGGCGGGCTCGCGCCCTCCCTACGGTTGGCGGCCCCTTCCCTCACCTGCTTCCTGGCCCGATGCCGACATCTGCGCAAGGATCGCCTGCCGCCGCCGCACCGCGTCGCTCGCCTTGTGGGCGCGCAGAACGGCCATCTCGGCGGCCGTATAAGGGCGGAAATCGGCCGGCAGATTGGCCGCGGAAAACCGCTTCAGCACGTAGTTCAGCATGTGGGCGGCCGTTTCATCATCCAGGCGGGACTGCGAGACGCCGGGCACCTGCGCGAGATAGCTGCGCCCCGCTTGCGTGCCGGCGTACAGCCCCGCATCGGCCAGGTTGGGGATACCCTTTTCCGGCACGCCGGCGCCCTGCGCGCCGTGGCAGCCGGAGCAATGCAGCGTGTAGGTGGCGAGCAGGCTCGGTGCCGCTGCCGCCGGCCCGGCGGCGAGCAGCACCGCAGAAACCGCGGCAAAGCGTTTCACGGAGTTGCCGCGAGGATTTTTTCGCGCAAATGGCGGGTTTGCGTGGCGACCGGGTTGGCGGCGCGCGCCTGCGCCACGTCCTGGACGGTGATCGGTGGCTTGGCCACGCCGTTATATTTTGCCAGCACGTAATTCACGACGGCGGCAATCTGCGCATCGGAAAAGTCGCCGGCAAAATTCGGCATGAGGCCCGAGAAACTATGGCCCTCGGTGGGTATCTTGCCGACCATGCCGGAGATCACGATCTGAGATAGATATTTGATGCCGTCGGGCGTGGTCGTGTAGCGCGCCAGGGTGCCAGCCAATGAGGGCGCCACGCCGGGTGCACCATGCGCATCAGGCTGGTGGCAGAGGGCGCAACGCTCGTTGAAAATGGTGGCGCCGACCGTGTCATCGGCATGGGCGAGAAACGGCGCCGCAAGGAGTACGGAAACAAGCAGTTCTTTTTTGAAAAAAAGAACCAAAAAACTTTTAATTCCTGAAGCGTGATGTTCGGTCAAAGCATGTCCCCAAGAAACAAAAGTTTTTTGCTTCTTTTTTTCAAAAAAGAAGGCCTTTCTTCCTTACCCATCCGCCACACCCACAATCACAGAAACGGTGCAATGATACGAAAGCTCCTTGTTCGCCATGCACCAGTTGACGTCGTTATGCACGCCCATCGAGTAGCCGGGGCGTTCACGCACATTGCCGTGGCAATCGCACAAGCCGCAGGATGAGCGGCCGCAGCAATCGGTGTAGCTCACCAGATAATCCTTGCCGTCGGCGCCGTTGCGGCAGGTGCCCACCCAACTGACCTTGGAGATTTCGGTGCCCGCGGGGCAGGACGTGCCGGTGCCGCCGCAGCAACTGCACAACTGCCCGTCCATGGAACAATATTTCCAGTAGTCGCACTGGGTGGCGTCCATTTGCAGTTCGCTCGCCTGCGTGCGGTCGATCGGCAGCACCGGCAGCACTGCCGCGCCGGCCATGATTTTCCCCCAGCGCGCCAAAAAACCGCGGCGGGAGGAGCGCATGGCGAGGTGGCGCGAGGCAGAGGCGACCACGGTATCAAACGACGGCATTTTCCATCCTTTCTCCGGACGACGCATTTTTCCGTGCGACGTACTCCTGCAAGGAGGCTACGCCCAATTCCTGTGCGAGCAGCAGGCTTTCGATCTGCTCGCGATTGTTCACAAGACCCTTGGCGGCGATGCGACCGTCCGGGCCGATCAGCACCGCGTACGGCAGCTTGCTGATGCGGAATGTCATGCCGAGATCGGTCGACAGCACATAGGGGAATGGCGCCAACTTCTCCTTGCGGTAGAAGGCAAGATGTTCGGCCTGTTCACCGTCGCTGGCGAGGATGATGTCGATCCCGGCCTCGCCGGAGGGCAGCGAACGCAGCACCGGAACAAGTTTCTTGCACACCGGGCAGGTGGGCGAGAGGAAGAACAGGAGTTGGGGGCGCCCCGTGGCACGGCCGACCGCGAGCGGCGCGCCGCCCAATGCCGTGAGACTGAACACCGGCGCGGCGCTTCCCACCTCTGGCCCATGATCCATCGTGAGTGCCCCCATCGGCGCCACACGCTCATGCAGCACACCCACCTGGCGCGCCAGGGCGAGCACAGCGACCACCAGGATCGCGATCGCCACCCAGGCGAGTGCATTGGCGACGATCAGCGCGTTCATGCGGAGACGCGCCGCGAAGCTGCGGCAAAGGACTGCGCGTTGCCCAGCAACTGGTTGGTGGCGAAATACAACCCTGTAAGAAAGACGGCGAACCCGGCCATGCCAACGGTAAACGCGCCAGCGAACACGACATGGGCCGGCGCCGCAAGCGTGCCTGCGACGCACGCCATGAGCACCAGGTTGCGGATGACCAGGGCCGGCGAGATGCGTTGCGAGTCGCCACCGCATCCGCAATCCATATCGGTTCGGCCGCGGTGCAGATTGACGGCGATCCCAGTGGTAAACAACAGCAGCAGCAGCACTGCGAGGCCGGCGCCGAGCAGGGTTGCGCGCGGCACCATCAGAGCAAGCGCGGCAGCGATCTGCGACACGGGCAGCAACAGCGCCAACGCGCCCACCAAACGCTCAGGCAAGATCCGATAGGCGCTCAGGATGCCGGCAAATTCCTGCCTCTCGCTCAGCGCATGTTGGGCGGCCTCCAGAAAGATCGCGGCGACCGCGAGGCGCACCGACCAGGCGGCCATAGTGCCGGCTTCCTCCAGCAGCGTTGCGATCATTGCACCCATACGGGCCCGCCGAAATCGAGCAAATGCGGCTTGGTTTCGCCGAGTTTTTGCAGCGTATCGCCGTCGTAGCGGCCCATCGATCCGTCATCGTTCTCGGTGAACAGCAAGGGTTTGGCGCCAGGGCTTACCGCCACGCAGATGGCGCCATCGGACTTGCCGCGCGCCACCACGGTTTTCCGCGCGAAATCCACCTTCCACACCTCCTTCGCGCCATCCTTGTGGCTGCCTTCCTTGCCGTTGGGGTGCATGCCCACGTACAACATGCCATTGCCGGCGCTATAGGTGATCATCTGTTCGCCGCCGGGCCGCCAGCCGGCCGAATCGGGCACGCCGCTCAGTACCGACCAGGGCTTTTCCTGAGTCGCCACCTCGCCCGACACATCCATCACGTGAACATTGCCGAGGAAGGACATGAAAATGAGTTTATGGGCATCTGCCTGTGCCGCGGGCAGGAACAGTGCATCCGCATCCGGATCGAAAAACACAGCGCTGCGCCGCCGGGCTGTTTCATGGCCATCGGCGGAAAAATCGACCGTCAGCACGGTTCCATCGCCGCAGAGCGAAGAGAAGCGGCCGGCGGTGGTAGGCGAGGGATAGACGCCGTAGCAGCCTGCATTCGGCAGATCCGCGATCACCTTGCGCGCCTTGATATCGACGATCGTCACCGAAGTGGCGGGAGTCGCGTTCTGCACGAAGAGGAAGGCGCCGCCGGCCGATTCGGCCATCAGCGCGGAGATGCCGTTGCTTTGTGCGCGCTTGGTGGGAAGGACGACTTCGGAGACCGGCAGAAGGGTTTTTTCGTCGTAATATTCCAATACTTCGCTATGGATGCCGTGATCGCCGCGGCTGAAGAAAGTGGTTGCGTTGAACAGTGTCTTTCCGTCGGCGCCTGGCAGGAAGTCGCCGAAAAAACCGCCGCTGATCTGGCCGAGGATGCGGAAGGTATCGCCATCGATCACGCGCACCTTCCCGTCCACCCCATGGGCCACCGAGCCATCCACCACGAACAGCAGATGTCCGTTTTCGGGCGGCATCGTCGCCACGGTAATATGTTCGACGGGCAGTTCCGGTGGCACTTCACCTTGGGCTCCCCACACCAACGCACACGCCATGAAAGCGGCCCACAGGACCGGAGATTTCATTATTTCGCCCCCGCTTGCAGCGGCAGCATATGCAAGCTCGGGACCGAACGGAAGCCATGGTGCGTTGCGAACAGCAGGCACCCCTGGCTTTTGGGCTTGCATCGCCTCACTTTGGCGGCCCGTGCTTCGCCTCACCCGCCTCGTTTTGACCGATTTCCGCAACTACGCGTCGCTGACCTGGCGGCCGGCGGCGCGGCTTGCCGTGATTACCGGGCCGAACGGGTCGGGCAAGACCAATCTGCTGGAGTCGATTTCCCTGCTTGGGCCGGGGCGCGGATTTTCTGGCGCGCGACTCGGCGAGCTGGCGCGGCATGAGGGGAGCGGGTGCTGGGCCGTTGCGGGGCGGTTCAGCAGGGATGGGGAGAGTACGGATATCGGCACCGGCACCGAAGGGCCGGGCGACCGGCGGGTGTTCCGGCTGGATGGCGCCGAGCCACGCAGTCAGGCGGAGCTGGCGGCCCGAGCGGCCGCGATCTGGCTGACGCCGCAGATGGATTCGCTCTTTCAGGAGAGCGCCTCGGGCCGCCGGCGCTTTCTTGACCGGCTGGTATGGGCGTTGGAGCCGGGGCATGCGCGGGAAGCGGCGGCGCATGAGACCGCGATGGCTGGGCGGCGGCGCCTGCTTGCAGCGGGGCGCGCGGACCCGGCCTGGCTGGCTGGGCTCGAGGAGCAGATGGCCCGGCACGCGGTGGCGCTGGCGGCGGCGCGGCGGCAATTCGTGGCGCGTCTGAACGCGGCACCGCTTGCGTCTGAGGCGTTTCCTCGGGCGCGCATTGAGTTGGATGATCCGGTGGCGGCACGGTTGGACGTGGCACCGGCTTTGGCGGTGGAGACCGTCCTACGGGATGAATTGTCGCGCCGGCGCGCAGCCGATGCGGCGGCCGGCACCAGCACGCTTGGGGCGCACCGTGCCGATATGCGTCTGGTTGACGCCGCGACCGGCTTGCAGGCTGCGAATGCCAGCACCGGGCAGCAGAAGGCCATGCTGATTGGGGTTATTCTCGCCCACGCGGCGCTGCTGGCGGAACACCGGGGGTTTGCGCCGCTGCTGCTGCTGGACGAGCCGGCGGTGCACTTGGACCAGACCCGCCGCGCCGCATTATTCCATGCCCTGCTGCGCCTGCCGGCCCAGGCGTTTTTGACGGGGACGGATGTGGATATTTTTGCGCCGCTGGCCACCGAAGCCGAGTTCCTGGTCGCCGGCGGCGGCACATTGCGGCCCTGAAGGCCAGGGGCTCTGCCCGTCGCCACCGGCACTTGAACCGGTGGCGACGGGCAGAGCCCGCCTGGTCTCCATGCGCCCTGGCTTATCGCGGCGCGCAATACTATATTCCGACTCCTTCCACCTCCCCTCCTGGAGTGATCCTTCGGCATGTCCGACACCGCCGCGCCTGCGCCTAATAACGACCCCGCGGCACAGGAATACGATGCGGCTTCCATCTCCGTGCTGCGGGGCCTCGATGCCGTTCGCAAGCGCCCCGGCATGTATATCGGCGACACCGATGACGGCTCCGGCCTGCACCACATGGCGTTCGAGATCATCGACAACGCGGTGGACGAGGCACAGGCGGGTTTTGCCAAGAACGTGTCGCTCACGCTGAATGGCGATGGCTCCGTGACCGTGCGCGACGATGGCCGCGGCATTCCCACCGACTTGCACGCCGAGGAAGGCATTTCCGCCGCTGAGGTGGTACTGACACGGTTGCATGCGGGCGGCAAATTCAACCAGAATTCCTACAAGGTTTCAGGCGGCCTGCATGGCGTGGGTGCGGCGGTGGTGAATGCGCTTTCCGAGTGGATGGAGGTACGCATTTTCCGCCAGGGCATCGAGCATTTCATCCGCTTCGAGCATGGCGATTCGGTGGCGCCTTTGCGCGAAACCGGCCCCAGCACGGAGCCGCAGGGCACCGAAGTGACGTTCAAGCCGAGCTCGGGCACATTTACCAAAACCGAATTCGATTTCGCTATCCTGGAACGACGCCTACGCGAACTGGCCTTCCTCAATTCCGGCCTGCGTATCGTGGTGCGCGACGAACGGCACGCGCCGGCGGTGCAGGTGGATCTGTTCTACGAGGGCGGGTTGCGTGCTTTCGTGGAATATCTCGATCGCGCCAAGGTGCCGGTGATTTCGCCCTGCATCAGCTGCGCCACCGACGATGCGGCATCGGGCATACGCGTGGAATTCGCCCTTACCTGGAACGATAGCTTCCATGAGACCATGCTCTGTTTCACCAACAATATCCCGCAGCGCGATGGCGGATCGCATCTGGCAGGATTCCGCCAGGCATTGACGCGGATTGTCGGCCGCTATGCCGACAGTATGGGCAAGAAGGAGGCGCTTGCCCTCGTCGGCGAGGATATGCGCGAGGGCATGACGGCGGTGCTTTCCGTCAAAGTGCCCGATCCAAAATTCTCCAGCCAGACTAAAGATAAGTTGGTGAGCAGCGAGGTGCAGCCGGTGGTGCAGGCGGCGGTGGCCGATGCCGTGGGCCATTGGTTCGAGACGCATCCGAAGGAAGCGAAATCCATTGTGCAAAAAGTGATGGATGCGGCTTCCGCGCGCGAGGCGGCGCGCAAGGCGCGCGAACTCACGCGCCGCAAGGGCGTGCTGGATATTTCCACGTTGCCGGGCAAACTCGCTGATTGCCAGGAGCGCGATCCGGCGAAATCCGAGATCTTCTTGGTCGAGGGAGATAGCGCCGGCGGCTCGGCAAAGGGCGGGCGTGATCGCAAGACGCAGGCGATTTTGCCGCTCAAAGGCAAAATCCTGAATGTGGAGCGGGCGCGTTTCGATCGCATGCTGGGCAGCGCGGAAATCGGCACGCTGATCACGGCACTGGGTACGGGCATCGGCCGTGGCGAGCCGGAGCAAGGCGGTTTTGATATCGCCAAGCTGCGTTACCACCGCATCGTGATCATGACCGACGCCGACGTGGACGGTTCGCATATCCGCACGCTGCTGCTGACCTTCTTCTACCGCCAGATGCCGCAATTGATCGAGCGCGGGCATCTGTATATCGCGCAGCCGCCGCTGTATCGCGCCAAGCGTGGCAATGACGAGCGGTATTTGAAGAACGATGCTGCCTTGGACGATTACTTGCTGGAAAAGGCGCTGGGCAACGCGATTCTGACGCTGGCCGATGGCAGGGTTCTGGCAGGGCCGGAATTAGCGGTTGAAATTCGATGGCTACGCGAAGCGCATGGCAATCTAAAGCGTCTGGCGGAAAACAGCATCCCTCTGGCTTTGCTGGAACAGGCGGCGATTGCCGATGTGCTGACCACGGATTCTTCCCGCGCGCAATCGGGTGCGCAAACTCTGGCGGCGCGCCTCGATGCGATTGCCTTGCCGAATGAGCGCGGCTGGAAGGTCGTGGCGGATGGCCATGGTTTGCAGTTGGCGCGCATCGTGCGCGGCGTGGCCGAGCGCTACAGTTTCGATGCTGCGGATTTGCGCAGCGCCGAGGCGCGCTGGCTGGCCGATCGCGCGGCCCGTTTGGCGGCGGCGTTCTCGGCGCCGGCCAAGATCAAGCTCGACAGCCAGGAGGTGGACGTTTTTGGCCCAGCCACGGCTTTCGAACGCATTTTGCAGCAGGGAAGGCGCGGGCTGGCTTTGCAGCGCTTCAAAGGGTTGGGTGAAATGAACGCCGACCAGTTGTGGAAGACCACGCTCGATCCGACGGCGCGCACGTTGTTGCAGGTGCGTGTGGGGGATATCGAGGATGCAGGGCAGGTTTTTGCGACGCTGATGGGCGACGTTGTCGAGCCGCGCAGGGATTTTATTGTCGGCAATGCGTTGAAGGTGGCTAA
>Ga0116231_10008575_pt1 | contig 17861 bp, 12 predicted proteins | sample S1TSphgellanicum_2_FD_89695 | JGI IMG/M metagenome (GOLD analysis project Ga0116231, IMG submission 89695) | Host-associated microbial communities from peat moss isolated from Minnesota, USA - S1T2_Fd - Sphagnum magellanicum MG | ecosystem: Host-associated > Plants > Peat moss > Unclassified...
ATTAATATATTGTTGAGGTATATTTTTTGTGTTTATGTGGAGGGGGGGGGGGGGGGGGGGGGGGGGATGTTAGGGGTTTCATCGTGTTAGGGGTTTAAAATGAAAATACCATGCCAAATAAGCTACATATTTGTTGTTGCAATTTCATAAATTATTATTTTCAATGTTGAAATGGGCTTTGAAAAATAAAATAACTATTGGGCAGGGGGGAGAAGATATTATAAATTTTGACACATCATAGTGAGATCCTTCAATGTAAATGAAGTTTGGAGATTAAAAATGAAACTTTGAAAATAATATTATATTTTCTTTGTGTGTATATATATATAACCATTATCATAAATTTAAAGATTAATTTAACTCTAAAAATACAATGTTCAATTTTTTTTAAATGAAAATTGAAAAAAATAAATTAAAAAATGACTATAATATTCATATTGATAATGATGATTAATTGATAAGCCTCCATTTCCATTACCATTATTTTTATTTCAATTTCACATTTTCAAAATGAAGCTTAAATTAAAATTTAAAGATTTATTCAACTATTAAAGTACATTCCATAAATATAAAGTTTTTCCCCCAACCATGGGGTTGTAGTTTATGATCCATTCACATTTTGTTTTATAATATTTAAGTAGGTAATATCATTCATTTTATATTGGTGTTTTGCCCAATGATATTAGAGGTCACATTTGGGACTTTATCCAAATTGATTTGTGGTTTAAATGTTTGACACCTACAATATGATGAGCATTACAAAATGTGAAGGAACATTGTAGAGCTTTGCTTAGAGGGATAGGAGGTGAGAACTTTGCTTTCAATTTGCATGACTTGCATTTGTACTCTAAAGAGGAAAATTGGCCCATGGTTGTACTAAGTAAAGACTTTGAATTGTTAAGGCCATTGAAAGAGAAGTTGTTAAAGGTTTCATTTTAATTTGTTGGAAGGGGGTAGAAAATATTATATGAAGGAAGTGTGAGACGGTGAGGATTTAGACTTTTCTTTTTCTTTTTCTTGTTTTATTTTGTTTGGAAGGGGGCAAAGAAACTTTGTGAAACTAGCATAATGCAATGTGAGAAGTTCTTAATTTTTTCTTTTTTGCTTTTGTTATAGCTAAAAGCACAAATGCAAAAAAATACATAAATGAGATACACAAATATGTGTGTGTTCATAATTATGTAAATTTTGTTATGTTCAATTGAAAATTTTGTGTGCATGTGTGTCATGCCTAGTTTCACTAGGAGGAAAAACCTAGATTTGTAACTACATCTTTAACATGTTTTCAACTACAATTTGTAGTTGAAACCAACAAACTCAATTACAATATGTTTTTTTTGCAATTTGAATATATTGTTTGAAATTGAAAATTGACAAGTACAAATCAAAAATGGCATTTTAGTTGCAAATGTCAATCATATTTTAGCACCATGCATTCCAACTAAATCAGGTAACTAAATTAGGTAGAGGGTTCAATTATTATTTTAATGACATGTGGTGCATCCATGTCCATAGGCTCGGTCACATGGCACCTATGCTAGGCCATTTATACATAGAGCTAAGATAAGACAAATGGCATCTAAACATAGCCATTTAAACATAAGGTTAAGTTAGGTGACATGGCACCAAAACATAAATCAAGTAGGTTAGGTTAAGCTTAGACATAAAACACCTAGGTTATGCTATATGACACCTAAGCCAAAGCTAGGCCCAGATACCATGTGTGGCCATTAATCTAAGCATAAACATCTAGGCCACATGGTACCTAAGTTATGTCTAAACCTAAGCCGCATGGCACCTAATGTAGGCCTTGACTTAGGTCACATGGCACACAGTTAAAAAAATCTTGTTTCATTTTGGATTTAACCTTTTTGATTGGTTCATCGCAAATGACAATTCCATTTTCATTTTTTTGTGTTTCTCCAACATCTTCAATGCACTTCATTATATAGTTAAAAAATTTGAAATGGAAAACAAGTTGTATGGGATAAACATTTTAATTGCAACATGGTTGCAACTTAGTCACAACTATTATTTATTAACAACTATCTAGTTAGCTTACCTACTTAACTACTACCTAATAACCCTACCTAGTTTAACCTATTACTTACTACTTATTAATTAACCTAACTTACTAACTAATGTAACCTATGCAACACCTAGGTTAGGCCTAGGGTTCAACAATGTGGTACCTAGGCCTAAATCACATATGCCACATGGCACTTCACTTAAAAGATATAGAGCTAGGCAAGGTGGCACCCAAGTTTAGACCATTTTGATCATGTGGCACTTATGCCTATAGCACATATGCCACATAACTCCTAAACCTAGGCCTAAAGTTAGGCAAGGTGGCACTTAAGCCTAGAGCACTTAGGCCATGTGGCACCTATGCTTAAACCACATATGTCATATGGCACCTAGGCCTATGGTTAGGCTAGGTAACACTTAGGTCACATGACACCTATGTTTTGACCATATATGCCCCATGACACTTAATCCATGTCACATAAATTAAACCTAGACCTAGGCCATGTGACATTTAGGCCATGCCTAAACATACACCACTTAGCACCTAGGCTAGGCCTAGACTTAAACCACATGGCACCTAGGCTAGGTTTAAACCTAGGTCATGTGCCTAGGTTGTTTAGGTAAATAGCTTAACTTAAACCACTTATATACTTAGAATATATATATATATATAGGTAGGTAGGTAGCTTAATTATGTAGATTAGGTATATTAGGTTACCTAATATAAACATATGTATACCAATGTAATAGGTAGCATAAAAAGTTGTAAATAGTCTACTTGGATGCAAAGTTGCAAATGTGCACTGTGTATCATCCATCTAATTTTAACTTTTTCATCCATCCTTAAAATAATATTACCAAAATAATTGGATAGATGACTTGTGATGTAGCCATGTTATTCAATAGTTGCATAACACTTGATGATGCACATTTTCAATTGACATCTCAATTGTAAATTAGCTAAGAAGTTTGTTAATCCCAAAAATGTTCTAGAAATGACCCCTAGTCAAGAATAGTTTTCAATTGTCCACCAAATCAATAGGTGGATCAATTTATTTGGCGATTACCATTACTTTATTTAAATATTATTATTTTTGTAGTTGCAACTTAGTTGAAAATGACATGCAATTGAAAACTTTTTGTTTTAAAAAATATTTTTTCCTAATGTTTGGAGTATTGGTCCCCAATGGGCAATGATTTTAAGAATAACTTAAAAGAGAAGTATGAATAGGCTCAAACAAAAGGCCTGGCAATCACCTTCCTTCCTTAGTGGTAATGCCCAGATTCTTTTTTTAAATTAAGAAAAAATATCACTACTCCCTTCTTACTATACTACAAGTACTCATAAAATAGTTAATAAAACTTTAAATTGAAGGTAGACATAAAAATGTTGGAAGGACAATAATTCTACTTTGCAACCAAATTATCTCCTAAGTTTCCCAACAACTATCAACATCTAAGGGTTTAAGTAATAGTGGTGAAATCCCAACTCAAAGAACTTAATAAGTATAATGGTGGTAATTCTACCTTGCAATAGATGCATCACCTAGGGCTAGCCACTCCTAATGATGAAATAATAATAATAATAATAATAATAATAAGGGAAAAAAACCATATGAAAGTAAATTTTCTCTTAGACTATTATGACGTAATAATCTTCCTAGCTTCCATCCCTCATGACTACTATCTCCCACAACACCATACACACCAAAAGATGATAAACTTTAAAGCATTTTTGGAAAACCCATTGCTTTGCATTATGCCTCCATCTCCCCCAAAAGAAAAATACATAAAGGGCTACCTCCTTTAAAACAACAATTCCCTTCCCTTCACATCTGCCTTTAGATTAACTCTCATTCTAATAACAACTAGTTAGTCGACTAACTCTTGGAACATTTAGCCCATTATCTTTCTACCTATTGCTCTGTAGAAACGAGCTAACTAATTTGATGCCACCTTCACAAATAATGAAAATAATAGGTAAAATCTACTTCCGATAAGTTGAGAAATTACAGGCTTGTTCAACTACTAGTTAAACTAACCCCTGCATAAAAGTAAAACATAAGCTTGGGCGCTGCATAGTAGTTGAGGGGGCAAAAGGAGGCCCAAATGTAGCCCAAAATAAGGTTTGACTATACAGATAATTCTTTTGTATATCGCCAAAATGTACCACATGATGCGTAAGGTCTGTCAAATATGAAGTTGAGCCTACTATGGCTAATGGGTCTTGCCCTTGTTCAAATTAAAAATTCAAACCGTCACCACCCCCTCTCATTTCATATTGAACACATACACTTTGTGGTCAACCAATCAAATTGGTTCCTTAAAAAAGAGTCAAGAAAACTCTTTAAACCGGACCCAAACTAAACCCAAATCTGATGAGTCTTACATAGCCTAAGCAAGATCTATTAGATTTAGGAACCAACATTAGGAACCAAAAAAAAAAAAACTTGCACTTGGATTCACTGGGTCTTAACTTTTAAGAACATTCCCTAAATCTGGATCCAGTAGGTTTTCCACTTTCCTTTGGAAAATTCAAACTTGACAGGACTTGTAAAAACCAAGATCCAAATAACACTGATTTCAACATCGCATATAGACACTAGAGTTTATCTGTAAAGTCACACTGTATTCACCCTCTCTTTGGGCCTGCTTTCACCCACTATCCCCTCTTTCGATGGTGTCTGCAAAGTAAGGAAATTTTATTAGATCTCAGTATGAAATGCTGAAACTCATCATTTAATGCACAAGTTCGAGAGTATTTGTAGTAGTTGTACGGGTAGCAGCAGTGGAGGCGCTCAGCAAAAAGGAAAGACAGGATGGAACTCAGTTTACCACCAAAATTGGTGGAAAAACTAATTTGGGTCCCAATTATTTTGTTCTGTAAAATTTTCATTCCCAGTTCTGTGTTTGATGCCCTATTATGCCGAAACTGCCCTAATCGCCCAACTTTACCGATAACTCTATTGTTTCTTGTCATATAGATCATGTGACTTGCAACTTGTAGATTTTTGTGTCATGTCATTTTTGTGTTAAAAAAGTACTTGTCAATTGATTTGTGATTATATTTTTTGAAACCCCCTCCCCCAAAAAAGATTCACACATGATAAATTCACACTTATTTCAAATTGGAGAGGTTTACAAAGGTCATTTGAATGACTATTTGCACATTGTAAAATGTACTATCTAACATCAATGAACTTCTAAACTCTTGACAACGATAAACTTGTATCATAAAATTATGAAACATATATACACGATCACAATAATAGAATTCAAATGAAAACTAACTTTGAAACAAGAACAAGGGAAAATATAGAAAGGGATTTGTATTTTATGATTAATCAAGTTCAATGTTTTTAAATTTCATTTTTTCCACATTTTGAATAGGGTAGGCTGATCTTCCTGTTGTATTTGAAACATGACTAGTCAGCCCCCATGCCACTGGCCTAAGTACTAAACCTCCTATAAGGTCACATTGTTCCAGTTGGAGTGGGGTTAACTTCAAAGTTCTTAAATGCCAAGAACTAAATTGTGAAATTTTTTTAATAAAACATTTAATTAATTTCTAGAGACAAAATTAACTCCAATTCAATAAATTTTGTTATGTTGGTCCAAAAAATGCAAAATGACAAAAATACACATTGCCTTGTCAAGGACTTTCTAGCGGTACCAAAAATGGAGCAAGGGCCCGATGGCTTGGGAATGTTATGGCATGATCACATCCAAACAAACAAACACCTATATTAATGTATGGTTTATTTACCTTGAAAAGTTGATAAGTATACTTAACTAGCATCTAACCAATAACCATTAACAATTTGTTATCAATGTTCAAAGAACCAAGAATTAGAAGAAAATAATCTTTCACAAAACACCACAATGACAATGAGGAGGATGATGATAATTACTATTAGGAAAAATTTGGAAATTTTATTAACTATCTATATGAAAAAATATGAATTAAAAAAAATGGGACCGTTGAACCCTTTCTGTTGAAAAAAAAAAATTATTTCAACAAATATTGTCTAATGTTAGTGGTGGGCACAATATATATTTGCATCTTGCAATTGGAGTGAGAAAGCTATTTTGAACTAGTGTTTTCATTAATTGAAGGGCAAACTGAGAGGGAAGGTAGGTTAAGGTGCATTCATACCTGGTGTTAGGGACTCTAGTGTTGAGTCTCCTAACAACATGCTAGTCATTTAGGACTTATACCTACTTACCATGAACATTTTATGTTAAGTTAACATTCACTTAAAATGAAGCTATCGCCCATAATTAACATTGGGTGCCACCTAGATTTTCATTTAACATTGACTTAACATCAAGTGTGAATGCATAGAAGCTTACTACTTGGGACTGTAGATGGGTCTCATGTGTACTGGCCCAACAATTTTTGGATCCTGTTTCTTGGCCTTCCCATCTTACATACTAGAGGCGAATGGATCAGATAATTAGATTTATCTGCAAAGTCACCCTATCTTTGGGCCCTAGTTTGACCCTCTAATCCATTTTTCATCCCCAATCTGAGTGTAACCCTAACTTTAGTAAATTTGGGTACACACTAGTTTCAGCAAACTGGGTATCTGTTCAGAAGATTTGCATCCACTGATCAGTTGTTGGGCAGCAAGTAAGTTACATACTAATGTTGGGCAGGTATATCAATTTTAATATATCCAACGGGTAAGTGCAAATATAAAAATTTCAAAGAATATATCAGCCCAATAAATGTACATAGGTTTCAACACATTTCCAAACTGGGTAAGGGGAAGGATATATAAGCTTATATTGTTGAAATATCATTAAAAAAGTGAAATTAAAAATAAATAAATAAGAAATGAACACCTGAAATTTTAGTATCAAACTGATTAAGAAAATTAGAATGAAACCACTCACCATTTCCAAATCCAAGAATTGCTGGTCCTGATATTTCCAGAAACTGGCAATTTTAGTTTTTGAATTATCAAATAACTAAAATTTCACCTAAACTATCAATTTTAGTTATTTGATAGTTTTTATAATTTTTGACAACTACAGTCATATATCGAAAACCAGTTTGTTGATTTTTTTAGAACCATGGTTATATATTCAAGAACAATACAAAAGTACTTATCTACCCCCCACCTACCTACTACATACACAAAGTGGCCTTGTTTACATGGCCACACTTATCTCCCTACCTATTAGTCGCTCCTATAGTCTAAGCACAAACATAATGACCTCCACAAACATGTGTAATGTAATTTTAGGTCGCCTTACAAGGTGCAATTTCCTTGTTAGCTTAGAGCAAGAGGTTTCTTGTAAGAAACGCGGAATGTTTATGTAAGCTAATTTGGGCCATCCTTATTGTGCAAAGAAATTTAGGTAAGCATATATGGGCCCTTGGCCACTTTGAGGGGAATGCATTGATAGTAGTGCCTTCCCTTGTACAAAACATATCAACATATATTATACTAGACACGATCTAACCATTGACACATGTTTAGAAATTGTAAAACCCTTTTCATTTTTGATAAGTAAGCAACCCTTTTGATCTTTAATGATGATATTAGGTGGATCTTGAATGCAAGTATTGTAATAGGTGTTTTTTCAGACACCTATTACAATATTTTCATTTGGGTACATTTTTTAAAATTATTAACCACCAACCTAACCAAAGGTAGATTGCAAAATGCAATATCTTCATTGTTTTGCAAATTGAAATAAAAAATGAGAGAATGGCAAAATGAATGTAGTATTTTCAAGTTTTGGTAAACCATAATCCAATAATGTACAATGGGAATGCAACACCCTCAACTTTTTGTTGATTGTAATTTATTTTTTCACACATCACACCAAAAGTTCGTTATGAATGGTAGAAGGTTTTAAAGATCAATCCTTTTGTGCAACAATGGTACGAGTAGAGCAAGTGGGTTGATTCTTGTTTCTAGTTCAAGAAAATTTAGGAGTGAATTCATGAAGATTTTTTTAATTTAAGTAAGTTTGGTTTTTTATTCTAGTTGATCATGAAAATTTTGGAGTGAAGATCCCTAAGGGTTTTGTGGGTTGTGTTTAAGGCAACAAATGTTGACGATGATGATAAGTAGTTGTTATGGTCTTGGAGATTTGTCATGATGAAGGTGTGTGTGTAAGCTATGGAGGCAACAAAAAGGCTTTCTATGAAAGCTCAACAACTTTCTTGGAGTCTTTTTACATGTTCTTTGTTTCATGAAACGAAGAGAGCCATGGCTAAATCTCCCTTATTTTGTTGCAATTTTGTTCATTTTGTTGCTTGGATTTTTTGTTTAGAAATTAAAATTGCTAACACATTGCAAATTAAAATTAATATTTCAATAATGTTAATTATTCAGCTATAGTGTTATAGATATTTCATATTTTGGATCTATTCATGAACGAAATCGGGACAATTATTTGGGGTGTAAGGTCTAAGATGAAAATAGGGATTTTAAAAAAATGAGAACATAAATTCTAAGACCTCCCATGGGAACATAAGTGTTAAAAATTTACATTACCTACATCAAACAAGGTAATGTAATTTTTTTTGAGGAAATAATTGTTTTCCCACCTTATTATTACATAATTTTCTAATATGCACACTTTGAACCACCTTAAATTTAATTATAATTTTATGTTTACATTAATGTTTTATATCTTTTACTTATTTGTTTATTAGTTTCAATACTTGAAGTTGTGAAAAATGATGAAAATGCAACTAAATATGGTAAGATAATGTGATAAGATTACTATTTTTTTGATATACCATATGCACTTAACATATCTTCCAACTAAGTACCACAATATGAAGGCAACTTCAACATTAATTCAAACAATTTGAGTTTTGTTGAAGTTTTCACGAAATATCTAACACTTGTGTCGAAAAAGGTGAAAATTATAAATAGAACATGTCAAAAATTCTTGGAAAGCCTATGGTGGATGTCAAAACCCTAAAGTTTTGGGAGGAAAAACACTAGTGTTGAGCATGATCTTAGACTTGCAAGATCTATTGGGGCCATGTCTACAACATACTTGCCCACTACTATCATAGATCCATAAAGTATTGTTAGAAAGTCAAGGATTATGAAGTTTATTGTCCTTCCCTTCCCACAATTCATTTCCATGAGTTTGACATTGATGACATTTTTCACAAAATGATTTGTAAGATTCACAAAAATTAAAGTTTGTTTTGTGTGTTTTGGAAAATGGGTGTATGTACTTGCATTGAACCTAGAGAACTTTAGGGTTGAAAGGGGTGGTGGGGTGTTGCAAGCAATCGTGGAAGCATGTTGTTGCAATAGATTACCACTCGTGTTTGTCATAGCAATAGGTGATAGATGGAATGGCATATTGAGTAATAATTGATACTTTGACAACTTTGATAGGTAGTGAACAACTATGGCCTTTTGTTGAAAGTAGTTACAATTAGTAAAGGTGGAGGCATTGTGGTTTAGCAAAGGCACTTGTTAGTTGATTTTCTAAGTATCAATGTCAAATTTGTTGCTTATAGGTAGGGGTTTATGAAAGGGATGTTGATGCATGCTTTGTTTGATAATGTTAGTGTTAGAGGTTGTCGTTTGAATTGTGAGGACATTTGATCAAGTAGGCCCATCCTCAAAGGTCTATATTAGACTTGGGGCATTTTGATTAAACAACTCACCATGTGTTGGGTGGTCTACAAATAATTTTTCACTTCAAGCTTTTCCAATAATTACATGTCAAAATTGCCGAGGTTCAAGTGAAGGGGCCATCAAAGGGCTTACATGCTCCATAGTCCCTTGCACATAATTGTGCCAAGGATTAAGTTGTGACATCTTCGCAACATACTCCCAATGTTTCCAACAAATCTATGAAAGCTAAAATTCAAGTACCATTGATTAACGATGGCTTTTCATGTAAAACATTGTTATGATGTTGCATAACTTTTGTTCATGGTTCTAGTTTGTAATAATATTGGTGAAGATCAATATGGGCATTCAAGTTCATCTTGTAATGGTGCACAACATTTGAATGTTTGAAAAGTTTCATCAAATGTACATGTCTTTGTCAAAAATGTATGTTAAAAAAGTTTGATGTTCAATTTGGGTTATTACTACTATGGTATGACATGTGGTCATCAACACCTAATAACCCTCATTGAGACATAAGAAACCTAACCCTTTTCTATCTTTTAATGTTCCATACAAAAATCCATGTGTTTTCAAATCTTTTGCTATCCATATAAAAAAGAGCCACCAAACAACATGAATATCCAAGCAAGAAATATCTTCACATATATTACGCACAACCATCAACTTTCTTTCTTTCATCACACAATTGTTAATTATACCCTTTTTTTGCCATTTTTTATACTAGATATGGGAATTGTTCAAGTTAAATCTATGAAATAAAGGAGAAGAGTTTGTTACATCCCTTGTAGTTTGAATTTTTTTTTATATGAATGACATGATTACAATTGAAATTTTCAACTTAAATTGAAAATAATTACATGTTGCACATGTGGGTTTCATGAATAAGAGGAATGGGCATTTCACCATGGAGTAAATACATAATAATATAAAGCAATTGAACATGATTACAAATGTAGGGGTTTAAATTACTTGTTTTGAAGTTCATAGCAAGATTTTCATCATCATCAATTTGTTGTTTGATCACATTTATGATCCAAGTGTTACATGCCTTCTTGAATGCATGTTTTAGTGGCCTTCGTAAAATCACATCAATTGGTTGTAATGCACTAATATAATTTGTTTACGCAAACAACAATAAGATTTTTGAATGATCTTCCTTCACCCAATCTAAGAAATCCTTGTTTTAATGCATTGTTGAAGAATCCACTAACCACACCATTTTTTGGTTTTTTGGTCATCCATGTTGTTGGATTTGGTTGTCTAGTTATGGTGGTAATATCTTGTCCACAAATTATTTTTTAGTCTTTAAATTGGACTAATGGTTCACTAAAAGTCAAATATTATCCGTCTTTAAGGCACTTTTATTATCTTACAATTGTTAGGTAGTTTTTTAATACCGCACGAAGCAACAAAAGATTGGCATCTATGGTTAATGAAATAACTATTGTGACTTATTTCTTATATGATATACCAAATATTTGAATTTTTTTGTTTTCCTTACTTTCCCATGTCCTTTCACAAGCTATAGGGATTAAGTGAACCTTCATTTGATTTGTATTCACAAGGCATGATGGAATATTGTATGTCTTTTACAATGTAAATCACATGATAAGGCATGAATTTGCCTTTTTCTAGCCAATTTGTTGGTAGTTTAACAACTAAAGTTCCAACTTTGAATGTCAAATTCATGTAAAGTTTAAATAACTAATGTGTCCACTCCTAGGTGACCACAAAGCTTCCAAATTGTGACACATCACATGCAGAGTGGGGATTTTTGTCATTCTTAGGTCATGGGTTGTATAATGCATGTTGCTAAATGGCTACCCAACAACCTTAATTTTTTTGTAACATGCTTACAAGAACATCCCTTTAACACAACTTCATCTTCTAAAATTGGTAGATGTTGTGTTTTACTTTGAAATGGTGTCCTTAGTTCAACTATGTGAATGTAAATAGGCTTGAGATCTTTGATAGTTGAAAACCAAATTGTAGAGATTTGATCTACCTAAAGTTTGATAGACACTACAACATTATTGTTTTTTCTAGGGAGAAGAACCATTGAACTTTAGTCAAGATGCACCTTTGAATGAAAGAATAATGTGGTAATTTTAAAAAGACCATTGATTTTTAAAATTAATTAAATAGGTAGGTAAGTAGGTAGGTCATAGTTAGGCCATAGGTAGGTAGGAAGATAGGCCTAGTAGATAGATTTAGAATTTTGTGTTTGGGATTAGCTTTTAGTGTTGAACTTTTTTTGATTAAAATGGCATTTGGTATTTGATTTGTGAACAAGACTTATGCACTTGCTTATATAATGTACAAAATTGAAATGGAAGACAAAAAAATGGTGTAAACAATTTAGTTGCAAGTGCACCCAATGTAATTGCAACTTACATGTAATTACTACATGGTACCTATGCCATACTAACCTAATTTACCTACTAGCTATATTAATTATGTTATAAATATAATAAAGCTAATAGATAATAATACTATAATATTATGATAATATATTTATAATATAATTTCCTACCTTAGGCTAGTAATTAGCCTAGGCTAAGGTATTTAAAAACTAGGTAGCATAGCATACTACAATAGGTATCTTAACATAATTAAAAATGATATTAATATTTACAAGTAGTTAGTTTACCCATGGTTAATTTAATCTTCTAGTTGGTTTAGCCAAGGTTAATTTAACCTTCTAATTAATTTAACCATGGTTAGTTTAACCTCCTAGTTAGTTTAATCACATTTAATTTAAACTCCTAATTAATTTTAAACCATGTTTAGTTTAGCTTTCTATTTAATTTAACCATGGTTAATTTATCATATGTTAGTTTAACCATGGTTAGTTTAACATCATAGATAATTTAATTGTGATTAATTTAATTTATGTTAATTTAACCATGATTAATTTAGCCTAGGTTAATGTGAATTTAGCTTAGGTTTAAACTTTAATCAATGTTTTGCTTGGGTTAGCTTAGATTTAACTTTAATTGACATGAGTTTAACCTTAGTACTAAAAGTCTATAACACTACTATACATAACCTATGTAGGTATATTGGATATACTAACTTCAATAGGTATTTTCTTATGCCATTATTTTTGTGACATGTGTCCATTTTGTATTATTAATTGCATGTTAATTGCACATACAACCATGTGGCCCAAAAATTATATGATACAAATTTTGTAGTTACAAGCATGACCAATTTAATTGCAAATGACAACTATTTACATGTAATTACATAATGATTAGTTGCATATGACAAATTTTCTTTTAATGAAGGAATCAAAACTCACTTGCAAACGTCAAATGTTTTTTTTAAAAGTGTGAAAAGGGAATAATTAGATCACTAACAAGGTTTTTTAAATTAAAAAGAAAATTATGTGAAAGGAGTTCATTAATAATTTCCAAGATTGAAAAAAAATGTGTGAAAAGAACAAATATAATAAAATAAATGCACAAAAATCAATAACTCCAAAATTATCTTAGCAAATAACAAATCTAACACAAACAAATGAATTATTCAATCCTCTATGGGTGCATGCACAAATGGGTGGACCAATTTGGGTGTCACACAAGCCAATTATGCCTTGTGGTTGCCATTGCAATGCCCATGTCATTTTATAGGTCTTAAATTTTATTAAAATGAACTTGATTTAAAAAAATTAACTTGAATATCTACATGATGCACAAAATCATTTTATAAATTTTTTTAAATTGTAAAAGCCATGGAATTTTGAACTCACAACTCATGGACTACACCTTTGATTGCCATTTTTATGTGGATTTTGTTACGATCCATTGACTAATGGGGGGTGTGTTAAGGACTTGAAATCAATAAAATATCATAGCAAAGAAGCATAGTAACAAAATAAATAATGAGTTGAATTTTTAAACTATACTTATGGACTTTTGAATGGGTTAATCAAGGGCATTTTTTCATAAGTCCATATCATATTGGAGGAAGAAATATTTTATGATCTTTTTGCTTAGATTCTTAAAGAAATAAAAACTTTAAATGTGCCATTAATGATATGGAAAATTTATGGAGGAAATCAATGTAAACTATTGTAAACTAATGATTTTTTTTTGGATATTTCATTGTTGCTAAGTTGGCCTTTATTTTTTAGTTTCAGTAGATTGAGGTGGCAAAGAATTGAGTGAAAATATTATTATTATGGTTGTATGGTTTTTTTAAATATATAATGGTGGCGATAGTTTTAGTTTAATGTTCAAACTACATGGCCACATGAACTTGTTAGAAATAAATGTATGATTACGAAGGAAACTTGATAGCTATAGCAATTTGGTGAACTTGGACTATATTTGTGAACAATTTGGCGATAGAGTTTGATTTTTTCACAAAACATTTCTCCATTGATTTTGTCAAATAAGTAATATTAAAGCCACAACTCATTCCCATCAGTTTAAAATATAGGTAACCTTTTTTGTACTCAAACCCATAATTGATGTTTAGACTGATCAAAAACTTCAGCTGAATGTAAAGAAATAGGAACTACATTTTAACCTCGTTTCCATTGTCCAAAATCCACAATCAAGAATATGTACATTTTTTTGGAAGGATTTTAAAATAGACTCATTATGTATTCAATTGAAACAAAGACCCATTGTTTGACATGATTGTCTAAGTGTTTCCTCAAAACCTAATAATAACAAAGTCGATGCAAGTCCCAAATCATGAAAATGATAATTGTAGGTCAGATTACCTTTGGGGTTAACATTGGTGAAACAATTGAAAAAGGAGAACCTCTTATGTTGGATGATTTGGTGACAATCCCATTAAGGTATCCCCATATTTGCACAATCCAAAAACAACCAGTTAAAAAATAACCATCACAAACATTCAACAACTAATGTGCAATGCCTTCCAAAGGAGTTGAACCCTAGTCCAAAAAAGGACTTTGCCCAATTGCAATGGAAGGTGAACCTACAAAACATAACACATTAGTACCTTTATCTACAAACCACATGAAATGGTATAAATGACAAATAGGGGTTAGGATTAATGCACTTACTTAAATGCAAGAGTTAAAAATTATGAAGACACCATGAAAATGTAGGTTGTCGACACACAAAGTCGATCCTCCAAAATGTTACAACTACAACCCGTATTGACCTTTTGCCTCATTCCAATTTGTTATGGTAGTCTATAATGGAAAAGGCTGCAATGTGAAAAAGTCATGAACATACATTCTAACCACCATATCCAAATTAATAATTAGTCGATTCCTCAATTTGGACTTCATGAAAGTGACGGTAGAAAAAGTATGTTCATTTTCAACATTCCCCAAAACAACAACAATTGTTAGTTCAACAAGTTTGAAATACTCAGAAATCCTATCTTTCTAAATCACACTAGAAGCAAACCTTTTCCACATTTGAATGGTTAGATTGTAATCATGTATGGGTTTCATGGTAGCCTCATTATTGGATTGCATGGTGGTCATAAAAAATTAGACCGTTGTTCAAGCAACACATGATCCAATACACCCACATGTGATTTGGCATATGGTTTAGTCAATTTTCGACAATAATAGTGTGATTTTAAAATTTGTAGATGCATAGGGAACATCAGGGCAACTTCTGTACACAATATGAGGGTAAACAATGCAAGTTGCATTCATGAACTCCTATGTCAGAAACCTTCTGTCAAGTTCAAGTATCAAACCTTTTGCAACATAAATGCATTAGTTTTTCACATCTTGGCATACAACTATGCAATCTTCCTTTGTGACCATGGAAACAACTTTAGTGCACTTATAAATTTTATGCAACATGTAAAATTACTGCTTGAAGCAAAAGGCAACATAGTCCATTTGTGTGGTGGGCATAACATACCAAACTACCGGTAATATCATATTTAAATCCCACCAAATCCACATAATGCTGGAATTGGTCATGTGAAAAATGGCCTTCAGGGTCCACATAGAAGTTGTAGAGATCAACTTGAGTCAACCTCATATTGACCACAAAATCACAAATGAAACAATCTCTGTTTTGAACAAGCTTGCTCAAGTTCTACACTACCTCTAACATAGGTAACACACAAGTTAGTCCCATCACTTTTTCCACATCATAAAACAATTCATAGTTAGTGGCAGTAACATGATTAATAATAAGATCTTTAAACATTTTCATAACAACAAATTTATACTCAAATACCAATATTTTGGAAGGGGCCAACATTGAAATCCATCGAGTTTAAAAGTTTCTTAAAGTCTTCAAGCCCTTAGACTCAATTACCTGAACCAACTTTGTGCACTCCAAAGGCCTTTTTGGGGATGAGTTGTCGTAGGTGTACATAGAAGAAAACAAACCTTCAATATTTGCAACAAGTGTCAAGGATGATCAAGTTTGGACAACAAGATTACACCAATGTGCCATACAATGAATCCCTACAACAGAAAGGCAATGCTTGTTAACCAATTAGATAGTCATACCAATCTTCAAACCTTGGAAGATTGTTACACTATCAACCTCAAAGTAAACAACTTTGTTAGTAATGTCACCAAAAATAGCAAGAGAGCGAATAATTATAAAAGTGAGGTTATTAGATATACTTCAATTGACAATTCTTTCCAAATTCAAAATAATTGGCACCATGCTCCAATTTTCGACAATAAATACATGAATAGAAATCCAAAATTGGTTGTCCAGAATGGCAACCTTGTCACAATTGATTGAAATGAATTTAGCTTGTTGGACCAACAACATAGTTTATTTCAAAATAACATTATGCATGGCAGTAGCCATACCCTAGCTAGTTGAGTGTTTCTTGGGTGTATGGTGTATTTTCAAGAAGTCAAAAGAACTTTCATATGCTCAAAATTGGTCATGGGTTTGCCATGTTTCAAGACATGAAAAATTGCCACAAATTAGATTTTTTTTTCCCTCTTTTTTGCCTTCCCTCCACTGACCACCAACTTTGCAATAAAATATGGACCTTGATTAACACAAGCCTTTTCATTTCTTTGGTATTGGCTGTCATTACTGATATAAGACTCATTAACCAAAACTCTTGGATGAGAAGTTAATGTTTTTTTTCCTTACATGGTTCTACAAACCATCCAACTTAGGTTAAGTTTTTTTTCCTTGCTTTCAATCAAATAACAAACCTTGCAGTTAACATGTGAGTTTTGATTGTAGGATCTACCATAGGTTTAGCCAAAGGAAATTGGGCAACCCATTTTTCTTTGAACACCTTCTTAATCTCTGTGTTTTTTTTCTTGATTAGTTCCCCAAAAGCAAGAACTTGAGTACCATAAGCAAGACCTTGAATACTAAAAGCACCTTTGCCTTAAAAACTACACAAACTAGCATAATTTGTAGCACCCAAGGTGTTTTGGAGCTGAACACAACTTACAGCACACAAGGTGCCTTGGAGTTCAATAAAGCTTGCAGCAGCCCAAGGTGCCCATTTCAGCAAAACCTGAAGCACCAAATGTCAATGCATTAGTGGGGTCACATAGCACATGCAGTCCATGGGCATCGCCTGATTGACTTGATGATGTGGAGGTGGGAAAACAACTTGGTAAACTGGATGACCTAACACTAGACCCAAACTTAGACAAAGAAGCCATGTTAGGTAAACCTGATGATGTAAAACTAGACCTTAAATCAAACTACACATTTGTCAAAGGCAAAGAACCAAAAAAAAAGGTTTGTATTTGAAATTTGGAGGCTTTAGAGGTGACATTATGTGGACCACAAATTGTTTCATGCACAAACAAATTGAAACTAGAAAGGTGATGAATCCTTCAACTTTAAACCCTTGGAAGTTGAACTCTTAAAGAAGGATTGATAATGCAAACAATGTTGTAGTAAATTGCACAAGTAAGTGAACTTGAAAGTTGAAAGGCTTTTAATTTGAAAATTGCAAACTTTTATTTTATAGACATATTAGTAGTCAGTAAACAAGAACTTCAACACCATGTCCATTGCTCCAAAGTCCAACCTTCAACACTAGTAGAAATCAGCCAAAATGTAACCATTCAATTTACAACTACATGCGACTTATAGTCGTTTGCGACTAGATTTGAAAATATTTGCAACTACAAGACCAACTTTCAACTATTTTTGTCATTTTCACAACTATGATGCAACTATTAGAAATTTCATCCCATTGGTTACATCAATTTTACATTTATTTTCATCCATTAATAAGTTGATATGTCCC
>Ga0116231_10008577_pt1 | contig 17860 bp, 11 predicted proteins | sample S1TSphgellanicum_2_FD_89695 | JGI IMG/M metagenome (GOLD analysis project Ga0116231, IMG submission 89695) | Host-associated microbial communities from peat moss isolated from Minnesota, USA - S1T2_Fd - Sphagnum magellanicum MG | ecosystem: Host-associated > Plants > Peat moss > Unclassified...
AATAAAACACAATAAAAGTTTATATTAACAAAAAAAAAGAAAAAAAAAAAAAAAACAAAAAAAAAAATAAAAAAAAAAAAAAAAATAAAAAAAAAAAAAAAAAAAACAGCAACTCATTTGGAAGTGATATGGACCACAATAATTATATGATACCTTCACAACACTGGTCCAAACAAGTAGATTTGGAACATGAACCAAGAAGATGAAGATCAATACAAATACTAGATCTTCCGCAAGTTTCGATAGCTGGACACTGAGAATGCGCATGGATGCATTCATGATTGCCTGTGTTGGATGCTGCGCCCATTTTCCCTGAACCTTGTTATGTGAGCCTCATCAAGGTTAATAGCCTAGCATCATGGAAGAAGGCGTAGTACTTCAGTCTGTTTGGGCCCAGAGCAGTCTTTTTTTGGGTGCAAATTTTCGCACAATAATGTGGAAAACAAATAGTTTCGATTTTTGAGGGATAGAATTCGCCAAATTTCGAAACTTTTTTGCTACATTTTGGCTTAGATTTTGGTTTTGTAGCATTTTTTAACAGTTTTTAAAAAAAAATTCCCCCTTTTTAGACTAGTTCTAGGAATTCGTCTCCAGTTACTCCTAAATCTCTCTTGTGATGCCCTCTATTAGCACATGCAAAGTCAGAAAATTGGAAAATAACACTGGCCCGCAGGCATAGCAATGTGTTTTTTTTTTTTTTTTCCAACTTTGTGATGTAGCACTAACGGTGCCATCCTAAAGAAGATTTAGCCAAATTTGGTTGTAAACTGAATACAAAAGTGAAAAAAATCTAAGCATCCTTCCATATTTCTGACTACTTACCGGAATTCATCATAGAAATCTGACAACTTTTTGTGTGTGGAAATCTGAGGAATTTGGGCCATTTTCCCCTGAAGAATCCTCCATATACTTGGAGATCAAAAAAAAATCAGATTGAAAAATTGCAAAAAATCACCAGAAAAAATAATCTTACAGGCCCAAGATTGTTGTCCAACCAGGACATGAATGTAACCACTGTTTTAACCCATTTCACTATTGATGAAGGTAGTTTGTTTGTTTTGTTTCACTTTGAGATCTCCAAAACCACATTGGTTTCAGCCACACTCTTGGCACTGTTGGAAAGCGCTCCATGAGTAGGCTACTAGAATATTGTGGAGATGATTTGGTAATTTAAAACCAAAGTGCAGGACATATTGAATTTTGAGCAAGTTTTGTTAATTGGAAACTCAACTAAATTACAAAAACTTGTTTTGAGAGGAGAAATTTAGTTGTCAATTAGTTAGGTACTGAGTTTGCACTTGGGCCAATGTCATAGGCCACGAATCATGATAGTATCATTGAAAATGGTGCTTTGAAAACTAAAGTCTACAGCTCTGACAGGTTGATTTAGATGCAAATGTGTAGGGTAGGGCCCTAGTGAGTTTAGGATTGGAAAGGACCCACTCCTTTTGGAAAGGAGTGGTCCAAAAGGGGTGGGTCCTTTCCAAAATTGGGGCCCATTGCCGGGCAAGATCCAAGGTTGGGCGCAAAGTTTGAAATTGTGGCATTTCGATGGCCTTAGCCAGTGTAAAATCTGAGACCAACATTTTTGTAGCACATTAAGTTACACCAAAAATGTTTGGCCTAGAAACCGACACCATTCTTTCTAGCATTGTCCTCACATTGGTATGCTAGAAAGGATGTTGTCATTTTGAACACAACATTAGTACATCTAATGCATGAGATTCAAGACTAATTATAAAAGAACTACGCCCAAAAGTAGGGAAGGCATCCTGAAATTAAAAGGATAAGGTGAAACTTAGATTACTGCTGAATTTGTCAGCACCATTAGTTTCACTCCCCTTCTAATAACAATAACCAATCGAAATGAGATAATTGTTAACTCTTTGTCCCCCTTTATAACCAAACTATGAGTACTGATGTTGTGTTTTCGCTATTTAACATATATCTTTCATATCTATTTAATTTAGATGATTTGCTCATTCTCCTTTCACATATTAAAGGGGTTGTGCATGAAGTTTTGAACTGATTTTCATATTTTCATGGTGCTAGTCTATTGTTAACCTTTGTAATAAGATTTTCCTGCGTCATGAACCTATGATTCAATGAATTTATATATTATTTTAATTGTGAAAAAGTTCACCTGGGAAGATTATACGTATTTGGTGAGTGATCTCCATAAGCTGGATGTTTATATGCATATGATGGTGGATGTTTGTATACGTATGATGAGTTCCCCATCAGGTGTAACTCACATAAAGAGTAATTTTAAGCATGTGACTGATGCTAACCCAAAACATGTAACTTTTCACCTTTGCATTGTGTGTGTTATGTAACATATCCATTCATTTAATCTACCTTTGTGTTAGAAAAGATTTATTTTTAAGAATACTCTCATTGGTCCAAACCCAGCCTAGGCTACAAGACCAAAATTCATTGTTAATGGAGCTTCACCCCTCAACTTTAAATTTGCCTTAGATGTGCCTTTGTTGCTACTCATGTTTTTCATTAAATTGAGCCTTGTCTGAATGAGATCAAATTTCATGAAACTAGTCACAAATCTGCAAATCTTCTAAACTAGTGAAATTAGTGACTAGTTTCATGAACCAGTCCTTAATTTCGCTCATTTTACAGCTACACTGCAATTGGGGATGAAACTGAGATTAGAGGCTCAAACTAATGGCCAAAGGCAGGGTGGCTGACTTCTTGGATAACTTTATTGTACACCTATATGGGCACTTTGCACAATCATTTTCTCCTGAATATGACTTATTATTGTATTAAAGTTAGGGTTTTTAAGTGACTAGGAGGTGACTTGAAGAATGTGTTGTTGATCCAGTCTTAATTTGTCATGGAAAACTGAAGTCCCATATCTGATGAGGTTTTCTCAAAGTGATGAACCTTGCCAAACTTCATGAAAAGAAAGCACCAAAGAAAGGGAGGGAAAAAGAAACAAAGGGCAAGGACCAAAGTCCAGGCAACCAAACAACTAAAAAGAGACATGTGGTAAGGGAACCACTAAGTATCCAAACCTCCACCGTCGCATGAAGCATATCAACTAAAGAAAGGGGAGTAAAGCCCAAAACCTTTTCTCAAAGGGATGGTCTATTGACAAGGTTTGTACTTTCTATGGAACAGCCTTCAATTTTGTTAAAGAGGTGAGAATAGTAATTGTGGCAGATTTTTGGCCCCCACAACAAGCAAAATGAAAAGCAAAGAAAGGCCAAGAACAAATTGATTGCAAAAAGAGGTACAATGTATAGAGAAATTAAGCTACACAAAATGGCAATGAAAGAAACTACTCCTCATGGAATACTTTTGCATGTCCCACACCCTTTGGCATGGAGTCTATACCAGTGTGGGGGTAGTTCTTTGATTTTCCAGGAATTAAAAAAAATTCAGAATCAAAGAACCTTTGATTCTGGGTTTTTTTGAAAACTCTCATAAAACCATCGGGTTTTATGAAAGATGCTCAAGGCACTTCTTACAATTATGGGCAATCCTCAAGAGTGTTACACAACACTACCCAACTCGTTGGAGAGATGATGCACATAAGTGCCCAGCCAGGTGTGGAGGCTAGAACAATACCATGGACATAAATGGAGATGAAATGTACCACTACATTACTCTTCAAGAGTGTTGAAACATTATCACTTGTATACTTTAGATGTTGTGATGTGGGTCTCATTATATGGGATAGAATAATGGATTAGAAAGTTATAGAATAATTGGCTGGTGATGTTTGAAGTTTGGCATAACATGAAAAATATATGATTGTTTTATCAAGTTATAAAATGTTCAAAATGAAATTCACTTTTGTTTTTGAATTGTTAAAAGATAATATTTATTTTATTGTGAAAGGTTTGGAAACTTGTCAACCCATAATGTGACAGGAATTTGTAAAATAATTTATCATTGAATGAGGGAAAAAAAAGAAAAGAAATAGGAAAACCTTAACTTCTCACAAGTAGTACCCCCTTGAGAACATGAGTTTAGATTATCATCCAAATGAGATGTCATTTAGGCCTTCAAGAAGGAACGCCTGATGTAGTAGCACAAGCCAAACTCAACTCATGGCACATGACATGAGACAAGACAAGCTGACAATGTCAGCTCAGAAGTAAAATGGGTGTAAAGTGACTAGAACGGACATTGATCAACAACTTCCATTTACATTTTGGATTGTTGTGCATTCAAAGGTTATGGTACTTTCTTGATCAGCGTGCATTCAAGCTGTGTTGTGGTTTGTCCAAAGACAAATGGTAATGGCCAACCAAGTTGCAGTTGTTGTGTTCAGTTTAGGATTTGTGTATCCTTGGATCAGGTTGCTTTGTCTAACAAGTGGCCCACTTCCAGGGGTACAAGGCTCCAAGAAATTTCTTAGTATATTTGGAGGGCACCTTACATTTATGAACATTACTCCTAGAAAAAAAAAGGAGAAGCCCTAGGGGGTGATGGCCAAGCGGTTATGGCCCATGTTTGATACAATTGTGGTTTTTAGGAGTGAATTTTTGCATTGTGGTGACATGGTGACAAAGAAAAGTGGAATTTTTTTCTTAATGTAATTTTTTTAAATGCTAAAAATTTGGAAAATTTGGCCAGCCATCAAACCCAATGGTGAGCCATGTCCTTTTTGGAAATGACTCTATATAGACTAAAGGATGATCATCCATAAGAAGATGATGGAAAAATGGCGATCATTCCTAAGAAGATTTAGCCTAATTTGTCTATAAACAAAACATGGAGTGCAAATCTTTAATCAACCTTCCATATTCATAATTAGACATAAAAAACCAAATATAGAAATATGCTGAATTTTACTATTTCTTTACTAAGCTTTCTGGATGGTTAAATTCCTTTCATTGTGCACATTGCATACTGCATACACATCCCTTCTAAATAAGGCTGCTGTTGACACACCTAAATACCTAGTACAGACAGTCACAAACTTCAGATTCATGTGGGGCTCTAATACAGCTTGTCTTATGTTGCACTTCCCCCCAAATTTGCTGGGCAGCAAGTTTGCTGTCCAAGCCTTGTGGTGGGTCAAGTGGGTTACTATAAGCAGGATCAGTCATCAGACTGGAAATGAAACTATGGGAGGGTCATGATCTGCAACAACAATTTGTGTTCAGGTGTTGACAACTATTTCCTTCCTCACAAATAAAGCACCAAAGACACTTCACAGTCCAGCAGTGAAAGACAGAAATTTTGTAAGTGAGCAAGACAAAAATCCACATGAGGTAGAAGCACTCAAAACAAATCAAAATAAGCATAGTGAGTTAAATCAGACTTTCTTTCCTCTTACATTAATTTTTTCTTTACGACAACTCAATTTGAAACTGCTTTTTTGGGCATCTCATTTGTTACAAAGGGTGTGTTGTTGGTGTTAGTGCCTTTGGCCCCAAGCCTCTAGCTCTACCTTGGCTCAGGGGGTGAAAGGCATTGAGAGCAAAGCCTCACCCTATAGATAAGCTAAGTAAGTTTAAGACCCCTCCCAAGGAGTAAGTGTAAGGAGGTACAAGGAGCAGGTTCTTACAGCTTATGTAAGGTGTAAGATCCCTCCTTTTCCCCAGGAAGGATGTTCCCAAATATAATGTGCTCTCTAAATACAATAGGACATTTCTATGAGTGAATTATTTGTAAGGCAAAAGCCCCAAGGTGAGGGGACATTCCCAAAATAAGGCACCTAAGACTTATGCTTTCCAAAGAGGGTTATTTGAGGGGGGGAGGGGGGTCTGGGAAGATAAGGTGCTGTGCAAATACATTAGGAAATTACTCCAAGTGCTTTATGAGTCAATTCTAGGCTATAGCAATTAGCAAGGATAAGCTTTACTTTATTCCTATGGAACTTGGAGGAGTTCTATTATTGCATTACATAATAGCAAAGGGGTGAAGCACTCGGTATGTACTTCAAATTTGAAAATTCTGGTCTTGCTAGGAGTACCCACGCCCAAAGAGAGAACTTGTGCCCAGAAACACACACATTTACTCCATGATGGGCCAATTGTCTCAGTGCATCACCACAATTATTTCAGACCCCCATGCATATTAAATACTTAGTTCACTAATGCTTGAACAAGGACTATTTTCCACCACAAGTAGGATTCCACTAAACAAAATAAGTAGGGTGCAATATAAACCTTGTTCCACTAATTCTTGCACCCCACTTAAGGTACATTCACACCTAATGTTAAGTCAGTGTTAAGTGAAAATTTAGGTGGCATCTTAGGTGGCACCCGATGTTAAATGGGTGATTAATTAATATTAAGTGAATGTTAACTTAACATAAAATCTTCGTGGTAAATAAGTTTAGGTTCTAAATGACTAGCTTGGTGTTAGGGGACTTAATACTAGAGTCCTTAACAACAAGTGTGAATGCACCTTTATTTTGTTTAGTGGAACTCAGTTTGGAAAGGTAAAATGTGGGATAAGTATAATGGGACAAGTGATATAGGTTTCCCAAGTCCCTTGGCACTCCATATTATCATCAGGGCCCTTGTTTGTCTACCTGCTGCCCATACATTATAGTGTGGAGACCATAATTAGTTCATAGCAATGTCAATTCCAGTGAAGCCATGTGCATGCGGTTCATTTCAAGACATTTAGGCGAAGTGTATTAATTAACACCTAGCCCTCTTTTCATAAATTTATTTTCTGTAGAGCATGCATGCCAACTGTGAAGTTTTGACCTCATACAAATGTTGTAAAAATATCATGAATGTTAGATCAACACATTTAACTACCAACTTATCAATCTAACAAAACCCTTTATCCCATATTCTTTGCACAAAGTTCTTCTCTTGTAACACAGTAGCATTGCAGGTTCAACATTCAATAATTATGAGTAAAAAACTCAAGAAACTTGAGAAAATAGTACAGTGTATTGTCAAATATATTTGAAATTAGAGTAAATAATTGTCTAATCCTTTTGAAATTAGGCTAATAAAATCAATGAGATTTTTATGTTTTTATATTGTAACAAAAATGATAGTTTACATTGCAACAACATGAATAAGAATTTAGAAGGAGGTCCAGTGAATTAATTCTTCATAAATGTCTAAGGACCAAAAGAAAGTCCAATGAACTAATTATTCTTAAATGTGTAGGACCCACAAGATTTCTTCTCATTGTTCAATCCATAGCAAACAAAATAGGATGGACCATCAATTTTGGGGGGATGGCTATTACACCATTTTGAGGATTGCATGAAACACTAAAAATTTCAAAACTAATTGTCAATACAACTTTTGCCAAAATCTTAGGAAAAAAGTAATTAAATGTTTGACATCAAATTGCTGAACTTGCTAGGTTGTAAGCAAAAGGGCAAGAATATATATATAGTTTTCAGAGTGTTCAAAGTGAAAATTGTCTTTTATGATGGAATCATAAAAGCTCATTGCCCAAAGAAAATTGGACTTTAGGTGCACCTGCAACTATTTGATATAAATCACACTCATATCAATATTGGAGATTTTGTAGGTACCATGCATCTGAAGTAAACCTCCTTGCAACTTTTGTAAAAAAACAAGTAACAATTGCATGCGTTTTGACGACCTAGAAAAGCACTTGAGTGCATGAAGAAACCTATGTAGCAAAGCGTTTGGAAATGGGTTTTGGATCCAGATTCTAGGTCTGGTTTCGATTCTGATTTCAGCAAGAGGTCGAACTCAAATTTGTTTCTGGTTTTCTTTCTTTTTTGCAAATTTAGAAGGGAGCGCACAAGGACCTACAACACTAGTTTGTGCTCTTGCAAAAGTGGCTGTAGTTTTAATCCCATGTAAGTGAATCTCCTCCCATGATCACTCTTTACACTTGGAAAGTTTTGCAAAAGATCAAAATTGTCAAAATAAGGATTAATGGTATCAATTTCTCCTTTAGTAAGGTAGAATCATTATAACAAAAGGTGTTTTTATATGTCAAGTGATTTCACTAAATTTGTAGTAAATTCAATAGTTCCAGTGAACAGAACCCAGTGACGATGCATTGAATTCATTGGTCTACTGAATAGGGACTAATGAATTCCACCTACATTTTGTAGCAGTGAATGAAACCATTTTCAAAAATGAAATGATAAATTTTATCACTTGTACCAACCAAGCATTGGACACCATACAAGATATCCTTCTTTCTTAAACATTATTATTTAACAAATATTGATAATTTTTCAAGAGTCACAAGCCTTTGCTATTCTAAGTCAAATTGTAATTGAAAGGTTGATTTCAATTCAACTTTCACCCTTTGTGGATTTTACTAGTGTTGGCCAAATATATATGAAAATCCAATTATGCATCCAGATATTCAATGGATATGGATGAATTCATATCCGGAAATTTTAAAGTTCTAGATATCCGGTAGCATACACCACCGCTAGATGTGTCTTAAGTACACATCCTATTTGTAACTGTATTCGGCCCATTAGGGTTTTGAAAACACTACATATGGATTTAAGGTTTAGGTCATTTAGGGTTAAGGTTTAGGGCTAGAATGCTAGGACTTGGAACTTGTCGCATTCTCCTTTTGGAAATTTTCCTTTACACTTTTGCGCACCTGATGATGATGCACTTAATTTGTGCATTTTGCAAGTTTACTTTTGCTCTTTTGTGTTTTGTTCCTAGTTTCTTTTGATGTTTGGCATTTGCTTGTTCCTTGGTGCTCACTCCATTGACTTGCTGACAAACTACAATTGGACATGTGCTTTGCAAATTTGTTTTTGTTTTTGGTGTTTTGTTCTTGGGTTTTTTTTTTTATGTTTAACATTCGCTTGTTCCTTGGTGCTCACTACATCGACTTGTCGATGAACTACAATCGGATGTTTACTTTGTTCCTCTAGGTTTTGTTCCTAGTTTGTTTTGCTACTTGCCACTTGCTTGTTGATAGGTGCTCATTGCATTGACTTCTTTAGCTACTCCACAATCTTTTGTAGTGTTATAGCTCCTAGTAGAAGTAAACTTCAACCTCCATTGATTTTTATTTTTTTTGTTTTTAGATTTAAGGTTTAAGGTTTCTATCTTAGTTAATGTTGAATTTTTGAACTTGATGTTTTGATTTGAACTTGATGATAATGGTAATGAAAATGGTAGTTGTTTATTGCCACAACACTGATTCAATGCTTGCTTATAAAGGACAGAAGAATTCTGAGGTTGTTATTGATTAAGTCCATGCAAGTTTTGATGTAATTGTTCTAAAGTGCTTTAAGGTTTTGCAACGTATTACAACTACTTAAGGTTTTGTTGTAATTACTTTAAGTTGTTCTAAGGTTTTGCTTCAACTATCTAAAATATTTTATTGTAGCTACTCTAAAATTCTGATGTAATTGTTTTAATTTTCTATTGCAACTGTTCTAAGGTTTTGTTACAACTACTTTATTGTTTTGTTGCAACTTTTTTAAAGTTCTGCATAGTTATTTTAAGGTTATGTTGTAATTGTTTTAAGGTTTTGCTACAATTGTTCTAAAGTAATAATAACACCACCACCACCTTTTTTAACTCATTCAAGTTTTGTGTTTAGGTTGCAATGGTTGAAGAGGAATAGTGTTATGTTGAGAATGTTGGCGGAGTTGATAAACATACTCCATCAACTTCTCATGCTCATATGTTGTTTGCCCTTGGTCATATGTTGTTTACCCCTAGTCATATGTTATCTACTCCAATTCATATGTCATTTTCATTTGTTTCAGATGTTGAAAGTGTGCATTTGCAAGCTCCCAACATGTCAAATGATAATATTTCATAGTTTGTTGTTATATAAACGCAAGTTGTGGCTTGGAGATGTTGTAGCTACTTATCAATATGCTAGGGATTTTTTGCTATCAATGATGGCTTGCCTATGGATTTAGTGAAACTGTAAGTGTTGTGGTGCATAATTTGTAGATTTGAGCAAGTGTTTAGTGATGTTTTGGCTCAAAGATCTACATTCCACAAGGGCTTAATTAAGTACAACAAAGTAAACGATATTATTCCTATGACTACTCATGTGTAAATTGCACATCCAAGGTTGTTTGCTCAAAGAAAACAACAATTCAATTAGAAGGTGGTTGAACTTGCTATTCATGTTCGACAATCTAGGAAGAAAACAACAAGTCCATCTACCTATGTAATTACTAAATTTTTTTATGCCACAAAACCTTATAAAAAAACTGATGAACAACAACAATTTTCGGAGGATTTGGTGCTATATATTTGCAATGGTTATAAGCCCTTGTCCATTTGAAAGAGTATTTAGCTTCAAAGGTTAATGTTACACCAATGCCCTCATGTTTTATTTCTTTTTCGGTCTTCTCTTATGGAAAAAATATTGTTAGCCATGGTCAAGAAGACCATGGACCATCATGTTTTGTCGACCTTTGCATCTACAACATTAGTTTTTACTAGTTTTGACTTATGGATGTTTCGCTGTAATGTGGATACTTTTGCTCTGGTAACTAATTTCCTCAATGACAATTGGGTGCCCATGCATGTTATTGTCAGGTTGTTTGAGGAGAATGAGACAATTGGGCAATTTATGGCTATATAGTTGCAAGTGTTGTTGGACATATTTGGTTTGTTACACTGAATTATTACATTTGTAAAGGATGAAAACACTAATTTGTCTACCATGGTAGTAGCTATGGATTCCATTATTGATTATGAACCCTTAAAGATTCTTGGGGTTTATGAAAGCACATGCTTTGGGCATGTGATGTCCAAGGCTTATCAATATGCAACAAATGATGACAAAATATCTATTGGGTTGAAAAATGTCAGTGTGAAAAAAACTTAAAATGGGTTGCAAAAAACTATTCCATGGACCAAAAAGTTTGGGAAAAGGAGGCAAGAATGGGAGCGGGTTAGTTTTGAAAGTGGGATGCGACATTATAAATTGAAAACTCTTGTGAAAACCAGATTCATTAGCAAGGTCATCATGTTTGAAGAAACCCTTGAATTTAAGAATTCCATCATTCTTTGTTATGACAAACAAAAATTTGTTGCTTTATAGCAAATAATACCTAAAGCCCAAATATGGGCTATTGATGAGGTAATCACCTCTACATTAAATCTTGTTGTACCAACCTGTGTGATGAATCAAAGTAGGGGCCATTGGTTGTTGTTAGATGCCTTGACAATAGCCATTACCCTTACTATGGAAATGGAAGTTTTGCATTGTTACAGTTTTTTAGTGGGCTTGAAATGTCTGACCCATTTAAAGTTGAAATCCTCTTTTTGTAGAACAACATGTGGCTAGAAATGATAAAAGTAATCAAACTTTTTTTGGAGTTTTTAAAGTCTTTTGATGGAAGGCATGTTCATAACATGGTGGCTATCATGTTGGATCCACGCTTAAAGGCATTGCGCATTGTGGAAAACTTAAATGAGACATGGGAATGCAATCTAATTGGCATCTAAATATGATGTCAATTTTTTTCCACTTTTGATGGTGTGCTTTGATAAGTTAAACCCTATTGCCAATACATCAATTGCTATAGTTGATTTTGTAGGATTGGAATTTGAACTTGAAGAAAACATGTTTGGTGTGGGGGGCTCAATTGAAGAATATTCTTGAACATTAGTCATTGGAAAATTATCCTTGTTCAAGAGGTTTTCTATTCTCTCATCTTCATGTGTAGATCCACTAGCTTGGTGGTGGATGCATGAGGGCTAGTTTCCTAATGTGACTTTCCTTGCAAATTGTTTTTTGGGAATTCAAGGTTCCAAGATAGAAATTGAACGAGTTTTTAATCTTGCTAGAGTGTTAAAAGCTTTAAGGCAGTATTGCTTGCATGTGGAGAACATGGATTAGATTATTATTGTGATGAAGAATTGGCCAATGACCCATGTGCTGATTGCAAGCCACATTAAGACTTCAAGTAATACTTGAAGGCAGAAGAATCTTTGATAGAACAGAACTACAATTTAATGGAAGAACATAACTTGTTTGAAGAATATGGTGATTAATTTCGTTGGGCTGAGGTGGGTTTGTGTTTTGTGTGGGGTGTGGGTGGGGCAAGGAACTTGTGCTACAATTGGGTAGAATTTTTCGTAGAACTGGAGTTTGATTCCCCCACAAGTTACTTTGAATTTTTTTGTGTTGCTTTTGTTTTGGAAAGTTAGGCTATTGTTGTAAGTTTTTTATTAAACAATATACTTGAAAATTTGATATGCATACTTTTGTGCATATCTACCATGTTTTGAAAATTGAAAACTGGCATATACATAACCGACAAAATAATCTTTAAAAAAAAAATAATGTAACTGGCTACTGTAGTAAAATTGATTTTTTTGGGGGAATACATATCCTTCTTTGTCCTTTTTTTTTTTTTGGGAATCTTTATTGGTATCCACATGATAGGTGTAAAAGTTGATAACCAGACAACACTGGATTTTACCTACCATTTTCACTTTTGACTTGTTACTTGTTGGTATTTGAATTAGGACATAAAGTCAGTTTTCAATCATTGAATTACACCATCAAAAATTTAATTTTTTGAATCAAGCTAGGGCTTTGATCTACTTTGGTATTTCAATTAGGTGTCACACAAATAATTGTGGGGTAATCGTCATTTGTTTTGATCATATGTTTAAAAAGTTTCCTATTAAGATGAATAAATTCATAAGTATATTTTAGAAAAACTTGATTGCTTGTTTTTGGACTAAAGGTTATGATTTGGGTTGAGGACTTTTAATCAGGATCTTGTTTGTGATAAACCATTTTTGTAATGTTGGAGACTCATTTTATCTTTACTGAGTGTCAAATTAACTTTATTTTTCATATACAATAATATTTGGCTCATTAGCGCATGACATAGGACATGGATTGAACTTGGACATGAAATTTTAATTATTTCTCATTCAGCCCACACTTAGGACTATTGTGTTTTTCCCTTGTCTGTCTTCCTTTGAGTTGTGTTTTCTTCTAATCAAGTTTTCCAATTTTTCATCAAGAAAAATTGTTTTCAGCTTCAAAAAAATTGTCATGCTTCTCCTTTATTCAATAAGAAGAGATGGTAATAGCCAGGGTGGTCCCTCTTCTTCTTCTTTTGGAACAAATGGAAAGGAATTCATTGCACAAAAGAAGAGAAAACCGGTGGGCCAAGGGGAGGGAACCAAACCCTGCACCAGGCAGCAAAGAGCTTAGGGGTGTCCCTCTTCATGATTCCTTTTGTGGGCCATAGACTTTGTTACTTGTCAGAACCATTTCATGTTTAATATCTGCTTGGAATAAGAGATGCACAGGTTGCTAGGTATACATGAAAAAAAACCTGACAGTTAACTGTCAGGTCAGATCCTGGTAAGTAAGAACTGGATCTAAACCGGGTCTGATTTTCAAAACCAAAACTGGAATTGTTTTTAACTTTTAATTTTTCCTTTGGTTGTGTGTGCAGTTTTCTGCCCTCTGGCCTTTGGGTTGTGTACTTTGTTCTTTTTGGCAATGAAGTTTTTTTCATTTGTGCCCCCCCCCCCAAAAAAAAACTGGATATTTTAAATTAAAAAATTTGGGTGAGAGAACTGAGCCTCAAACCAGGTTCCTGGTTCTATTTATGTGTGTAGAACCAAAACCAGATCTGAGACAATTTTGATTTACTTTTCAGAAAGGAGGGGTGATAAAACCCTGCCAAACTTTTAAAAAAGGAAAGCACCCAAGAAAGGCCGAGAAAAAGAAACAAGGGGCGGGCCACACAAGGAGGAAAGGGAACCATAAGAACTGAACCCTCCACCAGTGGTCTGAAGCGTATCAAATCAAAGAACCTCCCATCACTGGTTTCAAGTGTAGACTACCTGTTTGAAAGAGTTGCAGTCTTTACAATGCACATGGGCCCCGGCTACACCATGTTCGTAGGTGCTGCTTCCTTAATGGCCAGTAGTACTGTACAAAACAATGCATAAGAGTGTACTTTTCGTGGACGCCAAATCTCATAGAAAGGCCCACAAGCAAAAAAAGTCAGCATTATAGTTGTAAGCTCCCACCATTTGGGTTAGTACAAAAGCCCCTTAGGTGTCAGCTGGGAGTTTAAAGGCCCACGGACAAAAAGTCAGCATTATGGTTGTAAACTCCCGCCATATCAGTTAGTAAAAAAGCCCCTTACGTGTAAGCCGGGAGATTAAAGGCCTATGGGCAAAAAAGTCGGCATTACGGTTGTAAACTCCCACCATATCAGTTACTAGAAAAGCCCCTTATGTGTAAGCGGGGAGTTTAAAGGCCCATAGGCAAAAAAGTCGGCATTACAGTTGTAAACTCCCACCATATCAGTTACTAGAAAAGCCCCTTATGTGTAAGCTAGGAGATTAAAGGCCCATGGACATTATGGTTTACGGTTTAGGCTCACACCTAAGCTCGCACCATATGGGTTAGTAAAAGAGCCCCTTAGGTGTAAGCTGGGAGATTGCAACCATAATCACCTCAATAGGGAAGGCTTACCATATCAATAAACACATGAGAATTATGGAATCGAACAAGAGAATGAATGTGACAGTAATTTTGCATTCCAACACTAGGACCACCACTTCTAGAGCTAATTATTTCTACTGTCCCTGAGACTTGGGGCAGTGCGGTGGGCAGAGGACTATATCCTCTACTGAAAAGACTGTAAATCTTTTTGTGTCTGCCTCTGCAGATCTATATTCTTGTGTATGTGTGCGACAAGTGGCCAGGGTGAACCAGTACTTACACCTTCACCTTCTCAAGTGAGGCCTCCAGAAAGTGGCTGTATTAAACCCTTAAGAATTGTTAAATTAGGCCTCTGAGACCCTGATTTTGTCCCAAGACAGTGTAATGTGTAGAAGCAATCCAAATTTTGTTGCCAGGGTTTCTTAGTTTTTATAGTGTTGGCTGATTCTTTACTTTTGTGAAGAGCCTTCATTCCTTGTTTATAAAAAAGAAATTAGAACTGTCTCGAGTCCAGTTTTTCAACAAATTAATTTCAGTTTTGATGCTGAAAGTCAGACCTGGTTTTGATTTGGTTCTTACTAAGGGGAACTAGCCGTTCCTCTGGTTCCGATTCACCAAAGCCAGTAACTAGCCAACACTGGTTTTTACTTTGCCATGGTCCCAGTTTACGCCTGAACTGTCCTGAGGAATGACAACTTTAAACGGTTTAGTGCAAAAAGAGAAGTGGCTGTAAAACTAAAGATTAAAGCTCCCCTTTAGTGGCTTCTGACCCTGTGCCTTCTCGGGCCACCCGCCATCTTAACCTTGAACTAATAAACACAAAAGTCATGAAAGATCCCCCTCCCTCGCCCCCACCGAGCCCCCGACCCCACCTTCGGGGCCCCAAATGAGCTTCATCACTTATGTTGACCTATGACGAGCAATCCCATTGATGTAAAAGGTTTCAGATAGATTTCTTAGAGTAGTGTAATACCCAAGGACTGGGGCCTTTTTGTATAAGGGCCTGCCCAAAGTAAAGCAAAGCCAAGATTGCCCTTCTTTTCAGAATGCCATGGTCCAGGGGCGTTACATAACATAAAGATCAGGCAAGCTTTTTCAAAACAAGGAAGGTTTTTCAGAATTAAATGTTCCCTAGATGGGGAACTTTTCCAAAACAAAATGTTCACTCACTTTGCAGAACATATCTAGCATAACTGAAGTGGACAATCGGTTTTTCAGAACGCCCCCACAAACAGTGGAGGAAAAGATTTGTTGGCCCTGCCTTGTAAGGCAGGGATATTGTGTTGAGAATCAGTATAGAGTATAATAGCTTGAAGGGATTTTGCCCCCTAGAAACTAGGTGAGATGATTCATCCTAATTCGATTATAAAAAGATTCACATTCATCTTTGGACATTTTGTTTTCTGTGCCATCTTCTGAAATGTGCACCCAACCCCAAGTGACTTTCTCACCAATCCATACCTCACAAAACTAAATATGAACCTAGTTTCTCCACCAATGGTTACAGCACACATCAAAAATTCATGTAATTCTTTGAAAGTGTGACAATGTGATTGAAAACATTCAGATACACATGTCAGGAGGAGTCTTTTATTTTTTTCGGTTTGAGATTTTGCACAAATATGAACAATGAATATGAAAAGGGAATATTTTATCACTTTTTTCTTTGAGAAAAAAAAGTCAATAGATTTACAAAAATTGAAAATCATGTTGCAACATTTCCCTATTGGTTTTGGTTTGGTAATTTTTAAAAAAAAATGTTTAGATAGGTTCCTATAACATGTCATCATTTAATGTGAGATCCCTCTTGGGTTCCTCATAACTAATGTGATGTTTAGAAAATCAAAATAGAATCATGATAAATTTTCCTTTACAACAACATGATTATGTACAATGAACTAGATTTATTTTTTATTTTTTCCCCTAGCTATGAGCAATTTAGCACACAATATCAACTGTTGATATTAAATTAATGGTAGGGCCATTGTGTATAACACACCTTGTTTTTGGAACGGTGCCCTCTCATTACACTAAACAAGGGGTGTGTCACACTGCGGCCTTGCCATTTACATTAAAAAGTATCTTAAAACAAAAGAAAAAAGTATGAAAATTCAAATATTTCACCATGGAAAAACATAATCTTCAAAAAATCCTCTAAAAGAAACCAAAATCCTTCAAGATATTACAACTCTATAACTAATCTCAAGTTTCAACACAAGCCAAAATATCATTGTTCAAAAATCCTCATATAAAAATAAACCTACTACCTAGGGGCCAAAATCCCTTGAGCTACTATACTCTATAATGAATCTAAACACAAAATCATTGCGCCCAAGGCCAACAAATCCAAGCAGGTCTTTATCTTTGCTTATATGTGGAGAGCACCTTACAACTCCTTTTGAGTTGCCTCTCGCTCTCACTGCCTTGTGATCTACCCACAGTTAAGGCTCATCAACATGTTCACCAAAAACATCTACCGGTTCTTAACATCAGGTAAGTACTGTAGTCAGTAGGGGGCCTATTCTGGGATATAGGGTCTGCAGTTCCTCCCACCTTGAAAGGGGGTCCTCATTCTTAGCACAGCCCCTTCGAGGTCCTTATGATACACTTCAAATTGTTGCCCCAGCTCTTGGAACTGTTAGAAAGCCCTCCTTGAGTAGGGGTGCACCAAGTTGGGTTCCTAATGTTTTGACATATGGTGGAGAAGTTATTGAATATTGAATAATTTTTTCATCGAATATTTATTTAACTCAAAACAAAAAATTGTAAGAGAATTTTGGCATGCTCTTGGCATTATTGGAAAGCCCTCAGATATTACAATTTGGAAATTTTTAGACCTAAGGTGTGGGAGATATTAAAATTTTAGTATTTTTTTGTCATTGGAAATTCAAAAATATTAAAAAACTGGTTTTGGAAGCTAAAATTAGTTGGGCAACCAGTTCACACTTGGGCCAATGCACAGGAAAAAGACCAGTGCGAAAGAAAAATAATTATTTAAGTTGGAACTTGGAACCTGCATTGGATGGTCCCACATACATTATTGCATGACTATGTCCCACACACTTCATGCCCCTGCCATTAGCCTAGGCCAAAAATGTTCAAAAACAAAGGTAGGTATAGAAATTCTTGAGAGTCAATGATGTGAGCCAACATGCACTCAAAGGACTCAATTTTTTTTCTTTGGGGATGGCTGATGCGAGGGTTTGAACTTTTGTTGTTCCTCATGTGCTCCCATCAAGTTCTCATTGAGTTCTCAATGTGTTCCCCAATATGTTCCCAACAGCACCTCACTTTATCCCACATCCTTTGCCCTAAGTTCTTCTACTCTTGTAACCTATATAGGCAACCCAAAGACAACAATATATCTCTTTTGCAACTTTTCAAAGCTTTTGGGGGGGGGGGGGGGCAATGAGGCAACTAAATGATGTCCCTCACAAAAGGAAAATATTTGGGTTTTGAAGGTCCCCCAAACAAAAAAATATAAAATTTTTTCACT
>Ga0116231_10008579_pt1 | contig 17858 bp, 11 predicted proteins | sample S1TSphgellanicum_2_FD_89695 | JGI IMG/M metagenome (GOLD analysis project Ga0116231, IMG submission 89695) | Host-associated microbial communities from peat moss isolated from Minnesota, USA - S1T2_Fd - Sphagnum magellanicum MG | ecosystem: Host-associated > Plants > Peat moss > Unclassified...
AAACCATAATCCAATAGTACATATTTATAATAATTACATGAAAAGATATATTATAATGTCCATTCCATAAATAAATTAGATAAAAAAAAAAAAGTAAAATATGCATTAACTAAACTAAAATGGCTGCATTTATGACATTATTTCCACTATAAATTGTTTGTAATAACTACATATGGGGACCTATGTTCATCATCCATGAATTAGGACAAACCTTAATAAATTGATAGGTAGGATTGGGGGTTGGGGGGTGGAAAAAATAAGTAGGTAATTAATTAGGTATTTGGTTATGTAAAAAACATAGGTAGGTAGGTGAACATAGTGGTAGGTAAGAAGGTGAGTGCATAGGTAGGTAAGTAGGTATATAGGTCGGTAGTTAGGTTAGTAAGCAAGTTAGTAAGTAAAAAGGAAGTTCAAGGAGCAAGGTAAATAGGTTGTTAGAGTAGGTAAGCATGTAGGTAAGCAAGTTAGTAGGTAGGAAGAAAGTTATACTAGTAAGGTAGCTAGGTAGATAGGCAAGCTATTACGTAGGAAACAAGTTACCTTATCAAGATGATTAGGTTTGTAAAGTACTTATGTCAATAGGGTGGTTGTGTATATAAGGTTGATAAATAGTAATGTAACTAAGTCAGTAGGGTAGGTAGTTAATACAATGGTTAAGTCAATAAGGAAATTAAATTAGTAAAGTATGTAGTTAACAAGGTAGTTAGGTTAGTAGGGTAGGTAGTTAGTATAGTAGTTAGGTCAGTAAGATAATTAATTATTAAGGTAGATATGTCAATAGGGGATAATTAGTAAGGTACCAAGGTTGGTACAATACTTATGAAGGTAGGAAGGTGAATACGGTAATTATGTGTGAGGTCAGGTTTAGGGAAAAAACAACCAAGAATAAACCCAAAAAAATAAAAATACAGTGGTCAGTAGTGAAATGAATTGGATTGTGATGAACCCATTTGATGTCAAATGAAAAAACGCAACCCATCCAGTGGACAAAACAGCCAACTGGTGCATTGGTGGCTACTGGTTCAATCTGGCTGCATCTTGGCACAAGCGTGGCAAGAAACCCTTCTTTCTTTAAACCCTAGCACTAAAGATGTGTCCGACACAAGTGAAACGTGAGAGACAAAGTGCATAAACACAAAAGACTGCAAGGAAATGACTTTTTTACATTCTTTTATGGGGCTTCTTCTTTATTGTAGAATTAGGTAAGGGGGTAAGACTTCCTTTAGTGGCTCGACGTGTTGTCCCTACCTTTTTAGGATGTTGGACTTTGATCGTTCTTGCACTAGTTTTTCATTTCCGGCAGGATGATCGTCCCACTCTTCTTGATGTGGTGGCACATATAAAGACCAGTAGTTATCCCTTTTAGGTCACATTATGGGATACTCGTGTAATGTTACCTAAGGCCGTCCAATTACATGTCTTGCCTTTTGGGAGTCTAATAATGCAATCGTATCCTCAAATGCAGTTTTATTTGATGGACCAACTACATGAACAAGAATTTATTTCACTTCTAGCAAATGTTCCTTCGGATGTTATGTGAACATGTTTTCACTCATGTGGATGTTTATCCACAAAGGCTTGGTTATTACCTCATCTTAATACCCTTTCATTTCGTTTATCTTAGTTTTTTACAGCCCTTCATATTTGTCTCAATATACCACATCCTACAGTTCCGCATCTTTCACACTGTCAATGTGATTGTACCATTGTAGATTTGGGTATTCATTTATTATGTTGCATGTGCAAGAGTAAGCACATTGTAGCCCATGATATGTTTCGAAATATTATTGCAACTATCACATCGAAAAATAAAGCTCATGTATAGAAAGAGGTTTTTCATCTTTTCCCTTGCCACACACAAAAACGAATGAATATTGTCATCACCAAAGATAGTTTTCGAACCTTAATGGATGTTGCCATTATTAATCCAACTGGTATAAATTTGGTGCAACATGCTTCAACAATGACAACATATGCAACGATAGTTGCCACTCAAAACAAAACACAACATTACACATAGCAAGCGCCAAGAAATGATTTCATTCTCCTTGCCATAGAGATTTATGGTTGTTTCCATCTTCATTTTGATTCCTTTTTGACTTCTTGTGTACATGCCTATATAGTTCACCATTAGCAATCCTCCTTGGTACCTTCAATGTTTATATTTTATTATAGGCAACAAATGTCGATAGCCTTACAACATGTACAAGCCATCACAATTCTTCAACGAGCTAGTATGCTTAGTGAAAGTTCTTCATCTCTTCCACACATACTAGCTAGTGCACCTCCATCACTAGTTAACTTGTGGCATAGGATGCCCTTTTAGCATTACATCTTCCTTCATTATTATTACTATTATTTTGATGGTCTTGGTTTCCCTTTCATGTGTTTACATTTACCTCAACATGCCTTGTATTTTTTGTGGATGGATTTCCATCCTTGTTTATATACATATACATGTATTTTTTTATTATCTCATATCTTTTGCCTAATTATTGACCCTTGTATAGCAAATTGAAAGAAACCTTATATAATCTTTTATTTTGGGAAGGGTCATAGTGCAAGTATTTTCTAGGATTATGGTGAATCAAAGAGGCCCATCATCCAAAAATAAATAAATTTTAAAACAAGGCCCCATAACCACCTAATACCACCACTATGACTTACAATTTGATGATATTTGGTCAAATAATGCATCTAAACAATGCAATATGAAAAATTAAACATAAAAAATGACTCAATTCATTTGGACAATGCACATACTAAACATTAAGTTTTTTGGACATATCATAAATCAGTTAAATTACTTTACAAAAAAATAGTGGTTTTTTTCCAAATTTGTGAAATAGGTGAGTTAACGATCATGTATAAGAGAAATTAGCCAAATTTGGCTAGAAGTCAAAGGGGAAAGTAAAAAAATTTAAGATTCCTCATATAATTTGAAAGCTTGTTTGAACCTATCCTTTAAATATGATGATTTTAGATTTTTTTATTTAGGATTTTTTATTGTAGTGTTTATTGCATGAATGTCCTTCAAAGCAATGCATGGTCCTTTAATTTTTAGAAAAATCTTCAATTCCAAGTTTCACAAAAAAAAAATTGAAATTGAAATTGGAACTATTTTCAATTCTTGTTGGGAAAGAAGGAAATGCAAAAAATTCAGAATACATGGGGATCCTAAAGCCCAAGCAATGCCTCCAATGTAACCATGGTAGAAATCAAAAACCCAAAAAGATTCTAAGATAAACATTGTAAATAGAGGATATATGTCAAAATCATTATACAACATATTGTTTGTTTGTTTGTTTTGGTTTTTTCTTTCTTTCTTTCTTTCAAATTTTCTTTCAAAAGTTTAGAGATTTTTTAAAAAAATTTAGCAAATTTTCTTGAATTTATGATTTAAGAAACCAAAATTTTAAAAATATATATCACCACAACGTGCAAATTCAGCCAAAAAAAGAAATGCTAACAACATATACGCATTTCCATTTTTCACAATTTATGTGATTATAATGAATTTGTTCAAATTATGGTGACTAACTATTAAATATATTTTCTTTTGATATTTTAATTTTTTTCGTTGCATCAATTAATTTGGAAAAAACTCTTATCATATGCTCTTGGAATCCCTTTACATTTTATTATAGTTTTCCATTATATATATTTGTGAATACATCTTTAATGCTATTCATTGATGTGATTGCATTTTGTTAAATTTTTGATAGGATGTTTAAAATTTCATGCATTCATGTTTGCAATGCGAATTGCATAATTGTCTTTTTCTTCACTTTGAGATGTGCCATACTTGACTAAATATTTTTTATTGTACATTCACCCACTTATAAGTTATACTTACATTGTATGTATAGGGTAAACGATGAAATATTTATTGTTATTGTGAAAACTGAGTCAATGTTCAACATTTACCTTTACCCAAATTGATAATTTGCAAAACCTTTATACCTTTATCAACTCTTTTTGTTCTACCTATATGCAGCCAAAAAGTGATATTGAAAAGGAAACATGCTAAAATCATTTTCTTTTTTATATTTTCAATAGCCAATATTCAACCAAATTTTAAGAAAAGTTTCCAGATTTTTATGTATGGTTCAAGTAGGCATCCAAAAATATAGATGTTTAAAAACTTTTATTTTGAAATTTAGCTTGTAGCCAAAGTTGGCTAAGTCTTCTTGTGAATCATCCCCACTTTGGCTATAACACAAAATTGACCAAAAAACCATTGACCCTTGCTTGGTTTGGAAATTTTTTGAAGTCTATTTACCTTTTACTAGGCTGAGATATTTTTTGAAATTTTGTACTTACTTTTATCTGGCCAAAATATTAAAATGCATACACTGACCCCAATCAGGGTTTCGTTTGGTGGCGAATTTTGTCACTTGGTTACAAAAAAAAAAAACAAGGCCTGAAAATTTGTCATAGGCTTTTTGGGGGAATAAAAAGGGGGGGTGGGGTGGGGGGTGCGAAAAAAAAAGTTGAACTCACCATATTTAGATCACACATTCTTGTATGGGGGTGTGAATAATTTTTTACTTTTCCCTTTGAACTGTAGCCAAATTTGACTAAGTCCTCTTATGAATGATTGCCAGTCCACCTTCCTCACAAAATTGAATACCTTTCTCAGCTAAAATTATGTGTTGAGTCTCTTTTTATCAGTTTAGTATTTGACATAAGATCACCCATGAAATTGAAAATGGGACATCAAAAAGGTTGGGGACTACTAATAGCAAATCATCTCGTCCAATCGGTATGATGGGCCAATGAGAAAACACTAAGCACCAGTCAAGTCATATTAATTATTCTCTTTTGTACAGGTGCACAGCATTGCTGTGCCTTTTACTAGGCACCGCACACTGTGCAATTATGCTGAGCGAGAACTACTTTCCTGACCCAAACCGGCATAATTTGACATTTCTTCATCTAATTTTAATGTGCAGGATCACATACTGAGCACCGCTGGAGATGCTCTAAGGCTCATTGTGCCTCATGATGTTAACCCTCAAAAAATTGGGAAAAAAAAATCCTGGCCCCCAACACTGGTTTTATATATGTGAAAAGATGAGACCGAATCAAGATGATAAATAACTCTTCATGTAATCTGTGGAGTTTTCTTCTTAATGATTTTTATTTATTTAAATAAATTATATTATTATTTATAATAAATAATATTTTCTAATAAAATTTGGGAAGCAAACAAGTATTCTACCTCATTGCAAAAATAGAAAAATAACAAACCATGTATGGAGATTTTGGTAAATTTAAGCTCGACATATTTCTGATCCCCACCTGACTTGACCGTGGTTCGAAAGACTGAGCCCTCCCGTCACTCTGCTGCCTCAGCGGCAGAGCATGCACGTTAGCCCCCGCGTTTGCCAACTCCCCCAGATCCTCCTTTCCCCCCTTCCTCGCGGGGCCCATACCAATCCCCCCTTCCTACTGTTCTCGCCACCTTCTCCAGATCCCCCTTCCCCCCCTCCTCGCGCGGCCCATACCAAGTCCCCCCTTCCTCCTGTTCTGCTTACTCTTTCCGTCCGGCTAGTGTCGAACTTCCACTGAAACATGTATGTAATGGTGCCAAGAAGCTGCAATTTGCAATACAGACAAAGGTCTTCTTTAACTTCTTTCTGTTTGCTAGCCTGGACTTTGGTCCTTGCTGCTTGTTTCTTTCTCTCTCCCTTTCTTGGTTGCTTTCTTTTTTATAAAGTTTGGCTGGGTTTTACCACCTCTTCTTTAACCCTTTGCAAGGGGTTACTTGTGTTGTGGGGTTCCTTTGGAATGTTGTGTAGTGAAGCTCAGGTTTCCAATATATTAGATGTGAGATGTTGGTAGTATACGCAGCACTGATGCTTCTTTTTCTTATTTCCAATTTTTGTGGCTGAAGGGTTTATCTTGTGCATTTGTGTTCACAACACAATTGGAGGTGGAGACCTAACTGAACTGTTGGTCTAGCACAAGGTCCATTGTGGCAGAATATCAGATTCTGGTTTCCTTTATAATGTCTCTCCCCTAATCCCCTCTTTCTTCTTGCTTTCCTTTCCCCTTAAACCCTAGAGCTATCCCCTTACAAGCAATTGTCAAAGTGATGACAATGTATTTGGAGCGTACACTTTTTCTATGACATCCTAAATGTGTTTTAGGAGTGGCAATGATGTATTTGGAGCATATGGCTTTTCTATGACATCCTATTGTGTTCTTGGAGTGGCAATGATGCATTTGGAGCATATAGCTTTTTTATGACATCCTAAACGTGTTGTAGTGCTTGTGAATGAACTCCAAGCCAAGGTACTTTCAAATCTCCCACAACTCAATTATGTCTTTTTATTGCCTCTACCAATAAGGAAGAGACTATGCATTGGTGTAGGATTTGGGCGTTAAATTTTTACTTCATGCCTCTAAATGAAAAGTTCTAGATCTAGTAAGGGAAGTTTTTAGTTTTTGAACCTGTCTTAAAAGGAAGAATCATGATGCAATGAGCTTCTTGTTTTGTTTTATGTAGTTTCACTCTTACCCTAGTGGTCAACAATTAGTAGACTATTCACTTGGAAAAATTAGCTAGTGTATTTTGTAAACACTTTATATCCTTGATTGAATATGATTTCTAGAAAAGAGGAGGATCTTGTGCCTACTCCTCAAGAGAAAGATGGAAATTATGTCTACATACGAACATAAGCTCCATTAATTTCTTAAGGAATTTTTGTATGTAACATAAGTAGTTATTGTCCATAGGAAGGAAGATTTGTTAAATTTGGTTATGAGACCAAATATGAACCACATTTCAATCCTCTATATTTATGTCTACTTACTATAATCAAATACAACAATCTAGCAAATTTTCCTCCCTCCTCCCCCCTCCCCCCTAATTTCTAGCAATTGAATCGTTGAAAAGAACCAAAGTTTCCATTTTTAATTTTGGTGAAATTTTGCAAAGATGAAAACATTCGTAAGTTCCCTCCCATTCTTAAGGAGTAGGCAATTGCACCCTTTCCTTCATAAATTTCATGATCTACATGTTTAAATTTATGATAACATTTGTGTCGTGCTTTACGATAGGTGAAAGCCTACAAGCAAGGGCCAAAATGGGGGGTAAGTTCTTGGACTAGTGGATCAATAGCATTGCGGTTTGCATAATTCAATACTTGATGGGTTATGCAGAAAAAGGTGGTGGTGCATGGGAGTTTCGTGCCACATATGTTTGCATAGAATTGAGATTGGGGCTTACCCATTCCAAAAGTTCAGAAGATACCATGGAATGCGCAAAAAGGTTAAAAAAGATGGTCAAGTCAAATATGAACCAATGGTGTCTTTCAATGGTGTTAAATTTTATTTTCAAGAACAAGAAACCGTAGAACAAGTTGCTTTTATTTGTGATGTGGCCAAGTTTTGCCTTGGCATCAATGGAAGACATGGTTTCAACTTTGATCCAAGTCTTTAGACTTTTCTTTTACAAAGTTCCAACAAATTTCCACATGACCAAATAAAGAACTTGATTTTACAATATGCAAAAGGCCTCCGAACTTGGAGGCACTTGACAATAGATGCATCAACATTATGTCCCTCCAATGCTCCAAATGAAGATGCAACAATGGTTGGATTTGATGAGTTCATCAAGGAGTTTCGTGAAGAACCATTACAATTATCCTTTGATAATCAATCTCAAGAAGTTGTGGATGTTGAAGGAGGTGTTAGGGACACTAATGGTGATTCTACAACCCTTCATGGTGTTGAACACGAAATGATTTCAACATTAATGAATGACCTTGATGTTCTAGGTAAATTAAATTAACTGATGACCTCCATTAATGAATACGAACATGTACATAATGACAAGATTATGCATGTTAATTTTCTTTAGATTAATTTTTCCTTGATTACCATGATCTTTTGTGCACAACTAAGGTAGACATGTGGGCACATTGTTGATGTTGTCATCTAAAGAAAAAAATATAATTTTGAAAATCAAATTACAATTCTTACATGTTGCCATTTATTGAATGATAGGTTCTTATGTTGTAGATTCAATGTTGAATTTGCAACAAAATGCACATCAATTGAAAGAAGAAACTTCTCAACATCCAAATGCTTTGGACAATGAGATTTTGCAACCATCAACCAATCAATCTCCCATTCAACAACTCATTTTTCAATTAGAAATTGGAATGCCTTGTGGGATTGAAAAATCTACAAATCTAACAACAGAAAACCTCAACAAGTTAAGCATATTTGCTAGAGCAAGTTGGCAATTGTCATATGGGAGTGATCTCCCAAGTAGTGAAGGACATTTGGTACAAAGCTACAAAAAAATTGCTTTGCAAAAGTTTGGTGATGATGAAGCTTGTAAATTGTCCCCATACATGCTTTTAGTAGTAAGTTATTTTGCTAGCCATGGTTGGAAAATCAAGTGCTTTTGAAGCCCAATAGCGTTATGCAAGTTTGGAGCCTTGCATTTGGCTATATGAATTTGTTCTTCATAATTTATGTTTCATTAACTAGAACCCCATGGCTAGGGGAAAATCTTTGTATTAATCCCAGGATATAATGTCAATTCAAAGATTTTATAACTTAGGCTCCATGTTGTTTTGCACTACCAATAATGATGGACTAATCACAAACATAATTGCACAAGTTAAAAGTGGTTGCATGTAACTTGAATAACATTAAAGTTGAATATGTACTCGTGTTCTTAGGAAGGGCTTCTAGTTGAGGCCAAAAAGGGTGAGAAACAATTTTTAAAAAAAAGTTTCATGTAGCCAATGAGAAGGTTCAACTTGCATTAAAAAGGGCCCAATTTTTTTCTTTGGTGGTTGGGGGGTGGGAGCATAGTGGAAACAAGATTGAAGGTTGGGGGGAGATTAATTTTGGATTTTGATGTTCCCATCCCAATTATGGTTCTAATGTGCTTTTTAAGTTCCCCACATGTTCCCCAATCTGTTCCCAATAGTTCCACACATTAGAGTTTTTCGTACAATCAGGAAAACACGACACAAGAACCTTGAGTTTGGTCCAAAATTGAGTGAGATTAAAAAAAACTTGCCGAAAAGTACATTTGCCTTCAAGGGGGGGCCAAACTCAGAAATGCGCCACTTTTTGTGCCAAATTGAATTTCATCCTATTTTGACCCCTTCATTCCTTTTTCTTGAACACCTCCATTACTGCTACATATATTTTCACTACTCCTACATGTACAACTATTATAATTACCCCGAACCTTGTGCATTAAATGCTAAGTTTCAGCATTTTGCACCCAGATTTAATAAAACTTCCTTACTTTGCGGACTTCACTCAAAGAGGAGATAGGGGGTTAAAAGAGGCCCAAAGATAGGGTGAAGATAAGATGACTTTAAGGAAAACTCTATTATCTCATATCTTTTGCCTACTTTTTTACCCTTGTATAGCAAATTGAAAAAAATGTTATATAATCTTGGGTACTTCTAAAAATCCTTGCAAGAATATTCATGTGAAAACTCTTGGTGTCTAGCCAACAAGGCTACTACTTACATAGAAATTTAAATTAGAGTTATCTTTTATAATCTCTATACAAATGCATTTACTCTCTTTAAGAACTACTTCATTTATATACATTGAGCAATGTAAATTGGTAACATAGATTAACTCCACATTTTCATATTGCTTAATCAAGATGTACATTGGCAACAATCAAGGTATTATGACCTTTCATCTTTGGTTTTATGGGCTAGAAGCTTAGAATCTTTGTATGATGGGAGGTATACATTGTTATTCAACCTTGGGATCACAACTATAATGAGTTCAATGATGAACAAGTCATGATGACAATTTATGCCATATTTAGCTTATGTCTTTGGCAAATAACCTTGAATGACAGCTTGGAGGTTCATCTTTTTGGATTCTTCCAATCAAATGCTCTTAGGTTGTTATCATAATGCTTATGAATTTGTAGAAATGTGTACTAGTTCCACAATTTGCTTTTCCAATGTGTCTTCCTCTACAAATATTTAACCTTGTATTAGTTCTTCTGTTGTAACCCTACTTTGAGAGAGTGTGAGGATGAAACTCATACTCTCGAAATGGACTTGGGAGTCCTTTGGGACTTGGGAGTCCTTCGGGACTCCCAAAACTTCAAAATTCGATTGCAGGGGTCAAAACACCTCGCATTGGGGTGTTTTTTATATCATTGGATAGTTATCAAAGTGTAGATGTCAAAATTGGCTCGCATGAACCATTTGGACATCTATAGCACACGTTATGGCAAAAAGAAGGGTCAGGAGTCAAACAGGCAGTTTGACTCCTAACCACTAAAAGTTGGGAATCGACTTGACCTCGGTGCGTGCAGGTGGAGTGCAACACACCATTGGAAAGCTCTCGAGGAGAGCTACAAATTTTCTTTAGACCTCATCCCAATTGGAGGTCTGAACAAAGAGTTATGACCCCGCAAAGTCCCGAGAGTCCAAACTGGGACAATTTCGGGACTCCTCTTTAGGAGTCTTGGGACAAAAAGCCATTCGGATGTAGGTGCCATGGAGAGATGCAAAGAATACTTTATGGGGGAAGGTGGTGGTTTCCCTTGAGTCCGGGCCGTGATGAATCTTGTGAGTCTAGAGTTGCTCGTGGCTTGTCCTAGCACTAAAGGTGCTCAAAAAAGTGAATTAATCAACTTGTTGGTTGGTTTGATGCAGGATCAAGGAAGTAACTAAAGCTTGTCACTCTTCCTAGTCCCATCCCAGAGCTTCAACACGCCCCTCTACCCCTTCTAATGCTGAGAGTTGGGAGCGTGCCCCGAGTTCCTCACAATTTCGATGTTTAAGTAACTTAGGCCCATCATGGGTCTAACTAGGAACTTGGGAGTGCATCATCTCCATGTGCTTAACCATCACCAGTCCTTTAGTAATCACTTTTTCTTTTAGTTCATTGGCTGGTCTTTCTTTAATTTGTTAGTTGCCAACAATTTCCTTAGGATAACTAACTTGGGCTTCCATCACTAGTTTTCCTTTTAGAAATAATTCTTGCATGATTTGTTGTGTTTTTGGTTGTCATGTTGGATGTGGATCTTGCATGTTTCCTTATGTCATTGACTGCATATGTTGCTCAATCAATTGTTCAGAAAAATTAATTATAATATGTTTCTTATTCATCAAAATACTTTGTTTACAAAATGTGAAGGCCATCTATGTTTGATCATTGATACTTGGATGTGCTCCAAACTACTGTTGGGCTTATTGCCATGATGTGGCTTCTCGTTTTTCAAAAGTTGGGTACCATCAAACCACAACTTTTCAAGTGACTTCCAAACCATTTCCATCTTGCCCATGTACCAAATTAAACCACATGACCTCATCTACCTTAAGTGTAGCATGCATACTTATGTTCTACATTTAAGCTTGTAAAAACAATCATAGTTTAAAAACTATGGTGATGCTATGGCTAAACCTCTTCACAAGAATTAAGAACTTCTAAATGTTTATGATTTGAAATCCACCTGAATAGAAAATATAGGACGACTTGATGAATAGAAAAAAATTTAAACAACAATTGAAAGACCCTTGTAGCATGATGAAGGGGGGAAAAAATGAAGAATACATTTTAAATAACATGATTGGAAATTGAATAAAAATTTTAAAACAAGAGATGCATGCACCATAACAAATCTTTTGCAACATCAACAACAACATATGTCTGTTCATTTCCTAGAACTAGATTCATTTAGATGATCCATTTCAACAATATCCATGGATGAGATGGTAAAAGGCAAGCAAGGATCCAATAATTCATAGAAGCCTTGTGAAATGGTCAAAAAACTCCATCTCTTTCACAACTTTACAAGGTTGCGAATCTAAGAAGAAACTATTCGTAACCTATGGATTTACATGACAAAGTAATAACCTTGAAAGTAAGTCAATGGAAGAGCTTACATGTGTACCACAAAACACATGTTGAAACAATTTTTATATCCTTTTGATTTTCGAATGTAGGCAAGGATATCAGGCATTACACAACCAACGTTTATGAATGCTAGTCTACATAGTAGACTCTTTGAAATTTATCTTCCAATTTAAATCACATGTAACACATGATGATACAACCTAACTTTTGAACCCTAAGGAAAAAATAATCAAACAAGGGTATGATTACAGTGCAAATTGGATAGAAAAGAGGCATTTGTCACTGTTGGATGTTCCTAGGGGAGTATGACATCAACTATTCTTGATGAACTTTAAAAATTTTGAACTTTTTGAACTATTCCAAGATGGAACTTTTGATTTCTATTGCTTGTAAGCTGAAAGGTCATTGACCATTGACATAATGCCTTTGTAGCAATAGCATTTTTAAACCAAGGTTTTCATGGGGTTTTATGGAACTTCCAAGCCACAAAAAAAAAAAATTACATTTCAGCTGATTATGGCAAGCCTTAAAGACCTTTTCAAGCTTAGAAGTTCATTGGGTGTTTATAGGCATGACTAATTTACACTAGAAGATATGTTGTCCATTTTGACCATATTTTTTGGGACTACTATGCAACTAATGTCCAAACCAGCTTATTTTACGACTAATAGTGCGTTAGTCCTATGTGTCCATGTAGTTACAACTTGTTGTAATTGCATGTGCAACTAAAGAAAGGGTTGAACCAAATTCTAGTCGTTAATGTGATTACAACTTACGATTAATATGATTTTCATTGAAAATGTAGATGAAAAGTGAACAATGTCATCCAATTTTGATTGCATCCATCGATGGATGATAACGTGGTTATTTTTTTAACTATAATGAAATTTTTTTGCAATTGCAACAATATATTCTACCACATGAACAAAGAAACATAAACCACACATGGCAAACTTTGCTATTTCAATTGAATTATTATCCCTTCAATGTACCCATCCATGGGTTTTTTTTGCAATTATCCATGAGTCTTCCATTATATATGATATCAAATAATTAATAGTTTGTTAGAAAAGACTATTATAACATAGTTGGTAAACTAAGCTAGGTAAACATAATAGGTTATGTTAAACCAAGTAGGCCTATGTACATTGGTAACCTAGGTTAACTTGCATACTTAGTTGATTGCCTGAGTTATCTATAGTTAATAGTAGGCTAGTTTACTAGGTGTAGCTAATAGGCCATGTTATGAAGGTTAAGTCCACCTAGTTAGGCTAGGTAAACTAAATAGGTAGTTGGTAGGCTAGGTCATTAATCAGTAAACTAGGTAGTAGGTAGTAAGTAGGATAGGTTATAAGTTAAACAAGAGGTATTTTATTTTGTGAATGTGTCGTAATGTTTTTGAATTATTTGATCAATTAATTAACTATGTTAAACAATTAATTTATTAAATGTAGGCTAAGTAGTAGATAATAAGTATGTAACCTAGGTAGTATGTGATAAGTAGGATAAGTAGTAATAAGTAATAGGTAGGTTAAATTATAAATATTTTATAATGTGGATATATGGTTTATAATAATAATAGTAATAAATTAGGTAGGTTAAATAATAGATAGTAGGTATGTAGCCTATATAATATGTAGTAAGTAAAGTCGAGGTAGGAGGTAGTAAGTAGTTAAGTTAAGTAGTAGGTATTTTATTGTGTGGATATGTCATAATGTTTTTATATTAATTGATTAATTAATATGGTAGGTTAATTTGTAAGTAGTAAGTAGGATAGGTAATAAATAGTTATTGAAAATAATAAATATTTTATTGTGTGGATATATGATAATGTTTTTGTATGGGACAAATGATGTGATAATGTTGTAGTGTTTCTTTTTCATTGGCATTTATCCTATATCCTTTGTTTACAACTTCAAACTTGTAAAATATAAAAGTAGGTGAAGGAATGGACTAGATTCATGGTATGCACAATAAACATAGTGCATGTGCCATTTGGGATGAGCCAATCAAAAAGGTTGTCACCAACAAAATAAATAGGATCCTACCTACCGACTTAACCTATGCTAGATAACCTATTCTACCTTACCTTAGCCTATAATAGGTTTGCTTATTATAATTTAGTTTAAGATAGATTATAATTAATTATTTACAATAATTAATTATTTTAATATACTACTTAATTTTTGTAATTATAATATATATTTTTTGAACAAATGAAAAATTGCCATGTGACAACAAATGGTAACATGCAACTATCCCAAACGTAGTCACAAATGTAATTACAAATTGGGGTTCCATATCATACTCAAGATCATGCACAACAATGAATGAGAAATTACAACCTAATTATAAGGTTTGTGACTGATTGTTTTATGGCATGTGTTCAAAGCAAGTAGGCTATTTTTAGTCGCATGTGTCCATTACAATTACAAATGAGTTGCAAATTTAGTTGTTGATTTTCAAATTTCTTTTCATGTTAGAATGCATCTTAGTCCATCATTATTAATGGTGCATATCATTACTAGAGTAGCATGGAGGCCAAGTTCTAAAATCTTTGAATTGACATTGTATAACCTTGGATTAATACAAAGTTTTTCCCTTGACCATGGGGTTATAGTTAATGAAACATAAAATTATAGTCTATCTGAAGAACAATTTCATATGGTTGAATGCAAGGCTCCAAACTTGCATAACCATGTTGGGTTTTTTTTTACCACTTGATTGTCCAACCATGGCTATAAAAGTAAGTTAATATAGAAAACATTTCTGGGGACAATCTACGAGCCTCATTATCACCAAACTTTTCTAAAGTAAATTTCTTGTAGCTTTGTAACGAATGTTTTTCATTACCGAGTGACAAGCCCCAACCTGCTTTAACAAATATTTGTAACTTGTTGAGGATTTCCATTGTTAGATTTGTAGATTCTTCAATCCCACAAGGCATTCCAATTTCCAATCGACAAGTGAGTTGTTGAATGGGAGATTGATTGGATGATGGTTGCAAAATTTCATTGTCCAAAGCATTTGGATGTTGAGAAGTCTCTTCTCTCAATTGATGTGCATTTTGTTGCAAATTCAGCACTGGATTTACAACATAAGAACCTATCATTTAGTAAATGGCAACATGTAAGAGTTGTAATTTGATTTTCACAACTAGATTTTTTTTCTTTAAATGACAATATCAACAATGTGCCCACATGTCTACCCTAGTTGTGCACAAACAATCATGGTAATCAAGGCAAAACTAATCTAAAGAAAGTTAGCATGCATAATCTTGTCATTTTGTACATGTTCGTATTCATTGATGGAAGTTTTTAGGTAATGTAATTTACCTGGAACATCAAGGTCATTCATTAATTCTGAAATCATTTCGTGCTCAACACCATGAAGGGTTGTAGAATCACCATTAATGTCCTCAACACCTCCTTCAACATCCACTTCTTGAGATTGATTATCAAAAGATAATTGTAATGGTTCTTCACAAAGCTCCCTAAGGAACTCATCAAATCCAACCATTGTTGCATCTTCATTTGGAATGTTGGAGGGATGTAATGGTGATGCATTTGTTGTCATGTGTTTCCAAGTTGGGAGGCCTTTTGCATATTGTAAGATCAAGTCCTTTATTTGGTCACGTGGAAGCTTGTTGGAAATTTTTGAAAGAGAAAAGTAAAGATCTTCATGAAAGTTGAAACCATGTCTTCCATTGATGTCAAGGCAAAACATGGCCACATCACGGATCAAAGCAGCTTGCTCTATGGTTTCTTGTTCTTGGAAATAGATTTTAACACCATTCAAAGACACCACTGGTTCATATTTGACTCGGCCATCTTTTTTAAGCTTCTTGCGCACTCCATGGTATCTTCTGAACTTTTGGAATGGGTAAGCCCCCAATCTCAATTCTATGCAAACATATGTGGCACGAAACTCCCATGCACCACCGCCTTTTTCCGCACAACCCATCAAGTATTGAATTATGCAACTCAGAATGGCATCGTACAAATCCCCCATTTTGGCCCTTGCTTGTAGGCTTTCACCTATCATAAAACATGACACAAATGTTATCATGAATTTAAACATGTAGATCATGAAATTTATGAAGGAAAGGGTGCGATTGCCTTCTCCTTAAGAATGGGAGGGAATTTACCATTGTTTTCATCTTGGCAAAATCCACCAAAATTAAAAATGAAAACTTTGGTTATTTTCAAGGATTCAATTGCTAGAAATTAGGGGGGAGGGGGGAGGAGGGAGAAAAATTTGCTAGACTGTTGTATTTGATTATAATGAGTAAACATAAATATAGAAGATTGAAATGTGGTTCATATTTGGTCTCATAACCAAATTTGACAAATCTTCCTAAAGATGATTACCATTTTTTCCATGTCTTCCTATGGACAATATCTACTTATGTTGCATACAAAAATTCATTAATGGAGCTTATGTTTGTATCTAGATATAATTTCCATCTCTTCCTTGAGGAGTATGCACAAGATTCTCCTCTTTCCTAGAAGTCATATTCAATCAAGGATATAAGGTGTTTTCCAAATACACTAGGTAATTTTCCCAAGCAAGTAGTTGATTGATTGTTGTCCACTAAGATATAAGTGAAACTACATAAAACAAAACAAGTAGCTCATTACCTCATGATTCTTCCCTTTTAACACAAGTTCAAACTTCAAACAAAAAACTTCCCTTACTAGATCTAAAACTTTTGATAAGACACATGAAACCAAAATTTAATGCCCAAACCTTACACCAATGCATAGTCTCTTCCCTATTGGTAGAGCCAATTAAAAAGACATAATTGAGTTGTACCAGATTTCTAAATACCTTGGCTTGGAGTTGATTCACGAGCACTACAACATGTTTAGGATGTCATAAAAAAGTCATACGCTCCAAATACATCGTTGTCACTCCAAGAACACAATGGGATGTCATAGAAAAGCCATATGCTCCAAATACATCGTTGCCACTCCCATAACACGTTTAGGATGTCATAGAAAAACCATATGCTCCAAATACATAGTCGCCACTTAGACAATTGGTTGTAAGGTGATGGCTCTAGGGTTTTGAGGGGGAGGGAAAGCAAGAAAAAAGAGGGGATTTAGGGAGAGACATTATAAAGGAAACCAGAATCTGATATTCTGCCACAAAGACTTGCTGCTAGACCAACAGTTTAGTTAGGTCTCCACCTCCAATTGTGTTGTGAACACGAATGCACAAGATCAACCCGTCAGCAACAAAAATTGGAAATAAGAAAAAGAAGCATCAGCGCCACATATACCACCAACATCTCACATCTAATATATTGGAAACCTGAGCTTCATTACACAACATTCCAAAGCAACCCCACGACACAAGTAACCCCTTGTAAAGTGTTAAAGAAGAGGTGTTGAACCCAGCCAAACTTTTAAAAAAAGAAAGCAACCAAAGGGAGAGAAAAAGAAACAAGCGGCAGGGACGAAAGTCAAGGCAAGCAAACAGAAAGAAGTTGAAGAAGACCTTTGTCTGTATTGCAAATTGCAGCTTCTTGGCACCTTTGTAGACATGTTTCAGCGGAAGCTCGACACTAGCCGGACGGAAAGGGTAAGAAGAACGGGAGGAAGGGGGGACTTGGTATGGGCCCCGCGAGGAGGGGGGGAAAGGGGGATCTGGAGGAGGTGGCGAGAACAGGAGGAAGGGGGGAAAGGAGGATCTGGGGGAGTTGGCAAACGCGGGGGCTAACGTGCGTGCCCTGCCGCTGAGGCAGCAGAGTGGCGGAAGGGCGCAGTCTTTCGAACCAGCGGTCAAGTCAGGTGGGGATCAGAAATATCTCAAGCTTAAATTTACCAAAATCTCCATACATGGTTTGTTGGCCTGGCCTGCCTAGGCAGGCAAGGATATTGTGTTTAGATTCGTTATAGAGTAGAGTAGCTTTATGGATTTTGGGCCCTAGTTAATTGGTCTATTTTTATATGAGGATTTTTGAAAGATAATATTTTGGC
>Ga0116231_10008580_pt1 | contig 17855 bp, 9 predicted proteins | sample S1TSphgellanicum_2_FD_89695 | JGI IMG/M metagenome (GOLD analysis project Ga0116231, IMG submission 89695) | Host-associated microbial communities from peat moss isolated from Minnesota, USA - S1T2_Fd - Sphagnum magellanicum MG | ecosystem: Host-associated > Plants > Peat moss > Unclassified...
ACAGGTTAAACAAAGAAAAAAAAAAAAAAAAAACCTCTTCGGCTATGGCGGCAGCGACACGGAGAGAGGGAGAGAGAGAGAGAACTGCGGAAAATTCTTAAGACAAACTTGTATTGCTCTCTATGTCAAAAAAACTCCAGCGATGCCAGATGCGGGACATGGCAGATAGAAGTACAGAAGAAGACTCCGCGAGCATCTGAACACACATAGAAAAACGGAACAGAAGCCACGAGAAAAAGAGAGGAGACAAACAAGAAAGGCAAACGCAAGGGAAAAAAAAAACAACAAAACCCGAGATGCACAAAAACTACCTCAAAGTCTCCTCGCTACGACGTTTCTAAGTGAGCTTCTCAAGAGTGAAAAATAGAGATTATGGCGCTCAACGACCTCCTCCCAAAAAAAAGGGAAAAAAAAAGAACAGACAGCTGCGCTGAAAATACGTAACGGTCAATCTGAAGAAGGTTTTGGAATCAGCTTGAGAAGCATGTAAGAAGAAACAGCAGCAGAAAAACTGCGTCGCGCTCGCATTCCTTGAAGCAAACCCTGACTTCTCGTCTCTGTCTCTTCTCTTTCCGGCTATGGCGGGCCCCGACGTCTGCTTGCGCGAGGTAAAGACGACGGCCGTTTCTCCGGGTCGTTGTCCGCAGCCCTCAAGACACCAAGCCTCAAGCCTCCGGGTGGGTGGGTGCCACCAGGACCTCAGGTCCCGGTCTCCCGAACCTAGTACTAGCCTCCCGAACGTAACATTACCTTCAGGATCGGACATAAGCTCAAAAACATAAAACCGTCTTACTGAACCTAACTTCCACTCCGAACCTGGGACTGTCCTCTCGAGCCTAACTTTTACCTCCGAACCTAACCCATATTCCCGAACCTACCTTTTCTCCGAACCTAACACACGGTTCGAACCTACAGTTCAACAATACAAAATGTCCATGTTCGCACTTACACACCGGTTTGTCTGTCGAAAAACTAAATAGCTGACCTGGAATACTTACGTGGCATGTTAAGTAAAGCTTTTAGGTGGAGAAGTTTGTCCATGGACTCTTTTTGACAAATTGGGGGATTTTGGAAAAGAAGCCCAAAAAGCTTTTTAAGTAGTTCAACAACGGATTCCAAAGAGATCTTACTTTTAGTTCGTTTTCTTTTATTATTCCAATTTGGATGTATTTTTTTTCGTTAACTTTTTTTTTTGGCCTATTGAGTTGGAAAAGTCTTTTTTCCAAAAGAAAATTCCCCCAAAACAAACAAACAAACAAACAAACAAACAAACAAATACATGTTCCCAAATGAATGTTGCCTCTTTTTTAGTCTTATGCTGCTGCATTCACACTTGATGTTAAGTCAGTGTTCAATGAAAAATCTAGGTGGCATCATTTCATTCCTATGTGGCACACAAATAATAAATAAATAGGTGGATAGCCTTCATGTGAAGAAGTGAATGTTAGCTTAACATATAAAATTTCACCAAGTGTGAATGTACCCTTTACCATGAAAATTTCATGTTAAGCTAACATTCACTTCACATTAAGGCTGTTGCCTGTTTTGACATTGGGTGCCACCTAGATTTTCATTTCAAACTGACTTAAAAATCAAGTGTGAATGCACCTTTAGTGTTCAATATGGATGGTTTTTTGTCTTTGCCTATTTGGCTTGGAACAAAAGTTTTTATTTTCCAGCCCAAAAGAGGATTTCATCTTCATGATTGGAATGATCACACTCCACACACACACACACACACACACACACACAAACACACTTATATGTTGAGTTTTGTCATTTTGCTTGGGACCAATATTGTTTTTGAGGATTCCACATTGTATATATTATATATATATATTTTTTAATTTTTTTTCTTGAATAGTCCACAATATTCTTTATGTTCCTTCACAAAAAAGTTTAATTAAAAAAAATCAACATTTTTACAAATAATTTAATTAATGTGGAAGTTGAGAGCACATGAGAACCTTTTTATAAAAAAAAGCTTTTCTCTATTTATAAGTTATCAAGTATTGTGGTATACAACAAGTAAACACCAGTGTTGGGTGGGTGTCTCCTTTTAGTTAGTTCAAGAAAAGAACCGGCGGGTATAAAGGCCCAGGTGTATGGGCCCCTGGGAATGTAGTAGTAGGTCTCAAACTATCTAACCGAATTGGTTTGTGAAGTTGTAAACTCGTACCCACGGTTCTAAATAAATCGATGAACTCGTCAAAGAACCTACTTTGAACCGCCGGTTCCTAACCACTTCTTTCAGGACCCACTCACCGGTCCTTTGAGAAATTTCAAAATGGTGGAACCCGTGGTTATTTTATTTTTTGTGATTTTTTTTCATAAAACCCGGAACGAATGAGGGGTTCCTTGGTTTATAAAAACTTTCAGAAACCCGGATCCGGAGGGTATAACAAAATCGACATTTAGGTTGAAGGTGGGTTCAACAATAGTAGGTGTGGCCAAAGTGCCTAATAAAAGATTTCCATGAAGTTGTCAGAAGTAGGGATGAGAATGCCCAAGTTTAGCAGAAACTACGGACAAGTGACAAAAAGTGAGGATGAATGTTTAACATAGTGAAGAAAAAAGGAGGGATGAAACTCCCTGTGGCTTCAAAACTAGTGTTTGAATGTTTTTGAACCCCTTTTGTCATTGGTCCCCAATTTTCAAATTTTGATACCCATTTCAATTGACTTCATGAATGTAGAGCTTTATGAATGTTTTTTAATACCCTATACTCATTATATTTCACATGTGTTCCATAATATTATAAGAATATTATTATGTAAACACTTTAAAAACTTGCAATGTGAATACATCTTTTGAGATTAAAACATAAAAAAATCAAATATTGATTACACTTGTTATTTGTGATTGCACTTAAACATCCATGCTTATATTTTGTGAACTCAATGTTAACATGTGTTATATACATATGGTTCACTAAAGGTCCAATCACATTTGAAAACAATTCAATTTTAAGTTATTTGTTAAGATGTAATACATACATCATATAATTACACCTAAAAATGTTTTGATACATTTTTTTAACATAATTATTTATATAATATGCAATGTTAATAAATTGATACATTAGTGTTAGTTAACTTCTAGCGTTAGCAACAAAACATAATTTTTCTATTGAAATCAAAATATTAACTTAACATGAACAAATATAGTCTTTTAGTTTCATGTTAACAACCACCCAAATCTTGGTGTTATGTTCACCCCCCTCTCTTGTACTCACTTGCACAAATGCCTTTCAAGTTTGTCATCTAGTATTATATTATTGCATGCGTTTGTGCCCTATTGGGTACGATGGGAACATACTTTCTTTTCCTATGTGGCGGAACGGGCCATTCCAAGAAATAACTGACATAGTAATTTTGACGAGGAATTTCCCATAGTCATGACTTTCTGAAATGATAGAATGTCGTTGAGCTTTAGGGTTTCAAGGGTCGTCATCAGGGGTCATCATTGCTTCAATGCCGTGCCATGCCTTGCAGGCACGGGTTACCACTAGTGTGTACCAAGTTTTACTTTTCCTTTGTTTACACAACTTTGAACGCTACTATGTTACATTCATAAACAACAACCAAGGAAATAAATATATCACAAAGCCAACATATGAATCTTTTGAATCTTGAATGTGACCCTTCTTGCAAAAAAAGAAACATGAAATTAGTTTTCTTATTGAATCAAAATGTGAACCTAACATGAGCAAACAAAGTGTTTTAACCTCATGTTAACACCACTAGGCCTAAATACTTTACTCATCTTCTTGAATCTTCTCCCCTTTAGTTCCTCATCTAAATTTGCATTATTGCTTTGCAATCTATACAAATTTCTACTCCTCTTCAATTTACACTATTATGTTGGACCTATGGATAACAACCAAGGAAGCAAACATGTTGTAGAGCCAATCCATAATCAACATATGAACTTTCTAAATCATGATTGGGGCCCTTCTTGAACCTTGAAGTTTTATTGTTCAGATGGTGATGAATCTTTGTTTCGCACAACAACAAACCAATTTGTGTTAGTGAATTTGCGTACCACTTGCTAAGAACACCACATTATAAGGTAGGGGGAAAAGTCCACCGAGCAAAAGGAAGGTAATGAAAGTGCCTATTCTTTTCAAAACACCACATTGAAAGGCGAAAGGCAAGATTCTTGAGGCAAAAGGAAGAGAAACGCAAATGAATGTGTTTTATGTTTTCAACCTACAAGGGTAGAAAAAGACAATCACTTGGTGCAAGAACAAAAGAATCAAACATTTTGATAATGCAAACAACATGACATGGTGATAGTTATGAAGTGATATTAAGGATAACATTAATAAAAAAATACAAATAATCAAAAGTTAGAAATGATGTTAAATCAATGTTAGGTAAATTGGAATTAGGGAAACTTGGGGGCAAATGGTGATTATAAGTTATTACTGACACTAACATCTACCATAAGGAAATTGTTCCAAGGTTGATGTGCATTGGTGTTAACAAGGTCCATGCCACCCTATGCCTTAAAATGAAAGCTACACCTTTATCCAATCTCATTACACCTCTTCATCATATTTTGGCTTCTATGGCACATTGGAAAACTTTATGGTATTGATGTTTTCCAATTATCTTTAATGTTTAATATTGGAAATATTTCAAAATCTTGGTGTGGATATTTTAACCATAAACTCAAAGGACATGGAAATTTATTGAATTGGGAGAGATAATGGAAACTAAACACATTAAAATCTTGTTTATCAAAACTAGATGAATTTTTATGATCAGCTTTGTGCAATGTGTGCATTTTGAATGTTGCATCCTCCTCATCTTGAAGATGGCGATGGATTAACTTAGAACAACAATGCTACATGCAAATTGTCTTTTATCATTATTATGGAATCATATTTTGGATTGAATGTCATCATATCATTACTACTTAAAAGTAGTGCACTCCTTAACACATTTGCACAATTTAAGAATGCATTTGTATACTTTCATGCTAACAAAACTAAAAATATGTAAAAGGATGCACATTGCAATTGTTACGACAATGAAGCCTCACTCTAAGGCAATAAGTACATTCAATTTCGCGATTTGATTAACTTTGCTCATGACATAATTATTCGTGAAACAATGAATTTCAATGTTGAAGTTGATCATCTAGGTTAAGTGCCACTTTTTTGTGCGGATATGTTGATATTTCAAATAAATGGCTAAATTTTGATTGCAAAGAAAAAACAAAAATAGTTGTGGGTAGTCGTGGTTAGATTACATATGTTCTATTCAATTGTTTTACAATTTCAAAAATTACTAGTCAAATGACTATATAGCCTCAATTGTTTTTCAAGTAAACTTTGGCTACAAATAGTGCATTATAATAGCTCCATACGACATTTGGAAGTTTGGCAATGAAATAACAATTTTAGAATCTTGTTCGTGATAAGGAAAGTAGAAGATGGAACTTGGTGCGTACAAGCTTCATACATACACCTTATATTTAAGGGTTTAGTAATGTTAGACCTTGGGGTGTCACTTTTTTTTTGTGGTAAAAAATTATTTGAATAAAAAGTAAGGTCCCATATATTGGTTGTTGGGTAGAAATAATAATTTAATTCTAATAAGATTATGTTTATTTTCAAAATCCAAATCTAACTAACATAAGGTATGCATTAATAATAGGGTTTATATATATATAAGGGACATAATAAATATTAATTGTTAATAGGTTAAATTAGTAAGATGAAAAGTATGTAATTTATATTGAAGGTTTAGTAAAAATAACATTAATGAGATGGTATATTTTACTTGGTCAAAACAAGACATTAATGAATGCCCTCAAATGAACAAATTGTTGGTCCATTTATTTTAGTTACAATGCAAGCATTATTCACTTTATTTATATGGAACTCAATTTTTTTATATGATTTTTTTTTCTTGTGGAAACTAACCAAATGTTTTTTTGTTTGTAATGACTTTGTGAATGCCAAACATGGTTTTCATCATTTTAAATGTGCTAAAAAAATTTATTGTATTTTTAGAATTAGATTTGAACATTTCATGCATGATATTTTTTTAATCATGCACAATCACCTTATTATTTTTCTAAGCACTACTCATACCTTCAACAAAAACTAAAAATTCAAATAAATATATGGTGCCCAAATTCAATGCAAACATAAAATTTAATAAATTTAAAGGCGATTTGAATATGTGGATATTAAAAACTAGTTAATAATGAGGTGAGAAAAAATAAAGCTCCTTCACATAATATCATACAAACAATACGCTCTTTGACACATGTGATGAAAACTTTAAAACATAGTTATTCCCTTAGGTATTTAAATCAATGTTGATGATGACAAAACATTGTTATTTATGTTGCAAAATCGTTATTGTGATTGACATGACAACAATGATTAGCTATTATAATTATTAATTGTTTTGTTCCTCATGTTTTTAGTTGAGTTATTTTCCTTTTAAAGTTTAAGGATTAAAGGTTATATAGATAGCTAGTAAAAATAGATTGGTTTTGAGTTTTCTAAACAAAATATCTAAGCCACATTTACTTGTATAATGATGGGACATATATTCATGTTACAAAAATAGACTATTTATGCACATACAATGTGCTTTGTGTAGCAATTGTGTTAATGAATTTATCACTCAATTTATTTCGAAGTTGTAGGGTAGGACCTAGCCCAAGACCTAATGGATGCATTCAGAATTTTCAAACTTTAGAATGAGTTCGAACTATAGATTAAGAAAAATTCATTGCTCATTTAACAATTGTTAAGGCCGGCCATACCGACCCAAGAAGGTAGGACTTGGTGAGTTGAAGGTTATAGGAGTGTTTTCAACCACTACCTTTGACCTAGAGGGATCTTTGTTCATGTTTACCATGTAGAACAACTTTAAGTTCACAATGGCAAAAAAAAATATTATATGATGTGGATCACCTCACCAAGTTGTTCATAGGCTACATTCTTACACTTAAGAAAATTTTCATCCATCATGTGATACACATTATTTCAAGTCGTTTAATGTGTATCACATGATGGATGAAAATTTTCTTAAATTCCACATTCATTGTTTAACTTGGTTGTAAACACATGAATTGGCACACCCTTACATTTCTTGGTGGGTTCTTTCATTGCACAAAAATTGATCCATGAAACATTAGTTTTTACAATTAAAATTGTGGCATATGACTTTTTTTAAAAAGTAGACTTGTTCACGAAACCTCACTTGTGTTTTTATGCTTGTTGTTTCCATGATCCATGCTTATTGAGAAATGATTACTTTCCCTTTTCGTTGAATTAGTGGACACCTATGACGTCGGCCAAGGTAAAATAAACCTTGCGCAATGTCACTTATCTCAATACTCTTCCAATCAAAGTGGATTAATTTTCAAAGTCCTTGTGAAAAAATAATTTATAAAATAATTTAATTAATTTTCAAGGATGAAAATCATTCTAAATTCAACAACTTTTGCTTTGTTGGTTTGAAAATGATGAAATGAACAAATGTGCACACTACCTCATCACGTGCCAAAGTAAAAGCAACATGCCTCATGACTCGAGACTAGGGTTACAACATGATCACATCCAAATGAACATTCTAGCTAGCATAGCATAATATATTGATGCAACAATGGGTAGGGCCCTTTTGGGTTCAGATTAGATGGATTCTATATTACAACAACAACATACGAAAAAATGAGACAAAAGAGAACAAACACTCTTCTTCGACCTTTACTCAAATTTAGTGATGTATAGCTATAAATTTACTAAGAATTTCATTCTACATGTCAAAACTTACCAAATTTTGTTTCCTTGATGATTGCTTGCTTGCTTGCTTGCTCAAGATTTCTAGATTCAAATGCCATGTGCTAGCCAAATTGACAATATACACATCCATGTGTGCAATATGATTCAACCATGGACAAATTTGCAACCAATTGAACTAAAATTGAGAACAAATTACTAATTTATATGTAAGTTGTGGAAGAATCAAGATTCAAGAGTAATTAAGAAATAGAATTACTCGGTAGGCATGTGGTGCAAGAGGTGGTGTTACCCAATCAACATAATTTTGCTTTTGCCCCTTTCCCCTCTTCATTCCATAGGGCGTGCCCTCTAGTTTTTTGCCATTTCTCTCTTGAGAGAAAGACTCCAATTCTTTTATAAGCTAGCTTGGTATGACTTGTTATGAAGCAATGGTTTTTTTTTCATCAATTTTGTGATTGTAGCCAAAGTGGTGATTATCAGTAAGAAAATTTTAGCCAAATTTGAAAGATATGAAAAATAAATAAAATTTAAAAACATCCTTTTTATATTTTAGGCTAAATATTGGGGAACCAAAATATAGAAAATTGGGTCAATTTGTATTACCTTCTTTTTTCGAGTTTTTAAAATGATTGAAATACTCAAAAATCGCCTCATTTTTTTCATTTTCCAATTATTATTATTATTATTTTCTTTTTAGAAAAATCTCACCAGCGAATAAAAAGGCTGGCATGAAGGATTGATCACTTTGTATTCTTTATTTCCTTTGTTCCTTTTGACTGATGGCACTTTGAACTATAAATTTTTATTTTTATTTCAAAAAGTGGGTATGGTAATTATAATTATAATTAATTATATTATTATTATTATTATTATTATTATTATTAAATTTAGGGGAAAATAAAAAGGAAAATAAAACTTGGAACCAGAATTGGAATCCACAAACCACCCTCCAACTAGAACCAGACCCAGAACTGAATCCAGCCCCAAAACTACCTGGGTTATTGAGGTTCCAGTTGTGAATTATTATTATTATTTTGTTTTTAATTTAAAATTTTAAATAAATAAATAAATAATTCTGTCTGGGGTTAGACATGTTGTTAGTTTAAGCGCAAAAATGGGGTTTTGAACAATAATAACAACGAAATTTTTTTGAATAATAATTTGGGGATGGGCTGAGGTGAGCATTAGGCATGTAGTCCTTACTTTTGGAACCTGTCTCAAGTCTGGAATATATATATCTATATATATAATTATATGATTATATATAATTAACTATTATTATTATTTAAAATTTTTTGGGGTCAGTTCAAGTACTTAGTTAATATAGGTTATCACATTTTATTGGTGGTACAATATTAGTAGTAAAAAAGAATTTATTATTATTTATTTTTGGCTATACATAGTTAGGCAAAATTGAATCTCGTTTGAAGCAGGACTTGCCTAAAAATTTTTTTGAAAAGAACTTGGAACCACTATTGGGTGATTTTTTGATCCTTTTTTTTTTTAATATCATCTGGTTTTGGGTTTTTCAAAATTGAATATCAGAATAAAATAGCATCCTGCTCTGGCTTGCTGGGAAAAATTCAAAGAACCGGCGGGTCTTTTGAAAGAACTGTTGGGCAGTTCGGGTTAGGCTATTTGATTTGGTTGTTGGCTTCTTGAGAACCGTTCGTGAAGGGATCAATATACCCTCAGCCCTTACTCGCCAAGTTCTTTCTTTGAAAAAGGAGAGAACCAGCCAACACGGGTTTGGACACCAAATACCCACCCAACAAAGTATCAAGCTCCACAACAAACATCCACTCATATTTTAGGTGCCCTTGTCCAAGACACCAAATACCCACCCAACAAAGTATCAAGCTCCACAACAAACACCCACTCATTTTTTAGGGTTTACAGGGTTTAGGGTTTACAGGGTGAGTCACCTACAGACCTGCATTGCAAAACTTGTTAAACTTTTCACACACACACATACAATAATAACATTGAAGTTTTGGGACCTCATGGTTGGTTTCTGGCAAAATCACAATTGATATTTTGCTAAGGATACAACAATTAAGGATGGGAACCTACAATCAATCAATGAGGCCTCCCATTTGGGAGTTTTGGAGTAGCTTACTAGTCCATTATCTCTTAGGTATCAAGGGTTTGTATTTCCAATGTATAGGTAGGGTACTTACTTATCTTCAATGCATCATAGTCTCCAACTTTTAAATCCATTATTCATTGAGGTACCACAAAGGTAGGTAGGTAGGTAGGTAGGTAGGCAAGTAGGTAGGTGCTACCCAATTTTTAGGACTAATTTTTGCATGAGGTGTTTAACATGTGTTGTGTACAACTAAGAGTAGGTATGGCAATTGTGGACATTGTAACCACTTATATTACTTATGACCTAGGGATAGGTACTCACTTACATAGGTAGTGTGAGGGGGAAGTAAGAGGGTCTACATGACAAATAGGTGGAAACATTGGAAGCAATCCAAGAAATTGCTCTAGTTTGGGAGATGACCTTTATCTTTGAACAATATCACTCCTTAAAAAATGAGAGATCTTATTATACCTTCTATTTGGGAGCATGAGGGATCGATCTCCAACTCGTTAAATACTTGGCATAAGATGCGATGCTTCCCATTCCAACGGCCGCCTCCGTGATCTATGTATGTATGTATGTATGTTGAGGCTTATGATAATAAGGTTTGGCCTTGTTGTTTACAAAGGGTTTTAAGCTTTTATATAAATTGGGGGACATTACCAAAATGGAAGGCCATACTCAACTACCACCTCATCTTAGGAAACATTAAACTAATAAGTTTAGGTTGTTTGGACTCTTTTCAATCCCCCCCATTTCCAATGGTATTGGGATCAGTTCCTTCTAAGTCATCCTCCGTGTTAAGTATAATAGCCAACCCAAGTATAAACAAGGTGTAAACAATCATCCAAGAAAACACCAAATCTTTGGGTACCTACGGGTCAAAACCTTGGGAGGAAATTGAGGAACCACATGCCTCAAGGCTTTGTATACCTAGTGACCGTGTTCAAAAGGAGGCCCTTGACCCTAAACCCTAAACATGGTCACTAGACCCTTTTAAGGTGCCTTATGAGGTGAAGCATTATAATGTCATGAAGAGTTTGTCCTCCAAGTTTTGAGAAAACTTCACATTAATTACACTATGTGAACTTTGTCTATTCTTTGGGTCCCCACCTTACCATATGTGCTATCTTGATGGTTTTTTCCAAGATTAGAAAACATGTAGAAAACATTTTCTAATTTTAAAAAAAGCCCAATTGATTTCCACATGTTAGCTTCCCAATGGTCCCATTATTGCCCAATTTGAAATTGCTTTGCTCAAAATATCAGATTCAAATATATCCATCAAGTTTTAAGTCCTAGGGAGAAAATGCAGTACATCATGAAAACCTCAACAAAGCTTTAATTGTGGAAGATATCAAGTTTCCTTTGCACAGAGTTTGCGACATGGGGAGTTCTTGGGTCTTTGTGTAGGGTAATGCCAAGGAGCAGACTGTTCACAAGCTAAGCACCCACCTGATGCAGAGCTGCAAGGTGGGGTCATTTCCAACACCCCACCATAAAGCAGGTCATGCTTTGGATGAAGTAGATAGGATCTAATGGGAGGTATGTTATGCTCTCCAAATACACTAGGAAATTTCTGCTTGCACATGCATGTCTAATGTGACACAATCATTCTGGAAGGTCTTGTAGTGTGCTGCTACCTCCTAAGCATCAGATTGTTCATTTGTTGTTTCACTGTTGCAGGAACTGTGCAGAAGAAATCACCACAACAATCCAATGTTTGCTGTTAAGGTGGACCACCTAGCCCACAATCATCCAGTGCTTTTCAAAGAAGGCTAACAAAACATGAGGCAAAAGACAGTAGCCAAGGATCTCCACAAGCTTTCCAACAGCATACCATTCCCAGCTAATCACATCCTCTGGAAGAAAACTAAGTCCATTTGCATTACTTGTGAAGTATTCACTATGTCATCCAGCCTCACATTTGTCCCTGCAACATAAATTTCACCCCACAAAACACAGTTGCATTGCAAAAACAGCACCAGGAAAACTGGTTTCTTGGTGTCAGACCCAACCTTCCAGCCTGAAGGCAATTTCACTATGATTAGTAGTAGAGTAGTAATTCAGCAGTCTGCATGTAATCTGATACACCCACATATGAGAACCATTCAATTTGCACTGCAGGAAATATACTTGAGCAATAAGGAAAAAGATTTTGCAACTATTATGTGGACATTTATTACAGCAAAAATTGAGAGCCTCACTACAAACCAAATGATCCTGACTGAAAAATGGTCCAAAGTCCCCATTTAAAACACATCCTACATCTTTGCTCCTTTGCCCTCCTCCTTGAATCATTGGAGTGGAATCACCGACAAAGAATCTACCAATGTGTCAAACAGAGCAGGCTTCCCACAATGGACTGCACAAACCACACCTATGCTTGAACCAATGATTTTAGGTAACGAATATGAACTCTCTGTCCAAGCCAAAAGGTTGATATGCAATTGATGCCACGATTTTGAGACCTTCTAAAATAGGTAACTCATCCTTTCGAGGAATCTTCTCACGCCATATAAAATCATTTTCATTATCACATTTCCTTAGCATGTTCTGAAGTGCATCTTGCTCCTGTCTAAATGCTATCTTCCAAGTGTCATCACCTGCATTCACCAAGGAGGCAGAGTTATTTAAGGAGTTTACCAACACTAATGGCTGATCATGCCTGAGTCACACAGCACTCTGTCCTGCATAAATAATCAACATCTTGAAAACCAACCCTACCATGATTGGTGCAACTGTCATCCTGCGCAACTGTTGTTGGGTGCCAAAAGCAAATCACAATAACCATGCAGGATTCATGAGTGTGAAAAGAGTACTTGTAGGGCGGACTTGTTGAACTCTGCTCAGAGAATATCGGAGCACCCCAACAGCAACACCAAACCTCTCTATCTTGGTGTATTCAGCCGCTATAAATCGTTGACTGCGTGATTCATGCAGCACACTGCAGATCGAGATATATCTCTGTGACAACAAACAAGAGGTTATACTTTACCAGTGCTGGCCAAGTTGTGCAATACATCTTAAGCAAAGAGCTAAATTGAAAAGTGGAAAATACAAAAGAAAATTGAAGATGAACACCAAGAACCCATCAAATTGGGTGCCTCCAATAACGAATATTGAAGAAAATAAATCCTGTCACAGGTTCTATTATAACTTAGAATTTGTACCCGCAACTTGTCAGACACATCATTCCAGTCACCAATGTGAGCACGAAGAAGAGTAGCTGCCTCCTCCAGGAATTGGACTACCCCATAGTGCAGCTTTGCCAGGAGACCCCCACTTGTTGCCTTCTCCTCTGCTCTCCGGACTGTCACAGCCTGGCAGACAACAACAAATGCAGATTGAATTTCTAATCATTTCTCATTTGGATCATACCAGTGGATGAGAGCAACATATTTCTGCATTGAATACATAATAACCAAAGCAAACACGAGGATGCATCCTGGTCTGTAGTACTGGATTTCGGAAATGGTTTTTTATCCTGTGCACAACTGGAACAACATGATAAGATGGACACCTGTGCTTCTGCGAGGCAGACAATGCTCATAATGGATGCCATTGACACTGTGGCTTCAGGACACCTGTCAGGAGGAAGCATGGGCTGCAAAGGGGGAAGTACTGTCTCAGCCAAGTGCTGGAAGACACCAGCTGCTCTCCTAAATAGAGTTGCTGACTCCACCATATCTGTGCAAAAGAAGGTGTTTCCTGCTGATCAGAAGCTCTCAGGAGACTATAAATGTTAAATCCACCTTCAGTGATCTTCTGAACCACTGCAATGACTGACAGCAAAAAGCTCCAGACATTAACTGGAGAAAACCACCAACAGCAAGAATATAGTACTAGTATATTCTTATACTAGTAAAACTAGTATAAGAATTAACATGAGAAAAGCACCCAACAACAAAAAAAACATACCTGTAGGAAGGACCTCCAAGGCAAGTTCCCGTAGCAGGCCACCATACAAGAAAAAAACCATTGCAAGCTCAAACCGCAGGTCATCCAGTCTGAAGTAGCGAGGACCAGTCAACCTATTGCCAGTAAAGCCACTCATAGGACTTGTCCAGCGGATTGACAGATCTATAGTCCATTTTATAATCTGAGGATTATCCTTCTTGGCTTCCACACATGTTACCAAATTCTCCAAGAGTGGTAAGTACCGTTCCAGCTTCTGGAGGTCCTGCAAAACATGCATACCACCACACCTTGTTGCCAAATCCTGATACTGTTCTTGATGACTCTGGCTACACATATACAACCTCTCAAACTGCTCTCCCTAGATCCTGAGAAGTAACTCGAAATTTCTTGCATATCTTTCTGGACATCAGTATTTGTTTGGTAGCCCCTCCGCTTTGCACATTGTTCTCTTACAGTATACCAAGCCTGCGCCCAAAGAAAATATTCCATCACACCCAACAAAAGTAAGAAAAAAACCTGCAAAACAGGAGAAGTGACACCCCCAGCCATCTCCCTTGCAATAGCAGGTGTGATTTTGCTGCTTCCATTGATGGACTCTTCAATGGCCTGGCGCTTAGTACTAAGCTCCTTCAGTTGCTCTAGTGTGCCTGAGTCCCTTGCATAGTACGTTTCCTCATAAACCACCTGATGAACAAAACAACTGTTATCTTCTATTTTGCCATACAATGGTGATGGATTGGACATCTCTCACCATAAGTCCACCTGCTCTTCTGTCCTTAGATTCAATGGGTCTTGAAACTGGAGGAACATCTTTCTCTTTGATCTTTCTCACCAGCAGGTGGCTGGCAACCAAATGCAAGAGATCTAAGCACCAAAGAAGATAACCCTTATTGTCTTCAGATTCAATGGGTCTTTGAACTGGAGCAACATCTTTCCTTCATCTTTCTCACCAACAGGTGGCTGGTAACAGACTGCAAGAGATCTAAGCACCAAAGATGATGACCCTCACACCCTCATTGTCTTTAGATCCAAGGGAGCTTTGAACTCCGGAGCAACACTTTTCCTTGATCTCTCACCACAAGGCAGGTAGCTAGCAACAAAATGCAAGGGACCTAAAGCATCAAAGATGATATCCCTTACCCTCTTTGTCTTCAGCTTCAATGGATCTTTGAACTGGAGCAACATCTTTGCTTCATGGAAGCTGAGTACCAAGTGTGGAGTATGTAGTCAAACTGCAAGCCTCTGGGAAATGTGGATATACCAAGATCCAGCTACAGATTTTTTCCTGCAAACCTTGTGTCTTAATTGCTACAAGCTGTTTGCTTCTTCAATCCTAGAAGATGAATTCAATGGCAATTGAAACAGGTTTTCAGATTGGTTTGGGGACCTAAGATGCCTATACAGCCTAGCCACTAATCCGAGATAAGGGTTTCCCCACTGCTCCCCGATTGGCTTTGCTCCCGCAATCTCTCCTCCTGTTCCAGTTTTGCAATCTCTGATCTTATTTTTGCCTGATGCACACAAAAATCAACAGATCCACATGCCAAAGGTGGTGAGAAACAGTGGACACATACAGGAAGTGCTCCCAATACTGCAAATTCTCAAATCCAGCATGTTTGTTCACAACAACAGCATTGAAACAACCTGAAGAATCTGATAATAGTCCCATCCAGAAAAATAACAAGCTGATGTTCTTCCACGCATCCACACATGGTTTTACAAAACTCTACAGATGGGTCAAGAAAACTCTACAGAAGGGGATAAAAGAAGAAGAGGTAGCTCCTCCAACCTGGTACTGTAGTTCAGCCTTGTGCATCACGTAGAAACCCAAAGCACCCCCGACAAGAGTGCCCAGCACTATTCGGAAATGTCCCCAGTACTCAACCATCACAACAAAATCCTGCCGATGACAACAATCCTCAAAGCCCTAGTACACAATGAAGCTATCAAAACCCTAGTACATCATGAGGCTCTCAAAACCCTATCGTTTCTCTGAGTCCTCTCCAACGTCAACGGCATAAAACACGAACTCTCTCAATCTTCGGAATTCCTCCATAGATTTGCTTCGAAAACCTAACTCGTCAAAGAACTACCATCCTTCAACAAACCCTCATGTACATTCACAAAAATCATCACTTCCAGATGGTTTTTTCCTTCTCAAAAGATGTGCATTCTTCACAGATTCATCTGCTTCTGAAAGAAAAATAGCTTAGCAATCTTTCAAAACATGTCCAATCCAAGCAGATTACTACCAGATTGCTCGCTTCCTTTCACAAAAACCCTCTAAGTACTTTGAATCTCTCAAAACCAAAAGAAAAGTCTTCGCTAGAGTGCCTTGGATACCGCTCTTCAAAAACACACCAAAACCCACCGCAAAAAAAATTAGGAAAAAAAAAAAGAGAGAGAGAGAGAAAAAGATTATGACTACAGCGATTCCGGAATCAAAGCAACGCGTGCGCCGCAAGCGATCTTACGGGGGGGAACCGGATTTAGAAAAAAAAGAAACCAGAGACTCGAGACTACAATGAAGCGGAGCTCTCTTGTCTTGCCCTCGGCTTACGACGAAGAAGAAGGAAAAAGGCCGTCGCCTCGCTCCAAGGCAGCGCGCAGGCAGGCAGGCACACGTTCAGGAAAGAAGAAGCTTCCGGCGAAAAGATGACCGCTCTGGTAAAAGACACAGCTTGCAGTCAGTTGGCCATTCACAAACGGGATAGCCAGCTCACTACCGAGGCAAACAGACACAAGACCAGCTTAAGTAAAAGATGAAGACTCTGATTGATTAGGGTCCAGGTGCATTAATTCCAGTGTTGGCCGGTTCTTGACTTTTTTGTTTGAATTTTTTGAAAACCAAATACCCTCCGGTTCCGGTCCCAAAAGACAAAATTACAGTGGTTCTGGTTTGCAGAAAGCCTGGAATCCGGTTTCCGCTTCCGGTTCTTAAAAAGCCAAAAATCCTGATTCTGGTTTGGGTTATGCTTCTAGAAATCGGAGCTGATGATTCCAATTACCATCTAGACCACAATCAGCGGTTAACTTCTGATTAACCTCTGGTCAGCCCTTGGTTCTAGTCCCCCTGTTTTTTCTTTTTTCTTTAAATTGATTAACCTCTGGTCAGCCCTTGGGTTCTAGTCCCCTTTTTTTCTTTTTTCAAAAATTCAAAGAAAAAAAGAAAATTCTTGCATCCGGTTCCAAACCCGGTTCCAACAGTCAGACCCAACCAATAGTGGTTTGGTTCTAACCAGGTACCCACCCAACACTGGTAATAGTCCAATGTTGGGTGGTTATTAGAAACGGGAAACTAGCCCCCCTGCAATTAGCAGGGCGGTTCTTAGGATTGCTAATCATGGTTCTCAGAAACATCAAAGACCCGGCTATGGTATATTATCACAACTCGGGGGAAAACAAAAATCCGGTCGGAAAATCGCTTGTTCTTCATTGGTTCTTTTCACAAAAATCACAGTTTCTTTTCAGATTGTTGAAGTAACCGAGACTCCCAGTTATTTGATTCTGATTTTTCTTTTCAAATAATCAGAACCGGCGGTTCTCTTATTCTCCAGTATTCCAACAACCCGAACCAGTGGTTCTTTGAAAATTCTAATAACCGTACGACACTGGTATATTCTGGGAGTTTGCACTGGGCCAGATTCTGAGAAAGGAACAGGAAGAAGAAAGCCACTGCTGATTCTGCTACCAGAATCAGCCCCCGCACCCAACTCCAATTCTGCAAATTCTGCATTTACTCTTGTGTTACACAGGAATACACAACTGACGTGGCATGAAACTATTGGACAGAGCTCCGTAACAGTCTTGAACAGGTGGCGGAATTTCTGGATGCGCATTCAAACGGATTTCTTTCCCCCACGACTTTTGTTACTTACCAGCTGGAGTGCGACAGACGGGCCGACTAAAGATGGTAAGTTACTAGTTAGCCCTTGGACTGCCAAAGAGGAGTCTGAACGTAAAAGATGGGCTGAACGTTTTTCCCCCTCCCCCCCCCCCCCCCCCCCCCCCCCCCTCCTACCTTTCCACCCCCTCTTTCTTTCTTCTCTAAACTTATCATATTTTATTTTA